>Ga0182008_10002561_pt1 | contig 11318 bp, 9 predicted proteins | sample Sormic07211129_1_FD_120482 | JGI IMG/M metagenome (GOLD analysis project Ga0182008, IMG submission 120482) | Rhizosphere microbial communities from Sorghum bicolor, Mead, Nebraska, USA - 072115-129_1 metaG | ecosystem: Host-associated > Plants > Roots > Rhizosphere | place: USA: Nebraska...
TAACTTTCCTTTTTTTACATCGCCCTGCCCTGCCGGTAGTCCTTTCCCATCGGGACGAACATCGATATCCCATGCCGCAATTTCCTGTGCGGTAGCGGGGCGGCCAAAACCAAATTTAGCGGGCCGCTTTAAGCTATCGGTTAATGGCAATTGAGCATGCATGGGTATAAATGCCGTTTTTAGCGACATCAATAACAACATTATAGGCCATACGAGTATGAATACCATTTTTTTGTTCATCGCCTTAATATTTACCTGCGCTCAACGTGCTTTTTGGCAATACATACTGCCTGTCATAACGATCAAGCACCACATAAATGGAGTCTTTTCGCTCGTTAATACCTGAAAGGATAACCCTCGAACCATCAGTAGTATCGTATTTCAATACCATACGTTGGCGTTTTACTTCCCTCGGTTTTTCCTCAAATTCGCGATCCCGGCGGGTAGACCAGGCAGCTTTATCGATCATTTTATTTTCATCACCGATGTGCTGCCATGCCGTTTTGCTGATCCAGTTATCTTCTTTTGGTTTTGCCTCTTTAGCCTTGTCGGCACCTTTGCGTCCGCCTCTTAAAGCCATCACATTTTTATCCTGCAGGTAAAGCACTTTATCTACGGTATCGGCATAATAGTGAAATGCCCTTTGTCCACCGGCAACACCACTGATTTCGAAAGTACGCTGGATATCGCGCATCGGGCTACCACCACCGTTTGAGGGATCGATGAGTACCGGACGGTTGATTTTAAAAGTAAGTGTGGTCCAGTTTTCGAAAGTGGCTTCCTGCCACCTTGTAGAATCGAGCGGATTAAACGGAATCACTTCTCCATTGACTTTAAACTCACTTACGCGGTAATTTCCCCTTAATTTTTTAACACCAGCGGTTGCAGGCTGTTTGTAAGGATCATATTTAAAATTGATTATCTCGGTATAGGTTAGTACACCAAAAAAGATCACAAAAGTGAGCACTTTTAAGGTAATACGGCTGTATTTAAGCCATGGTTTTCTAAAATTGGGGTATACCCTGAACGGAACGGTATAACGTTCGAGAATGAGCAGGTTGTATAATTTAGGAAAATCATCGGCAGCAATAAACAGCCCGAGCAGCACAAAATAAAACGCGTAAACATGTACACCGCCATCATAAGCATAATTTACAAAAGTGATATCGCCCAGTGCTGCAGCTAATAAAATAGCGCCAAAAGTGCTGGTTTTCCGGAAGAAAAGCATGGCACCGGCAACTATTTCGACCACGCCACCAAAAACCTGATACCAGGGCACCACACCTACCGAAAGCCAGTATATTTTTTGAGCGGTAAAATCGCCAAAATTACTGTTGAGCAAACCTAGTGATGGGTAAGGCATCTGTGTAGGGAAAAGTTTGGTAAAACCGAAGCCAATAATGCCGATCCCGGCCCGGTAACGCACCACCACCCTAATCCAATAATAAAGAATGTGATAAGATTTGCTTTTGCGGTCAAAAGCCGTCCAGATCAATGCACCTACAAGTGCAAATACCAGTGCGATGCCCCAATCTACATAATCGGCCAGAAAACTTCTTTTTGGTGGCAAAGCTTTAGCATTTTCTTTTTTAGTGTCAGCTTTTTCTGCTTTATTTTTCCTCGCACGGTCTTTTTTAGCAGTTTCATCGCCTGATGGCGAATCGGTAATATGTCGCAAACGCTGCCCGCCAAAAAGTGATAAAAAACTGGGCTGGAAACGGGCGATATCGTACAGATCGCGGTAATGCGGCCTCGACCAATCCAGGGTAAAAACATTTTTATACCAATTGGCCGAAAAAGGGATAGACATGGCGAGGAAGAAAATAAACAGCACACGGAAGCCAAATTTCTTTTGGCCAGACCATGGCTTTTTAGCTTCAGCCTGTTGCGCTGTCACCCCGTTTTCTATATCCTGTTGTATTATTTCAGACATAACATTAAGCTTTTATAGTTTAAGTGCTTTGCGGCGGCTAAGCTTTAATGGATATTTTTTATCGATTTTGTTCAGTACCACGTAAATCGAATCGCGGTGTTGATTGGTACCCGAAAGGGTCACCGTAACACTATCGGGGCGGCTATAACGTAACCGCAACTGTTCGCCCTTGTAGTGTGGATTTTTGTTGTCCAATAGCAAAATATGGTTTACAGAATCAATAGTATAGCTGTAATAATGTCTTCCGGCGGTACCGGCCAGTTCGTAATCGCGGTCTTTATCGTTTTTGAATACCTGTTCATAATTTGCCGAATCAACAATTACCTTCCGATCGGAACGCACGCTGATGGTGGCCCATTTTTCGAACACCACATCTTTCCATCGGATCGAATCTACTGCAGCATAAGGCAACACACGGCCATTGATCCTGAACTCACTCACATTGTAAATCCCTGCAGCCCTTGCCAAACCTTTGGTTCGTGGAAACTGGTAAGGATCGTGATGAAAGCCCGAATAGGTTTTAAAACCATAAAGGAAAACAAAAAAGAAAATAACCAATGTTTTAAATACCAAACGTAAGGTTTTGGTTTTCCCAGCGAAATGTGGTTTAAAACTATTTGGTAATGTTGGGCGCTCAAGCGATACGAGGTTATAAATGCGCTGTGCATCGAACCAGAGCACAAAAAGCGCGAAAGTAACCAGGTAAGTGGCATATACAAATTCACCCCCTTCGTAAGCCAGGTTTGATATAAATACGTTTCCGGTAAATACAAGGATAATGGCTGCCCCAATGGTGGCTGTTTTGCGGAAGAATAATAATAAACCTGCCAGGATTTCTATTGCGCCTAAAAATGCTTCGTAAGAAGGTACAATGCCCAAACTCATCGAAAATATTTTCCAGTCGGTAAAATCGCCATAACTGGTATTTAAATTACTGATAGACGGGAAAGGGGCCTGCAGCGGGAAAAATTTGATAAATCCGTAACCGATAATGCCAATGGCCAAACGGTAGCGCACCACAACCCTTAACCAGTAATAGAACTGGTCGTAATCGATATCCTTGTACTTCGATTTACCCCAGGCTACCACGCCAATTATTGCAATTATTGCAACGATAATCCAGTTGATCAAACTATCGGCACCGGGAAGAAATTTTGCGGATAAACGCGTAAGGTTAAAAATATCGCCGTAGCTGATGTGAAACCAATTAAAACCAAAAACAATTTTAAAAAAATCGACACTTAAAGGAATAGCCTGAAGGATAAAAAAGAGGAAAAAGAACCTGAATATCAGCTTTTCCCTATCCGTCCATACAGATGGCGATGGTATGTTGGTATTACTCATTGCTTTATTTTTTTAGGGTTATTGATCGTCGTCTGCCTTACCCGGTTTGCGCGGTTCTTTAATTACCTGCCTTTTGGCCAAATCATATCTCTGACCAGCGCCAAGGAAGAAAAACGGACCATTCGAAGCCGTAAAATCTTCGCGGTTATTTACCACATGTTTTTCGCCATTGTTGATGATGGTATTGTAATCGTAAATGGCCACAAAAGAATGTCCGAGTACCTGGAGGGTATCGCGCTGCACCAAAATGGCTGTTGCTTCGTTTAAACCAATGCCGATAAAATCAGGCGCCTTGCGGATAAAATCAACCAGATCGAACTGGCGGTTACGCACCAACAAATGCTGATCGATGGCCGAATATTTAAGAAACCCCAAACCCTGCGTATGGTCGCCCACTAAAACCTGTGCACCTTGGGTATCGCCCCTCCATAAAAAAGAACCGATGATACTCGCCCCTGCCGAGCTGCCTGCAATTACACCTCCCCTATTCAGCACATCAATAAATGCCTGATGGGTAAGGGTATTGAGGTACGAATCGGCAATGCGCCACTGGCGGCCACCCTCAAAATAAACTGCGGTTGCATTTTTTAAAGGGGCGATAAACTTTTCACTATTGGCCTCCTTAAAATCGCTGGTATGAAAAAGGGTTACGTTTTTGATGCCTGTTTGGCGTTTTACCTCTTCTACCCCTTTTTTATCATAAGCTGCCGAATCGCCTGATGCGGTAGTAACCACCACCAATACGGCTTTATCTTTGCCTCCGGCCAGTTCGGTAAATTTTTCCCAGATATCGCGTTGCGAACCCACATTGCCGCCAATAATCAAAAGGCTACCTTTTTCGGGGCCATGTCTGGTATCAGATTTTTTTACGGTAATAGGCGATGATTGGGCAAAAGCCGAATAACCGAACGCGGTTAGGGCCAGAAGAAAAATGCTTAGTTTTTTCATGATCAATATTTTAATAACCAGGGTTACGGTTTGCTCCTGCCAATTGCGGATCAACCAGTGTTTCGTTATAAGGAATCGGGAAAAGATACAGGTGTTTATCGGGCAGGCCCAGCACAGCCTGTGCACGGTCTGTACGTACCAGGTTAAACCAGCGATCGGCTTCGAAAGGAAATTCTACCTGACGTTCTTTTTCGAGCGCCAATAAAATCTCACTTAAAGTAGCCGCAGTAGTTACACCTAATCCGGCACGGCCACGCACCAAATTTAAATCGGTTTGTGCACTGTTTGTACCAATCAGGTTGCCTTGTTGTGCCCTTGCTTCAGAACGGATGAGGTATAATTCGGAAATGCGGATCACATAAGCCGGATCGGTACCCAATGGATTACGGTAATACAATTTGCCATACCATAAATTGCCCGGAGGCGCGGTTTGTGCAATTAAAGTATTGCGGTTACCGCCAATGGCCGGGTTATTTAACAAAGCAACCAAAGCATCATTCGGCGACCACTCTCTACGTCCGCCCAAAGCCGGTGGCAACCACCAGTTGCTGTGTCCGTTGGTGTTCGAGGTGGTGTAAGCCAGTTCCAATACCGATTCGTTTGTGGTTACGGCATTATTGGCAAAAAATGCACTGTAAGGTGCTACAAGAGAATAATTTGCATTGTCGTTAATTACTGATGTGGCGAATTGCTCAGCCAGCGCCCAGTTTTTTTGATAGAGATAAAACCTTGCTTTTAACGCTTGTACTGTGCGCAGGCTTACACGGTTACGGTTTAGTGCTGTTGGCACCAAAGTTTCGGCAGCGTTTAAATCTTTTAGCACCTGCGCATAAGTATCAGCCAAACTACTGCGTGGAATACCGCTGTTATCTGATGAGTTATTGGTTGCTTTTAAAATCAGCTGTACACCACCCCAACCACGTGCCAAATCGAAGTAAGCTAGTGCACGTACGAAATAAGCTTCACCGAGGTATTGATTTTTCAACGTTGTGGTAAGCAGCGGATCATTAACAGTGGGTACCTTATCAATAATATAATTGGCCTGAGATATAGTTTTGTAAATGGCCGTCCATGCCGATTGCACATAACCATTGGTAGCAGAAGTAAGGTGTTTGGTAATTTCATTGGGATCAGATTGTGAGCCCGACCATTGTATATCTCCGGCCGATAAATAAGAAAGCGCCGGAAAGTTTGAGCCGTAATAACTGTTGGCTGCCAAAAGGTTAAATAAACCATTTGCTGCGGTGGCCGCTGTACCGGCGTTAATGATGGCCTGATCCTGATCTACCTGCAACTGGGGCTGTACCTCCAGAAACTTTTTGCAGGAAGTGAACAGAATGATAACTGCGAATATGTATATAACTTTTTTCATGATTGATTATTCGGTTTAAAAAGTAATGTTTGCACCTATCTGGAAAGTACGTGGCACAGGTGGTGTACCTAAATCGTAACCGAGTACGGTAGCCGATGATGACACATTGATCTCCGGATCCGGACCTTTATATTTAGTCCACAACCAAAGGTTTGAGCCGCTTGCGTAAATCCTTACCGAATTCATCCTGGCTTTTTTAACAAATTCTTTAGGCAGGTTATAACCCAGGGTTAGGTTGCTGAGGCGAAGGAAAGAGCCATCTTCTATATTACGGCTCGTTGGACTTAATGTATAATTTTGTCCGTAAGCGGTTAACCTTGGCATATTGGTAATATCGCCGGGTTTCTGCCAGCGGTCTAACTGGTACACATCCATCGCCCTGTTGGCATCGCGGGTACCACCACCTTCAAGAAAATAGTTGTTGTTATTATACACCTTATTGCCATAAACGAAGTTGAAAAACACCGATAAATCGAAACCTTTATAGCTGAGGTTATTGGTTAAACCACCATTGAATTTCGGTAATGCATTACCTACCGGAACAATATCGTTCGCATTGATTACGCCATTTTTGTCAGCATCTTCGTATACGGCATTTCCGGTCTGTGGATCAACATAAAGCTGATTGTACACAAAGAAAGTATACATCGATAAACCCTGCACCATACGTTCGGCGGCATAAGCAGCTACCACAGGTGTAGGCAATTTTTCTATTTTATTGATGTTGCGCGAAATATTGAAATTGGTGCTCCATTGCAATGCACCATCGAGGTTAACACTGCTGATGTTCAGTTCCAGTCCTTTATTGCTCATTTCGCCGGCATTGGTGAGGATAGAAGAAAATCCTTTGCTCGAAGCCAGCGGCAGATTAAGCAGCAGGTTGCTGGTGTATTTATCGTAAACATCACCGCTTAAAGTCAAACGGTCTTTAAAAAAACTTAAATCGAAACCGATATTGGCCTGACGAGTGCTTTCCCATTTCAGATCGGGATTAGCCAATTGCGATGGGACCGTACCCGGATTGTTCTGATAATTGGCTCCGGCACCCCATAAACCACGCGAAGCAAAATCGTTGATTCCGTTCTGGTTTCCGGTTACGCCGATACTTCCGCGGAGTTTTAAGTCTGAAATTACAGCAACATCTTTTAAGAAGTTTTCCTGTTTAACACGCCAAGCCAAACCTGCCGAGGGGAAATATCCCCATTGATGATTGGCACCAAAACGCGAAGAACCATCGGCACGAATACTGAAAACCGCATAATATTTCCCGCCGAAGTTATAATTTAAACGGGCGAAAAATGAAGATAATCTATATTGCGTTTCCGAAGCTGATGAAGTTGTTGTAGCTGCAGATGCGATCTGCTGAAACGAATCGTTCGGAAAATTGGTCCCCTGTGCTAAAGTTTGGTTGGAAATTGAGCCTTGTAACGAATTACCGATTAAAGCACCAAAAGTATGTTTGCCGGTAACATGATTATAATTCAAGGTTTGTTCGTTCGTCCAGATGGTATTATTACTTACGCTAGAAGTGCCTAAGTTTTTGTTCGCGATACCGAGGTTAGTTAAACTGTTCCAGTATTGAAACTCGTTGTACTGGTTATAATCAACACTCCAGCTGGTTTTAAAGGTTAAATCTTTGGTAATATTTACCTCGCCATACAAGTTACTGATCAACCTGTTACTGGTGCTGTTCATGTTCGTATTATTGAGCAACACATCAAGGTTATCAAAACCGGCCCATTTACCAGGTGTTCCGTCGGCATTAAACTCTGGTAGATAGGTTGGTGTATGGAGGGCCGATTGTAAAATCCCACCCTGCGGACCATCGCCTACACGTGCGTTGGTGCGGTAAGTTTGCGTGAGGATATTACTTGTTCCGATTTTTACGTAATCGTTTATTTTCTGATCGAGGTTCAGTTTAAAACTCCCCCTTCTAAAATCGTTCGTTCTAAGGGTAGCTTCCTGTTTGTTTAAACCACCGCCGATATAATAAGTGGTTTTATCATTACCACCCGAAACAGAAATATCGTAATTCTGCAAAAGCCCGGTGCGGAAAGCTTTACTTAAACGATCGTAAGTATTTTGCTCCTGTGGCAAACCACGTGGCGCTGGCGAAGCAGTAGGATTATCCGTTAGTGCCCTAAAAGGCTGAAACCGGTAGGTAGTAACTAGCGGTGTTCCGTTTGCGGCAGCAATGGCGACGGCATCGGCATTTGAATTGCGGTAGAATTCGTTGATCAGTTCGGCATGTTGCGGCCCTGTTACCAGATCCCATAATTCAGGTGCTTTTGCCACGCCTACATAAGCACTTAAACTTACTTTTGGTGCAGTGTTGTATTTACCGCGTTTGGTGGTAATCACAATTACCCCATTGGCTGCACGGGCACCGTAAATGGCCGTTGCATCTGCATCTTTTAAAACGGTAACACTTTCAATATCATCCGGACTAATATCGGATAGCGGATTATTCGCCTGTCCCTGGGTAGTGATGCGCTGTAATGATCCACTGTTTACATAAACACCATCAATTACGTACAAAGGGTCGTTACTGGCATTGATAGAAGTTGTACCACGAATGCGGATAAACATTCCATCGCCCGGCACACCTGTTGAAGTACTAACTTGCAAACCCGGTGCTTTACCCTGCAACTGCTCGGCAAAAGTAGCGGTTGGTTTGGCTCTTACTTCATCTACTGCGATGGTAGAAACCGAGCCCGTTAACGATTTTCTCGTCTGGGTGCCATAGCCTACCACCACTACATCATTTAACTGACTGTTTACTTCTTTTAACCTGATGGTTGTAGGGCTGGTACTCACCACCATTTCCTTGGTTTCGTAACCTACAGAACTCAGGATCAAAGTGTACGGCAGTTTCTGGCCGGTTACAAATGTAAACTTTCCATCACCATCAGTCGAAACGACGTGTGTAACGCCTTTAATGCGAACTACAACACCGGGTAAAGGCTGTTTGGTTAAAGAATCGATTACCGTACCTGCCAGTTTGGAGTTGATGAGCGGCGGTGGTTCAACCTGGGCAAAAATTTTAAAGGGTATGGCCAGCATGGTTAGGAGCAAAACGAGACAGGCCAGTAAGAATGGTTTTTTCTTATGGAGAAATATTTCCATATTTAATGGGTTTTATATTAATGATTCAATTCATTGGATAAAGCTGTATGGGTATCAGTGCGTGATTGGCGTTACAGAACTGATATTCCGTGATAACCGGCGAGGCTTCCTTGCCGGTTCTTTTTTGGCAATAATTTTAACACATATTTAAGGGGAATTGGTGGTCAGGTTTTTAGGGTACCATAGGGTAATCTATAGCTTTTGGGAAAAATCGAAATCAACAACAGCACATATTCCCATGGAAAAAGATATTTAAAATAGTGCGTTTAAAATTAATATCAGCGGTAGAGGATGTTTGGGGTATTATTGTTGCATTCATGATCAGCGCAAACATATTGATAAATATTTAATCTACAAAATCCATAGATTAACTATTTATAATGTTACACGAGTTATATGGTTGAATGTGAGGAGATCTGATGTGTCAGACCTCGCCCTTTTTCGAAACCTTCAAGGTCTACTGTCTTTATAGTTCTCGTTTGTACCCATGGAAACATGGCATTAACAAATTAGACACCATATTTTAGGAGAATGGACAAGCATTGCACCAGAGGTATTAAAAATCAAGATGGTTCCATTAAACCATTTTACCTGAAACGGAACTTTAAATACCGACCAAACGACAAATTCGAACTCGAAATTATTAAGTCCATAAATTCATTCAGCAAAACACCATTATCCAAAATCTGGCTTAACAGGCATATGGTATGGCAGGGAGAAAATCTTATTGCAGCCGATGCCCAAAAAGTAAAGTTTATTGCCGATGCAGGCTATCAGCTAATCAGAAAGTAAAATTTTATGCCACCCATAAATCCATAACTCTCGTTGTGGATTTGAAGCTACTTCTGTTAGGCCCGAACCAGCGACCCTTTGATTAATCCCGTACATACGGGACTATAACCGGGTGAGCTAAGAGGCCTTAAAAAAAGTCTTAAATGCAAAAAACCCACAATTTTCATTGTGGGTTTAGCTCCTTCTGCTGGGCTCGAACCAGCGACCCTCTGATTAACAGTCAGATGCTCTAACCGGCTGAGCTAAGAAGGAATCCGGCTATCCAAAAAAACAGCTGATTTAAACTTTTCAGCAAACATCCGCTTGTTCGTTTTGGGAATGCAATATTAGGGCTTTTAAATTATTTATGCAATATTTGCAGTGAAAAAATTTTAAAAAAAATTAATACACATATATGAGCCTGATAATCATAGGTACTGTAGCTTTTGATGCTATTGAAACGCCTTTCGGAAAAACAGATAAAATTGTGGGTGGTGCAGCAACTTACGCCAGTTTAGCCGCTTCTTACTTTTATAATAAAGCAAAAATTGTAGCTGTGGTGGGCGATGACTTTCATCAATCAGACATTGAAACTTTTACCAAACACGGTATTGACACCGAAGGGTTACAGATTAAAGCTGGTGAAAAATCATTTTTCTGGTCGGGCAAATACCATAACGACATGAACAGCCGCGATACCTTGATTACGGAATTGAATGTACTGGAAAATTTCGACCCGATTATCCCGGAGAGCTATCAAGACTGCGAATACCTGATGCTGGGCAACCTAACTCCTCAAGTACAGCAAACGGTAATTAAACGCCTTAAAAACCGTCCAAAATTAATCGTAATGGACACCATGAACTTTTGGATGGATATTATGATGGACGATTTATTGGAAACCATTAAAATGGTTGATGTATTAACCATCAATGATGCGGAAGCACGGCAGCTATCAGGCGAATATTCATTGGTAAAAGCCGCGAAAAAAATCCTTACGATGGGTCCGAAATACCTGATCATTAAAAAAGGTGAGCATGGCGCATTGTTATTCCACGAAGATCAAATTTTCTCTGCTCCGGCTTTACCTTTGGCAGAAGTATTTGATCCGACAGGTGCTGGTGATACATTTGCCGGAGGTTTTATTGGTTATTTGGCCAAAGTGGGTACCATCAACTTCAATAACATGAAAAATGCAATTATTTATGGTTCCGCACTGGCTTCTTTCTGCGTGGAAAAGTTTGGAACAGAAAAGTTATTGAATTTAACTGAAGAAGAAGTTGCCGCAAGGATTCAAGAATTTGTAAACTTAAGTGCTTTTACAATAGAAGCGTAACCAGTTAACACTTTCATACTGCAATTGAGCTGCAGGCTTTAAGAAATTAGTCTTAAAGCCTGCAGTTTTTTTATTGAGTTAATCTTTTTTAGCAATCAATCGAACTGCTAAAATCAATGTGGTTTGGCAAGCATAGCTATCGGAACAAACTTTTCAAAAACAGCTTCGGTATGGGGCGCATCTGACAGCTCATCAGTCAAATCCTGCCCTGCCCAATGTTCATAATGCTTTCCGTTTTTCCATAACCTGCTATCCGTCATATCATAAATCAAACCTTTATAAGCGACCCAGATCTGGGGCTTATCCTGTCCGTTTCGCAAAGCAAGTTGTTGTTTGGTGTAACTTGGTAAATCCATTGGGTTAATTTCGCGCTGAAGATAAAGAAAAGGTTTTTAACCCTATCCTAAGGTGGTATAAAACAGGGCTAAACTTTTGCGGAGCGCGCAGCTTGTACATAACAATACGTTTCTTCCCGTTTTACGCTTGTA
>Ga0182008_10002562_pt1 | contig 11317 bp, 12 predicted proteins | sample Sormic07211129_1_FD_120482 | JGI IMG/M metagenome (GOLD analysis project Ga0182008, IMG submission 120482) | Rhizosphere microbial communities from Sorghum bicolor, Mead, Nebraska, USA - 072115-129_1 metaG | ecosystem: Host-associated > Plants > Roots > Rhizosphere | place: USA: Nebraska...
ACCCGCCTGCGGAAGCATCCCGTCTACGGATACGTCACCCCGGTCGAGACCAGGGCCCTGACGGCACAAGACCTCGCCCCCGCAGCGTAACCATCCGCTGTCCACGATCACGGGGGAACTTCAACCCACCCGTTCCCCTACAACAAGGAATGGAAGGGGCTGGTCGCACAGATGGAGGAAACCCTCCTCCTGCACCGGCACAAGCGCGGCACGTTGGCCCGCCTCGACCGCTTCCTCAACACCCGGACCGGCGGGATGATCGGCACCCTCGCCCACCAGATCCGCGGGGCTGCCGTCGATGCCATCCTGACCGGCAGCGAGAAGATCACCAAGAGCGGGTTGTTGGCCGTCGACCTGGACATCGCCTCGGGACGTGACCACCCGAACAACCCGCCAACGGCGGGCAGCAGGCGGTGACAGCGCCTGCCGACGCCGGCCCGCAGCTTGTTCCACTCCCCTTTCAGGTCCGGCCGAAGGCCGGAGAGGGAGGTCCCACTTTCATCAGACGCCTCGCGCAGGCCAACCACCTTCCGTCGCCCTACCTGCGGAAGTTCCTCAACGAACCACCTGGCCCCCGCGGCAAACCGTCCTGGGCCCGCCTCGCTGCCGTCACCGATCGTGACCCCGACCTCCTGCGAACAACACTCGAGACGAAGAAGTGCGTTGAATGCGGCACGGACATTCCGCCCAGCAATGCCTTCGGCCGACGGGCGATCCTCTGTTCCATGCGCTGCAAGTCCCGGGCGCACCGCCGACGGCAAACCACGGCGCCCTGCCGCATCTGCCAGAAACCGATGAAGATCCAGATCGGACAACGCCACCGGCTCTGTTCATCGGCATGCCGCCGCACCGCCTACCTCCTTCGCCAGCAGGGAGGCACTTCCTCGACGGCATCCAGCGCCGACGATGATCCTGCCCACCAAGCAGGCCGTCGCTGCATAGCCTGCGAAAAGCCTCTGCCTCCAGGCTCTCGATCGCACCGCCAGACGTGCTCAGCGGCCTGCCGGCAGCACGCCCGCCGATGGAGCCGCCTCACTTCACCCGAACTGTTCCTCCACCCGCCAGCCGAGACCTGTGAGTTCTGCCAGGACCCTCTCCCGAAAGTCAACTCCAGTGCCGGCCAGCGTCGCTGGTGCTCATATCTCTGCGGGCAACGAGCCCGCCGCGGAGTCGACCCAGGCCCCTACAGGATCCGGACCTGCGAACACTGTCAGGAACCCATCGCGAGGGATGACTCCGGAAGGGCCCGCCGGTGGTGCTCAAGGAGTTGCCGTGAGAAGACCCAACGGCGCCGCCGCAAGGCCATGGCCCCGGAAGCTAGGCCGGGTCTCTCAACTTCGTAGCAGGTGATGAGGATCTTTTCGACGATGCGACGGTGACCGCGAACGGGCGCGGGCGCAGGCGCCCGCTCGTGGTCACCGAGGCTGGTAGGCGGTGGCCAGCACGGAGACGGTGATCTGATCGGGCAGGAGGCCGTCATCGGTGAGGTCTACACGGCTAACATGGCGGGCGCTCGGTGTCATCGCCACCAGATCCAGGGCATCCAGCCTGGTCAAGGGTGCTGTGTATTCCACTTGTTCGGTGACGGTGCCCTCGAAGAAGGGGGCCAGCGCCCGGTGCAGGCGCTGTTCTTTGGCCGGGTCGATCGTGACCATCGCAGGCAGCCGGTTGCGCAGTTCGGCCAGGTGCCACTCGGTGGGACGGACCACGATCAACCGGCCGGTCGGGCGCAGCACGCGGTGGAACTCGGCCGGGTTGCGCGGGGCGAACACGTCCAGCACGACATCGGCCACCCCGTCAGCCAGCGGAAAGGGACGGAAGACGTCCCAGGCCACCGCCGCGGCTCGCTCGTGGGCTCGGGCCGCCGAGCGCAGTGCGCGCACCGACGTGTCCAGACCCAGACCGCGGGCGCCAGGCAGCTGATCGAGAACGCCGGCCAGGTAGTAGCCCGTGCCACAGCCCACGTCCACGACCGTGGCCTTCTCAGCGACGGCGTCGGCCGCGAGGCGGGCCCCGACATTGCGGATGGGCCCGTAAGTACCGGTGGACAGGAACCGGTTCCGGGCTTGGACCATGGTCGCATCGTCGCCGCTGGTGGCGCGGGTGCCCGTCAGCAGGCCGACGTAGCCGTGCCGGGCGATGTCGAAGGTGTGGCCCACCGGGCAGCGCAGTGCGCCACGGTCCGGGCGCAGACGGCGCGTCCGACACGTCGGGCAGCGCAGCAGTTCGAGGGACAGTTCGAGGGCAGGGGGAAGCGACACGGGCACAAGGCACTCCTGGCAACGGTGAAGGGAAGAGACCGTGCCTGCACGCGCTCGGAGCGTCACTGCCTCAGGAAGGAACGGGCAGCGTCGGAAGCGTTCACGCAGCAGGCACGCCAAGGAGGGCGACGCCGTCCGGCATCGCCCTCAATGTCTTCCGATCACAGGAAGCAGCAGTGCGGGGTGCTCATGAATGCCATGTCATGAGTCTACGAGCATGTTGAAGCCCCTCATGCCCCAACGAAGTTGAGAGACACGCCATAGTCCGCTGGCACCGGCATGCACCACGACGAAGGGCAGGGCAGTCAGCAGAAGACCCGGCACGGCTCCTGGCAGCCCTGCCTCAGCATGCAGAGAGATAAGGGAAAAGTGCGTCACCTCCGTCATCCGGGACGCAGGTGACCAATAAAACCCCAGTTCAAGGCCGGTGACGTGCTCACGGACTGCGTCACCCAGAGCAGATGCTAGATGCAGATTCGCTGAGACGTATCACCGTGACAAGCAGATTCGCTGAGATGAAGTTGACTTGGTGCAACTTCGGTGAGATTCACATCAGCTTCGCTGAGACAGGTCACGGGAGGACTGTCGGAAGGGGCTTGTCAGGCGAGCTATTCCGATATATCGTTGACGCATCGCGACAGATCAACGATGGAATGGAGTGATTGCGATGCGTTCCCATGGATTCGAACGTGGACACGGTGGACCTGGCCCGCGTGGCGGCCGGGGTGGTTTCGAGAGCCGGCGTGGTGCCTTCGGTCCCTTCGGGCCGGGTGGCCCCGGCGGTGGTCCGGGCTTCGGCTTCGGCGGACCCGGATTCGGTCCGGGGCCCTGGGGGCCACGAGGGCGCGGCGGACCGAGGGGGAGGGCACGGCGCGGTGACGTACGGGCCTCGATCCTCGCCCTGCTGAAGGACCGGCCGATGCACGGTTACGAGATGATCCAGGAGATCGCCGAGCGCAGCGGCGGGGCGTGGAAGCCCAGCCCCGGCTCGGTGTACCCCACCCTCCAGCTGCTGGAGGACGAGGGCCTGATCGCCAGTGCGAGCGAGGGCGGCAAGAAGCTCTTCTCGCTCACCGACTCCGGCCGCACCGCGGCCGACGAGGGCCCGGACGCGCCCTGGGAGGAAGCCTCCCGCGGCATCGACTTCGAGGCGCTCGGTGAGATCCGGCAGGCCGGCTTCGGGCTGATGGAGGCCTTCGGCCAGGTCTGGAAGACCGGCAGCAAGGAGCAGCGCGAGAAGGCGCTGGCCGTCATCAACGAGGCCCGCAAGAAGCTGTACCTGATCCTCGCCGACGAGGACTGACCACGACCGGCGGCCTCCCCGCCGTACGAAAAGGCGCCCCGCGGAGTCGTCCGCGGGGCGCCTTCCCGTGTCCGGCCTTCAGGACACCAGCCCGGCGAGCCTCACGACACCAGTCCGCCGAGTCTGCGCAGCGACTCGTTCAGGGCGGCGGTGCCCGAGTCCTTGAGCTTGCCCGCCATCAGCGTGACCGCGGCGCCCGTGAACTCGCCGTCGATGCGGACCTTCGTGGCGTCGCCGTCGGGGGTCAGGGTGTAGCGGGTGGCCAGGCTCACGGCCATCGGGCCCTTGCCCTTGATGACGAAGACCCGGGCCGGTTCCAGTTCCGCGATGGTCCACTCGACCTCGGCCGGGAAGCCCATCAGCTTCATGTTCTCCTGGAAGGTCCCGCCCACTTCGAGTGCCGTCGGGCCGCCCTGCGGAAAGCTGGTGTGGGTGGCGTTCCACTCGCCGTACGCGGGCCAGTCGGTGAGCTGTGCCCACACCTTCTCGGCCGGTGCCTCGATCCGTGCCTCCGCGCTGATTTCCGGCATGTGACCACCTCTTCGTGCTCTTCGTGTCGGGCTGTGGTGTCGCGGAACGTAGCCGCAGGGCCTGGAACATTCAATACTGACGAACCGTCAGAATGTGTGGAGACGCCTCAGCCGACCCGGCGTATCACGGCCGCGTCGAACAGGTCCCACGCGCGCGGGTGTGCGCTCTCGTCGTGGCAGTGCCAGGCGTCCCAGAACAGGTCGGCGGGCAGTGCGTCCTCCGGGGCCTCCACCCGGTACACGTACTGCTTGCCGTCGACGGCCGGCAGCCCCACCAGCCAGCACCTGCTCTCCATGCACCTGTTGGACGTGCGACGGAGCGCTGTGGTTGCGCGCGGCGTGCGTGGCAAGGCGGCGCGCGCCCCTCCGGGTAAAAACGGCCTGATGTCATCCCCAAGGAGGAGATTCCGGCGTGCGGACTCCATTCTCCGTGGGACCCGAGATGCTTCCCCCCGGGGATGACGGGAGGCGGCGGGACTGATGGGGTGGGGGATGTGCAACCCCGTATCCCCCGGCAGCAGGTCGGCGAGCCGACCGTGGAGCCCCGCCACGACAACGATGCCAGACTCAGCGCCGAACTGGCAGCGGTGGTCTCCGGCGCCCGCCGCCGGGCGCTGCGCGACGGGGACCGGCAGATAGACACGGCCCATCTGCTGCACTCGCTCCTGGAGTACGACGCCGAGGCGCGCACCGTCTTCGGCGACGGCCCCGAGATCGCCCGGCTGCTCGGCTACCTCGTCCAGCGCAGCATCGGCTACGGCCTGCGCTGGCAGGGCGCCGTCGAGGACTCCGGCGCGGTCCCCGTGGTCACCGAGGCGGAAGGCCTCTCCCCGCTGGCCGCGGGCGCGATGGAGTACGCCCATGAGCGTGCCGCGGCCCGAGGCGGTGACCGGGCGCTCGGCGTCGACCTCCTCGCCGCGATCGTCGTCGACCCCCGGGCCAGGGCGGTCGAGGTCCTCGACCGCGCCGGCATCGACGCCCACGAGGTGCTGGCCCGCATAGAGGCCACCCTGACCGAGCCCGACCGGCCGGACGGCCGGCACCCATGGGGCCGGGGCCACTGAGGCACCCGCGACGCCGTCGACCCACGCGTCACCGGCATCCAGCACCCCCTGCCCTTCCGCCCGGCCCGGCCCCCCCGCCCCGATCCAGCCCGACTCGGTCCACCCCGACCCGGTCCACCCGCTGAGACAGGTGTCATCAGGGGTGACGCTCATGTCATCGCCTGTCATCATGTGCCCGTGCAGACGTTGGAGAGCAGTCAGGGTGGGACCGGTGGGGCCGGCAAGGGTGTCGGGCTCGGGCTCGCCCTGGTGTCCGCCGTGGCCTTCGGGGGGTCCGGGGTCGCGGCCAAGCCGTTGATCGAGGCCGGACTCGATCCACTGCACGTGGTGTGGCTGCGGGTGACCGGCGCGGCGCTGGTGATGCTGCCGGTGGCCCTGCGGCACCGCGCTCTGGTACGGCGACGCCCGGCTCTGCTCGCCGGGTTCGGTCTGCTCGCCGTGGCGGGTGTGCAGGCCTGCTACTTCGGCGCGATATCCCGTATCCCCGTCGGTGTCGCCCTGCTGGTCGAGTACCTCGCGCCCGCCCTCGTCCTCGGCTGGGTGCGGTTCGTGCAGCGGAGGCCGGTGACCCGGGCCGCCGCGCTCGGGGTGGTCCTCGCCGTCGGCGGTCTGGCCTGCGTGGTCGAGGTGTGGTCCGGCCTGAGCTTCGACGCCCTCGGGCTGCTGCTCGCGCTGGCCGCCGCCTGCTGTCAGGTCGGCTACTTCGTCCTGTCCGACCAGGGCAGCGACGCGGGCGAGGACGCCCCGGACCCGCTCGGCGTCATCGCCTACGGCCTGCTCGTCGGTGCCCTGATCCTGACCGTCGTCGCCCGCCCCTGGGCCATGCACTGGTCCGTGCTGACCGGCTCCGCGCGCATGAACGGCACCCCCGTCGCCGCCGGTCTCCTGCTGGGCTGGATCGTGCTGGTCGCCACCGTCCTCGCCTACGTCACCGGCGTGCTGTCGGTCCGCCGTCTCTCCCCGCAGGTCGCGGGCGTCGTGGCCTGTCTCGAAGCGGTCGTCGCGACCGTGCTGGCCTGGGTGCTGCTGGGCGAGCACCTCTCCGCGCCGCAGATCGCCGGCGGCGCCGTCGTCCTGGTCGGCGCGTTCATCGCCCAGTCCTCCGCGCCCGCCAAGAGCCCGCCGGATCCGGTGGCGGGCGGTGGCCCGGAAAGGAGTTTGTCCCGCCGCGGAACCGTCGCCTAGGCTCCCGACCGTGCCTTCGACGCTCGTTCTTCCGCCGCCCGCCGTCTGAGGCGGGCCCTCCGGAATCCAGGCCCGGCACCGCGCCGGGCCGAACGGTGCTGCCCGCAGAAGCAGTCCGCGGTCCTGGTCGTCCAGGACCACTTCCGACCTTCTGCACTCTGCGGAGACCCACGTGTCGAACGCTGCTCTCGGCCTGCCCGTCGGGCGAGGCCTGCTCTACCTGATCGTCGCCGGTGCCGCCTGGGGCACCGCGGGCGCGGCCGCCTCCCTGGTCTACCGGACCAGTGACCTCGGCCCGCTCGCCCTCTCCTTCTGGCGCTGCGGGGCCGGTCTGCTCCTGCTCCTCGCCGCCCGCCTGCTGCGCCGCCCACGCGTCCGCCCCGCCCCGACCCGGCCGCTCGGCCACAGGGCCCGGCAGGCCGTCGTCAGCGGTGCCGGTCTGGCCGTGTTCCAGACGGCCTACTTCGCGGCCGTACAGGCCACCGGCCTGGCGGTGGCCACGGTCGTGACGCTCGGCGCCGGTCCGGTGCTGATCGCCGTCGGCGCCCGCGTCACGCTGGGGGAGCGGCTCGGCCGGGGCGGCCTGGCGGCCGTCGCCGGAGCCCTCGCCGGCCTGGCGATCCTCGTCCTCGGCAGCGGCGGCGCGGCCGTACGCCCGTGGGGCGTACTGCTCGCGCTGCTGTCCGCGGCCGGGTACAGCGTGCTGACCCTGCTCACCCGATGGTGGGGCCGGCAGGGAGAGGCGGACGCCTCGGACACGTCCGTGGGGGCCTTCGCGGTGACCACGCTCTGCCTCCTGCCCTTCGCCCTGTCCGAGGGCCTGGTCCCGCACACCGCCGACCCGGCCCGCACGCTCTGGCTGCTGGCGTACATCGCGGCCGTCCCCACGGCCCTCGCCTACGCCCTCTACTTCGCGGGCGCCGCGGTGGTCCGCTCGGCCACCGTCTCCGTGATCATGCTGCTCGAACCGGTGAGCGCGGCGGTCCTGGGCGTCGTCCTGCTCGGTGAACACCTCGCCCCGGCAACCCTGCTGGGCACCCTGGTGATGCTCGGCTCGGTGGCGGGTCTGGCGCTCGCGGAGGCGCGCGGCGCGGCACGGGAGCCGGTACGCGCGTAGCGACGAGAGCGACGAGAGCGACGAGAGCGACGAGAGCGACGAGAACGAGAGGGGCCCTCCCCCGTAGGGCCCCTCTCCTCAATGATCAGCGCCACGACCGCGGTTGATGTCACGCTCCGCGTCGGCGCGACAGGTGCCGGAGCGCCGCCGCGTCACGCGGACCGCCCCGCTCGGCCAGCCCGGCCGCGATCCGCCCGTGCGCCTCGGGCTTGCGCCCGGCGTACTTGAACTTCGCCCGTACGCCGACCACTTCGAGCCGCACCCCGCGCAGCCCGGAGAGCATCCTGCCGAACGGACCCTCACCCGCCGCGACTTCGGCGGTCCCGCCCTCCGGCTGGAAGTGCCCCATCAGCTCGGTGAGCAGCTCGGCCTTCTCCGCGGGATCGTCCACCACCCGTGCACGGCACCGGAGTTGGACGGCCGCGTAGTAGCTCGTCGGCGTCCCGTGCTCGGCTGGCTCGTCGGGCATCGCCTGCCAGTACCCGGGCGCGTACACATAGTCGTCGACGACGCTCAACAGCACGTCCGGGTCGGCCTCCAGCGCGGGCCACACCGGGTTGGGCCGCGCGAGGTGGGCGAGCACCTCGCCGCGCTCACCGTCGTAGAGGAAGTGCAGCGGCTGCACGAACGGCGGTTCGGCCGGCGGCCCGTTGACGGCGAGCTGTCCGAAGTCGTGTGTGCCGAGCCACTCCTGCCACTCGGCGTCGTCGCGTGCCGCGTCCCACGGATGGATCAGCATCACGGCACCGCCAGATAGTCGGGAAGCCCGGTACCGGGGGCCAGGTCACCGTCGGCGACCGGGACTTCGTACCCCTTGCGCAGGGGGACGACACCCGCCCAGTGGGGGAGGGACAGGTCCTCGGGCTCGTCGTTGACGCCGCCGGTGCGGAGCTTTGCGGAGACCTCGTTCAGGTCGAGCCGGATCACCGCGGTCGCGGCCAGCTCCTTCCTGTTCGCGGGCCGTGAGTCGGCCGCCCGCCCCGGGACGACATGGTCGACCAGCGCGTCCAGCGCCGCCCGCTTCTCCTCGGCGTCGGTCACGTCGTGGGCCACCCCGTGCACCACCACCGACCGGTAGTTGATCGAGTGGTGGAAGGCCGAACGGGCCAGGACCAGGGCATCGACGTGCGTGACCGTCAGACACACCGGAAGCCCCGGATCGGCCTGCCCGGTCATCCGCAGCGGACGCGATCCGGTCGAGCCGTGCACGTACAGCACCTCGCCGACCCGGCCGTACAACGTCGGCAGCACCACCGGCGCGCCGTCGCGCACGAAGCCCAGATGGCAGACGTACCCCTCGTCGAGTATCGAGTGCACCAGCTCCTTGTCGTACGACGCCCGTTGCGCGGAGCGGGTGGGGACGGTGCGGTCGGTCGGGGTGTAGGCGGCGGTCGATGAGGTGGGCTGGGCGGTCCCCTGCATGTCGGTCTCCATGGCTGCGTGTCCTGCGTCCTGTGTCCTGATGTCCTGCGTCCGGCGCACCGCGTCTTGCGACGGGGATTGTACTAGTGCATAATCTGCTTTGTGCTAGGAGAATATCGGATCGAAGGGCGGCGCGCAGCGGAGATCGCGGCGAGCGTCGAGCGTGCGGTGGGCTCCGGAGACCTGGAGCCGGGCCAACTGCTGCCGCCCATGCGGGAGTTGGCGGCGCAGCTGGAAGTGAACCCGAACACGGTCGCCGCCGCGTACCGGATCCTGCGGGAGCGCGGGGTGATCGAGACCGCCGGTCGCCGGGGCAGCCGGGTGCGCCCGAAACCGGCCACGACGGGCCGCGAGCACATCCGCGTGGACGTCCTGGAGGGCGCCCGGGACGTGGCCAACGGCAATCCCGACCCCGCCCTGCTCCCCTCCCTGGCGCCGGCGTTCGCGGCGGCCGGGGCGCAGGGCGACCGTGAGCCGGTGCTGTACGGGGACGCCCTCGTGGAGCCGGAGCTGGAGCGCCTCGCACGGGCCCGCCTGGGGGCCGACGGAGTGCCGGACGGCCCCCTCACCGTCGCGTCCGGCTCGCTGGACGCCATCGAGCGCGTGCTGGCGGCCCATCTCAAGCCCGGTGACACCGTCGCCGTGGAGGACCCGGGCTGGGGCAGCCTCCTCGACCTGATCCCGGCGCTCGGTCTGCGTACGGCCCCGGTGGGCGTCGACGACGAGGGCCCGCGCCCCGAAGACGTACGCGGGGCGCTCGCATCCGGCGCCCGGGCCCTGATCATCACGGACCGGGCCCAGAACCCCACCGGAGCCGCCGTGACCGCACCTCGCGCGCGGGCCCTGCGCTCGGTTCTCGGCGACCACCCCGACACCCTCCTCGTCGAGGACGACCACGGCCACGGCATCGTCGACCTCCCGCTGCACCCCCTGGCCGGCACCACCCGGCACTGGGCCTTCGTCCGCTCGGTCGCCAAGGCCTACGGCCCCGACCTCCGTCTGGCGGTCCTCACCGGCGACGCGCTCACCGTCGACCGCGTCTCGGGCCGCCACCGCCTGGGTCCGGGGTGGGTCAGCCGCATCACGCAGAGGGCGGTGGTGCGGCTCTGGACGGACGGCGCGCTGGACACGGAGGCGGTGGCGAAGACCTACCGGGAACGCCGTGACCTCCTCATCGACGCCCTGGCCGAACGGGGCGTCCGGGCCCATGGCCGCAGCGGCCTGAACGTGTGGATCCCGGTCCCGGACGAGACGGGCGCGGTGGCGCGCCTGCTGCACGCCGGATGGGCGGTGGCGCCGGGGGCCCGCTTCCGCATGACCGCCCCCCAGGGCATCCGCGTCACGGTCGCGACCCTCGCCCCGGAAGAGGTCGCGCCGTTGGCGGACGCGGTGGCCGAGGCCGTGGCTCCCTCACCCACCCGGAACCACGTGTAGCGGGCGCGCCGCACCGGCACCCGGCACCCACCTCGTAGCGCGAACGAGCCCCTCTCCGGAGATCTCGTAGCATCGCTTACATGTTGAACCTGGAGCGCCTGCGCACTCTCGACGCCGTGGCCCGCCACGGCTCGGTCAGCGGTGCGGCCGAGGGACTGCACGTCACCACGTCGGCCGTCTCCCAGCAGCTGGCCAAGCTGGAGCGCGAGGTCGGCCGGCAACTCCTCGCCAAGAACGGCCGGGGCGTACGTCTCACGGACGCGGGCCGGCTCCTCGCCGAGCACGCCGCCCGCATCCTCTCCCAGGTCGAGCTGGCCCAGTCCGACCTGGAGGCGCACCGCGGAGAGGCCGTCGGCGAACTCCGCCTCGCCGCGTTCCCGACCGCCGCCCGGGGGCTCTTCCCGGCCGCGCTCTCGGAGCTGCGCAAGGCGCACCCGGGCCTGCGCGCCATCTCGCGCGAGATGGAACCCGAGCCCGCCGTACTGGCCGTGATGCGCGGCGACTTCGACCTCGCCGTCGTCCTCGACTGGTACAACAGGCCGTTGCCCATGCCCGACGGGCTCGTCAGGGCCGTCCTCCTCGACGACACCGCCGACATCGCGATGCCCGCGGACCACCGTCACGCGCACCGCGCCGAGGTCGACCTGGAGGACTTCGCCGACGACGACTGGATCACCTGGGGCGAGAACGAGTTCTGCCACGAGTGGCTGATCCACACGCTCCGCGCCAAGGGCATCGAACCGCGCGTCGCCCACCGCGCGCAGGAGCACCCCACCCAACTCGCGCTAGTCGAGGCCGGGTTGGGGGTGTGCGTGGCGCCGCGCCTCGGCCGCGGCCCGGTGCCGGAGGGTGTGCGGGCCGTGCCGGTACGGCAGTCCGTACGGCGCCGCGTCCACGCCGTCTGGCGCGCGGACGCCGACCGCCGCCCGTCGATCCGGGCGGCGGTGGAGGCCCTGCGGAGGGCGGGGCGTACGGCGGACCGAGGCGGCGACAGGATCTAG
>Ga0182008_10002563_pt1 | contig 11308 bp, 14 predicted proteins | sample Sormic07211129_1_FD_120482 | JGI IMG/M metagenome (GOLD analysis project Ga0182008, IMG submission 120482) | Rhizosphere microbial communities from Sorghum bicolor, Mead, Nebraska, USA - 072115-129_1 metaG | ecosystem: Host-associated > Plants > Roots > Rhizosphere | place: USA: Nebraska...
TCGGCGATGGCGAAGGGGTCGGGCGGAGCGGGCTGGGCGGTGTCGACCAGCGGGATGTAGGGGGTGGAGGCGCTGCAGGTGCCGGCCATGCCGGGGCCGTCGAGCAGGATGGCGCCGCGCACGAGCTCGGGTCGGGCGCCGGCGATGAGCAGGGCGATGTAGGCGCCGAGGCCGCGGCCGCAGACGGTGGCGGGGCCGAGGTGGGCGAGGGCGATGTCGACGTCGCCCATGAGGACCTCGCAGCTGTAGCCGCCGCCGGCGGGGATGGAGGAGTGTCCGTGGCCGGTGAAGTCGAGGGCGTGGACGGCGCCGGGCCAGCCTTCGTGGGCGGCGGCGGGGTGGGCGGCATGGGACTCGCCCAGGCCGTGCAGCAGCAGCAGGGGATGGGCGCCGGGCTGCGTGGCGGGGCGCAGCGGGTGCAGGGCCAGGCGGATGCGTCCGTGCGCGAGGAACTCGGTCATGGGCGAAGCAGGAAGTCGGTGACGAGCTCGGCGGTTTCGCGCGGGCGCTCGATGTGGATGAAGTGCCCGGTGTCGGGCATCGCGATGCCGCGCGCCGAGGCGGGCAGGTAGGGCGCGAGGTCCTCGAGGTGGCAGTCCCAGCCCATGGGTTCGTCGACCGTGCTGAAGAGCGCCAGCAGCGGTACGGGGAAGCCCGGCAGCCGGTCGGTCATCCAGCGCGAGCGCATGGCGCCGAAGCCGCCGGGGCGGATGGCGGGGTCGAGCTTCCAGCGCCAGCCGTCGGCATCGTGCTGCGCGCCCTGCGTGACCAGGTAGCACAGCCACTCGTGGCTCAGCCGCGGGTTCATGCGCGCGCGCCGGCGCGCGATCTCCTGCAGCGGCGAGGGCTTGCGCGCGGCCGAGCTGGCCGTGTGGCGATGGGCCAGCCAGCTGCTGATGATCTCGGGCGACATGTAGCGCCGCTCGTGCATCGCGGTGTCGGGGTGCGGGCTGCGAAAGGGCATGCCGTCGATGCACGCGAAGCGCGTGAAGCGGTGCGGCAGCGCCTCGATGGCATGGATCAGCAGCGAGCCGCCCTTGCTGTGGCCGATCACCGGCATCGGCTGGCGGGTGATCGAATCGGCCACCGTCAGCAGGTCGCGCTCGTCGGCGACCCAGCCGTAGAGCGCCGCATGCGAGGAGTCGCCATGGCCGCGCTGGTCGTAGGCCACCACGCGAAAGCCCGCGTCGGCGATCAGCGGCGCGAACACGTCGAAGGTGCGCGCGAAGTCGAGCGCGCCATGCACCAGCAGCACCGGTGGCGCATCGGGCGCCCCCCATTCATAGCAGGCCAGGCTCACGCCATGGGCGTCGACACGGCGTTGCCGGTCGGGCGCGCGGGCGCCGGGAAAGTCGAAGAAGCGTGCGTCCTCCGAGGCCATGGTCGGCAACGCGGACGGCGGTTCGATCACTGCCGCGGACTGGGTGAAAGAAGGCATGTGTGGGGTTGGTGGTATGGATGACTCTGGGCGAGAGTCTCGCATGAAGGCCGAATGAAATTGCTGATTGTGACAGTGACAATTTCCGTAATTTACTCGATGAGTACGATTATTGGTGTTGATGGTATGGAACTATTTGGCATTCTGCAAATGCGATGGCGTGCGCCGCCGCGCATCGGGCGATGCGGCGGGGGTGTGGGGAATCAGGGGAGGGGGCGCCGACCGGGCGTCGGGGAACGGCGGGGCTGCGCCCTGACCGTTGGCCAGGGGCTGCCGCAAGAGCGGGGATGGGGCGCTGCCTGGAGGAGAGGCAGGCCGATGGCGGGGGGCTTCCCTGGGCGGCTCCCGCGGGCCGCCCGGAAATCAGGAGGCTGGGGCTCAGCCCGGACGGACCTCGAAGTAGGCCTCGTCGGCGCCGCCCAGGTCCCGGAAGCCGGCCATCCTGGCCTTCTCGTAGGCCTTGGGCCAGGCGCTGGCCAGGGCCAGCTCGTCCGCCGACAGCTCGTCGGCGCCCGATTCCGAGGCGTTCATGTAAGCCTTCAGCACCTGGCCGAGGTCCTCGCCCAGGGCTTTCTCCAGGGCGATGCGGAAGCGTTTCTCGGCGGTGGCGATGCCCTCGGGCGGCAGGCCCGGAAATTCCCGGAGCCGGATGGTGGTTTCGATCATGAGGAGTCCTTGGGTTGGAATCGGCGCGCGGCGTCGGCCGCCACGATCTCCACCGGCCCGATGCCGGCGTAGACGAGTTGGCCGCTGTCGCGCTCCACGATGCGCACCCGCTCGCCCTGGGTGCTCACCAGGTAGCATTCCGGCGCCAGGTCGAGCCGGATCTCTTCGGTCACGGTCGGTCCGAGCCAGGACGGCATCCGCAGCAGGGTGAGGTGGGGACGATCGGTCATGCAGTGGCAATGAATTGTGAAATTAACTGTATGAATATACAGCTTTTCGCTAGACTCACGCCATGCATTCCATACCTGAAACCGAATGGGTCGCGGCCTGCGCGCACCGGCTGCAGCGGCACTGGCGAAGCATCGACCCCCTGGAGCTGGAGGCCCTGGCCGCCGAGCTCGCGCACGACGAGCGCCTGCGCGCGATGCTGCCCACGCTGGCGGCGAGCGAGTGGCTCAAGCCGATCGAGCCGATCGAGCCGGCTTGAAGGCGGCGTGCCGATCCTGGATCGCCGCACGCGAGGCGGGTGTCGGTGAGTTGAAGCGGCGGTCGCGCGTCAGCCCGTCGCCCGTCAGCGTGTGGTGCGGCCCGCAACGACATGCGCCGTCAGCGGCACCAGGCAGACCAGCGCCGCGACCAGCCAGAAGGCCGCCGGCAGGCCGAGCGCATGGGCGACGAAGCCGATGCCGGCCGGGCCCGCCAGGATGCCGGCGTAGCCCGCGGTGGTGATGGCGCCGATGGCCAGGGCCGCGGGCATGGCGTTCTGCGCGCCGGCCTTGCGGAACAGCACCGGCACGATGTTGGCTGCGCCCAGCCCGACGAGCAGGAAGCCCGCCATCCGGACCCACGCGATCGGTGCGGCCAGCAGCACGACGAAGCCGATGACGGCCAGCAGGCCGCCCCAGAACAGGGTGTTCCGGTCGCCCACCCTGGCCGTGAGCCTGTCGCCCGCGAGCCTGCCGGCGGTCATGGCGATGGCGAACAGCATGTAGCCCACGCCCGCCTGGCTGGGGTTCGCGAGGCCGGCGTCCGTGAGGAGGAGGGCGCTCCAGTCCAGCATTGCGCCTTCGGCCAGGAAGGTCGCGGCCGCCAGGAGCGCGAGCAGCAGCACGATGCCGCGTGGCCTGACCAAGAGCGAGCCTTCCACCCTGTCCGGCGCGCCCGCCAGCAGGCGCGGCCAGGCGAAGGCCATGGCCAGCGCCATGGCGGCGGCCGAGGCCAGCGTGCCCCCGAGCGGATCGACGCCCCAGGAGAGCAGCCCGGTCATCGATGTCGCGCCGGCGAAACCGCCGATGCTGAACAGCGCATGGAAGCCCGACATCAGCGGCGTGCCGGCCGCGCGCTCCACCGCCACGGCATGCACGTTCATCGCGACGTCGATCGAGCCCAGTGCCGCGCCGAAGGCGAGCAGCGCGAGCGCGAGCGCCAGCGGCGTGGCGGCCACCGACAGCGTGGGCAGCACCACGGCCAGCCCGAAGCCGCCGGCCAGGATGACGGGCTTGCTGCCGAAGCGCGCGCTCAACGGCCCGGTCAGCAGCATGGCCACGACCGAGCCGATGCCGATGCACAGCAGCAGCAGGCCGAGCGTGCCTTCATCGACCGCCAGCCGCTGCTTGGCGAAGGGCACCATCGGCGCCCAGCAGGCGAGGCCGAAGCCCGCGACCAGGAAGGAGAGGCGGGTGGCGAGTCGGGTCGCGGCGCGGTCGGGAGAGGGTGTTGCGGGAGTCGGTGGCATCGGGAGGGAAAGGGAGGGGGCGGAAGGTGCATCGGCCTCGGGGCGCGGACCCCGCGTCGTCGATGTGCGCAGCGGCAGGCCCGGCTGGCCCGTGAGGCTTCGCAGACGCATGAGATTTTCCAGAAGGTCGAAGTGCCCCATGCCGGGCATCCTAGGGAGGGACTGGCTCGGCTACCATCGACTTTTATGACGTCATCCATGAGCTCACCTCATGCCAGTCCGCGGCGGCTGCCTTCGCTCAACATGCTGCGCGCCTTCGAGGCGGCGGCGCGGCTGCGCAGCGTGACGCGCGCGGCGCAAGAGCTGAGCGTCACCCAGAGTGCGGTCAGCCACCAGATCAAGGCGCTCGAGGAATGGCTGGGCGCGCTGCTCGTCACGCGCGAAGGGCGGCAACTCGCGCTGACGCCCGAGGGCGCGGCCTACCTGCCCAGCTTGAGCAGCGCCTTCGACCTGATGGCCGACGCGACGCATCGCATCGGACGCGCCACGCGGCGCCGCACGCTGACGGTCAACGCGCTGCCGACACTGGCGGCGCAATGGCTGATCCCGCGTCTGTCCGGCTTCTGCGCCCAGGTGCCCGACACCGACGTGCAGCTCGCCACCACGGTGAGCGTGCTCGACTTCGTGCCCGCGGCCTTCGACGTGTCGATCCGCTGCCTGTCCGCCGAAGAGCTGGGCATGCTGCAGGCGCGTGCGAGCTGGCGCGGCGTGCGCTTCGGCGCCTTCCTGCCCGATGCGCTGACGCCGGTCTGCAGTCCGGCCTTGCTGGCCCGGTTGCCGGCGTCGCCGAAGCCGGCCGACCTGGCCCGCCACACCCTGCTGCACAGCCGCTCGACGCCGCTGGCCTGGCGCGACTGGCTGTCGGCGGCCCGCGTGCGCAGGCTCAAGCCGGCGGGCGAACTGGGTTTCGACCATGCCCACCTCGCGGTGCAGGCGGCCGTGCAGGGCATGGGCTTCGCGCTGGGCAACCCCGACCTGGTGGCAGACAGCGTGGCGGGCGGGCTGCTGGCGATGCCTTTCAGCGCCTGGACCACACGCGAGAAGACCTTCCACTGGATCCTGCCCGAGCGCTCGGCGCAGGACGCCGACGCGCTCGCCTTCTGCGACTGGCTGCAGGCCGGCGGCCGCGCGGCGAAGGACTTGAGCGCTACTTCCGCCGGGGCCGCAGCGACTTGAGCAGCGCCAGCGTTTCCAGGGGCTGCAGCACCGCCACCTTGACCAGCGAATCGAACTCGCGCGTGAGTTCGGAGATGGTCTCCTCGTCCTGGCTCAGCAGGAACTTCTGGCCCAGGTTGATCGACGCGTAGCGCTGGCCGAAGATCGTGACCGGGAAACCGGCGAAGAAGTTGTCGCGCGCGTCGAAGCAGAACCAGCGGAAGGTGGGGTACACGCTCTCGTAGACCTCGATCATGTGGTCCAGCTCGCGCTGCCTGAACGCATCGGGCAGTTCGCCCCAGAGGTACTCGCCCTTGGCGAAGGCATGGATGATCTCCACGCTGGTGCAGACCTCCATGTCCGCGCCCGGGCGCGACAGGTAGCGGCGCCGGTGCGCGATGCCCTCCTGTGCCTCCGCCACCGTGATTTCGGGATGGTCCTTGTACTGCCAGGCCAGGTTCTCGTCGCTCTTGAGCGGGTCGGGGAAGGTGGTCGGCAGGTAGCGGACCTTCATGCCGCCGTAGTTCTCCCGCCAGCGCGAGAACTGCTCCTGCTTGATGCTGGAGACCTGGAATTTCGCGCGCCCGGTCGCCGGTTCCTCGGCCGCATCGGCCGGCCGCTGGGCGTCGTCGTCCAGCCCGAGCAGCCAGTCGACGCTGACACCCAGCGCGCGCGAGATCTGCACGATGGTCTCGATGCGCGGCAGCCGCGTGGTCGTGTCGGACAGCAACTGGGAGATCGAGCTCCGGTTGAGGCCCGCCAGCGCGGCGAAGTCGTTCCTGGACATCTTTCTCTTGAAGAGCAGCGCATTGAGGCGCTCGCGGAACTGTGTGGCGTGCTCGGTCTTCGACGGCTCGCTCTCGGAAACATCAAGCATCTGCTCGCCTTCGCATGAAACGGTTGGGGGGAGGGGCGGTCGCGACCGGCGCGACCGCGTTCGTTGAAGCGTCCCACAGCATGCCATCGCTGCAGGCTGGAACGGACGCCTTGACCCGGTCCATGCGCATGTGTTGCGCTTGCAACTCATTGTTTCCCAAGCATAACACGCGGTCCTTGAGAGCCTCTTTCAGAGGAGAACCGGCCCTGGCGGGCGCGAATGACGCTGCCGGCTGCTGTACAGGCGCCTGCGATCTCCCCGTGTAAACCCTAGGAGTTTGATCCACTTGAAAAACATATGATGCACTTGCGCAACCAAGGCGCACATACGCAACATACATTTGATAGGTGGAACAAATGACAGTCATTCTGGATGCCGCTCAGGTCGAGCTGGCGAAGACGAAGCTCTACTCGGCCGTGGTCTGCGACGTGCTCGACACCCTGGGCTATCGCAACCAGGGCATGAGGACCTTCGTCCGCCCCCTGAACGACCAGCACGTCGTGTTCGGCCCGGCGCGCACGGGGGCCTACATGAAGGTCGGTGGGCACCTTGAGGGCGAGAACCCCTACGACATCGAGATGGACCTGCTCGACGACCTGAAGGAGGGCGAAGTGGTGGTGTTCGGCGTCGACGGCCCGACCGACAACATCGTGCCCTGGGGTGAGCTGCTGACCACCGGCGCGCGCGCCCGCAAGGCGGCCGGCTGCGTCACCGACGGCCTGATCCGCGACGCGCGCCAGATCCGCGAGGTGGGCTTCCCGGTATTCCACGGCGGCATCGGCCCCTGGGATTCCAAGGGCCGCGGCAAGATGGTGAGCAAGGACGTCGCGATCCAGTGCGGCGGCGTCACCGTCCATCGAGGCGACTACGTGATCGCGGACATCGACGGGGTGGTCGTGATCCCGAACAAGGTGGTCAAGGAGGCCATCGCCATGGCCCTGGCCAAGGTGGACAGCGAGGACACCGTGCGCGCCGAGATCCTGGCCGGCAGCACCTTGCGCGCCGTCTACGACAAGCACGGCGTCCTCTGAGGGACACGCCGCCCATGAAGCGTTCCATTCGCCTCGCGGCGGAGGACAACGTGGCGATCGCATTCGAAGAAATCGTTCCCAACGATTGGGTCGAATGCGCTTCGATCGCGTTGCGTGCCTCCAGCCTCGTGCCCTTCGGCCACAAGATCGCCCTGGTCGACATCCCGAAGGGGCAGCCCGTCTACCGCTACGGCGTTCCGATCGGCTTCACCCTGTCGGACGTCCCCTGCGGAGCGCATGTGCATTCGCACAACCTCAGCACCTACTTCCTCGACCACCAGTGAGGGGCCTCCGGGATGAACTACACACTTGATTTCTCCTGGCTGCAGGGCAGCCTGCCAATGCTGTGGAGCGGGCTGCAGGCCACCGTGTTCCTCACAGTGGTGGCATGCGCGCTCGGTTCGCTGGTCGGCATCGTCGGCGCGCTGGGCCGCAACAGCCCGTGGCTGCCCTTTCGGGCCGCCGCCACCGCCTATGTCGAGGCGATCCGCAACACGCCGCTGCTGGCGCAGGCCTTCCTGATCTACTTCGGCCTGCCGGCGCTGGGCATCAGCCTCACGCCGATGGTCGCGGCCGGGCTGGCGCTGACCATCAACTGCGGGGCTTACACCGCCGAGATCTTCCGCGCCGGCTTCGAAGCCATCCAGAAGAGCCAGCACGAGGCGGCGACCGCGCTGAACCTGAGCCGCCGCCAGACCTTCCTGCACATCGTGCTGCCGCAGGCTTTCCGCAGCGTCTATCCGGCGCTGAGTGCGCAGTTCGTCCTGATCCTGATGGCCAGCAGCATCACCTCGCAGATCTCGGCCGAGGAGATCAGCGCGGCCGCCAACCAGATCCAGTCCACCAGCTTCCGCGGCTTCGAGGTCTACCTGCTCATCTCGCTGGTCTACCTCGCGATGGTGCTGGCGATGAAGTCCTTGTTCTCGCTCATCGGCGGCTTCCTGCTGCGCAACAGCGCAGGCGGGCGCCTGGTCGCGGAAAGGGCCGCGCCATGACCCGCTCCTTCGGCTGGCCCGACCTGCTGTTCCTCATCGAGGCCGCGCGCTGGACCGTGCTGGTGTCGCTGGTGGCCTTCGCGGGCGGTGCGCTCGGCGGCGCGCTGATCTGCATCCTGAAGCTCAGCGGCGGCCGGCTCGGCGGCGCCGTGGTCCGGGTCTGGGTGCAGCTGGGGCAGGGCATCCCGGTGCTGATGCAGCTCTTCCTCTTCTACTTCGGGCTGAGCATCCTGGGCTTCAGCGTGCCGCCGCTGCTGGCCGCGGCCGTCGCCTTCGGGCTCTATGCCTCGGCCAACATCGGCGTGATCTGGCTGGGCGCGGTGGACGCGATACCGAAGCAGCAATGGGAAGCCGGCGAGACGCTGGGCCTGTCGTGGGCCCAGCAGATGCGGCAGGTCATCGCGCCGCAGGCCCTGCGGCTCGCGCTCGCGCCGACGGTCGGCTTCATGGTGCAGATCGTGAAGAACACCTCGCTGACCTCGGTCATCGGCATCGTGGAACTCGCGCGCGCCGGCCAGGTGGTGAACAACGCCACCTACCAGCCCTTCTCGGTGTTCTTCGCCATCTGCGTGATCTATTTCATCCTCTGTTTCCCGCTGTCGCTGCTGAGCCGCGGGTTGGAAAGGCGTCTCCATGTCGCTCATTGAAATCAAGGGCTTGAAGAAGTCCTTCGGTGCCCTGGACATCCTGCGCGGTGTCGACCTGAACCTCGACGCGGGCATGACCGCCATCATCGGGCGCAGCGGCTCGGGCAAGAGCACCTTGCTGCGCTGCCTCAACGGCCTGGAGAGGATCGACGCCGGAAGCATCCGCATCGACCGCCACCAGATCACGCCGACGCAGAGCGACCTCAAGTCGCTGCGGGCGGACGTGGGCATCGTGTTCCAGGGCTACAACCTGTTCCCCCACATGACCGTGGAGAAGAACATCACGCTGGCGCCCATGCTGGTGCAGGGCACGCCCCGGGCGCAGGCGCAGGACAAAGCGCTGCATGTGCTGTCGCAGGTCGGGCTGCTGGAGAAGGCCAAGGCCTATCCGGGCCAGCTCTCGGGCGGCCAGCAGCAGCGGGTGGCGATCGCGCGCGCGCTGGCGCTCAACCCCAAGGTGATCCTGTTCGACGAGGTCACCTCCGCGCTGGACCCCGAACTGACGGGCGAAGTCCTGAAGGTGATGGAGAGCCTGTCCAGCGAAGGCATGACGCAGATCCTCGTCACGCACGAGATGAACTTCGCCAAGCGTGCGGCCCGGACGCTGGTTTTCATGCACCAGGGCAAGGTCTGGGAACACGGCCCGACGGCCGAGCTGTTCGCGCGCCCGCAGACCAAAGAGCTCGACAGTTTTCTTTCTTCCATCGTCTAGGAGACAGCCATGTCCATCTTGAAATTCATCCGGGCCATCGTCGCCAGCGCGCTGGCGCTGTTGATGGTGTGCCATGTCCAGGCCCAGACGCTGGACCAGATCCAGAAACGCGGCAAGGTGCTGATCGGCGTGGACCTGACCACCGCGCCCTTCGGCTTCACCGACGCGCAACTGAAACCCACGGGGGTCGACGTGGAAGTCGCGGGCCTGATCGCCGCGGGCCTGGGCGTGCCGCTGGAGATCGTGCCCGTCACCGGGCCCAACCGTATCTCCTACCTGCTGACCAACAAGGTCGACCTGGTGGTGTCGACCTTCAGCATCACGCCCGAGCGCGCGCGCACCATCTCGTTCTCCAACCCCTACGCCGCCACGCAGATCGTGCTGCTGGCGGAAAAGGCGAAGAAGTTCGAGAAGCCGGCAGACCTCGCGGGCAAGTCGGTGGCGGTGGTGCGCGGCACGGTGCAGGACACGCAGCTCACGCTCGTGGCCCCCAAGGACGCGGTGATCCGCCGCTTCGACGACGACGCCACCGCGGCCACCGCGCTGCTGAGCGGGCAGGTCGAGGCCATCGCCACCGGCTCCGTCATCGGCAACGAACTGGTCAAGCGCGGTGCGCAGAAACAGCTCGAGCTGAAGTTCGTGCTGACGCAGTCGACCTACTCGGTCGGCCTGCGCAAGGGCGACCATGAGCTGCTCCACTGGCTCAACACCACGCTGTATTACTACCGCCTGAACGGTGCGCTCGCCAAGGTGCACGAGAAGTTCATCGGCGGCCCCTACCCGGTCATGGGTTCGTTCTGAGGTGCGATGTGAAAACGGTTGAAACACAGTCCTTCCCCCTGGCCGGCTACCTGCGATCGGACGGCCGCAAGGGCATTCGAAACCATGTGGCGGTGGTCTACCTGGTGGAATGCGCGCACCATGTGGCGCGCGAGATCTCGCTGCCCTTCCGCGAGCAGGGCGCCCATGTGCTCGGCTTCGCCGGCTGCTTCTCCAACGACTACGCAACCCGCATGATGGAGCGGCTCTGCCTGCACCCCAACGTGGGCGCGGTGCTGCTGGTGTCGCTGGGCTGCGAATGCTTCAAGCGCGGCCCGCTCGAGCAGGCCATCGCCGCGTCGGGCCGGCCGGTGAAGACGCTGGTGATCCAGGACAGCGGCGGCACCGTCTCCACCATCCAGCAGGGCCGCGAATGGGTGGCGCAGACGCTGGCGGCGCTGTCGACGGTCGAGAAGGTGCCGATGGCGCTGAGCGAGCTGATCGTGGGCACGACCTGCGGCGGCTCCGACAGCTTCAGCGGCGTGACCGCGAACCCGGTGGTCGGCCTGGCCTTCGACAAGCTCGTGGACCAGGGCAGCGCCGTGATGTTCGAGGAGCTGGGCGAACTCATCGGCTGCGACGAGCACATGGCGAAGCGCGCCGTGTCGGACGGCCTGGCGGACGCGATCCGCGCCGCCATGGCCAAGACCCGCTCCTACTACCAGCACTTCGGCCACGGCAACATCGGCGACGGCAACGTGGAAGGCGGCCTGACGACCATCGAGGAGAAGTCGATCGGCGCGTACACCAAGAGCGGCTCGCGCCCCATCGTGGGCATGATCAAGCCAGGCGAGATCCCGCCGGCGGGCGGCCTCTACCTGATGGACATGATCCCCGACGGCGCGCTGCAGTTCGGCCTGCCCGACGTCAACGACACGGCCGAGATCGTCGAGATGATCGCCTGCGGCTGCCAGGTGATCCTCTTCACCACCGGCCGCGGATCGGTGGTCGGATCGGCCATCGCCCCGGTGCTCAAGATCTGCTCGAACCCCAGCACCTACCGGCGCATGGCGGGCGACATGGACATCAATGCCGGCGCGATCGTCGACGAGCGTGTGAGCTTCCAGGCCGTGGCCGACCAGCTCTACGACGCGGTGATCGACACGGCCAACGGCGCGAATACCAAGTCCGAGCAGTTGGGCCACCAGGAATTCCTGCTCTGGTACAAGAACATGGAACCCTCGGGCCCGGCCTGCCTGCCGTTGCGGAGGGCCGCGTGATGCCCCGCCCCGA
>Ga0182008_10002564_pt1 | contig 11306 bp, 9 predicted proteins | sample Sormic07211129_1_FD_120482 | JGI IMG/M metagenome (GOLD analysis project Ga0182008, IMG submission 120482) | Rhizosphere microbial communities from Sorghum bicolor, Mead, Nebraska, USA - 072115-129_1 metaG | ecosystem: Host-associated > Plants > Roots > Rhizosphere | place: USA: Nebraska...
CCATTTTTTTCTCTTTAATAAATGGCAAAGTAAAGTAAAAAGTGCTTCCTTTTCCATCTGAATTATTCTCAGCCCACATTTCGCCACCATGAACTTCTACAATACTTTTAGAAATATGCAGGCCCAGACCGGTTCCTTGATAAGATTTTGTTGCAAACTTTTGAAACAATCTTGGCATTACTTCAGGATGTATGCCTATACCACTATCTTTTACACTTACCATAACCTTGTTTTCTTTTTCTTGTTTCTTTGAAGTTATTATAATAAACCCTTCTTTAGTAAATTTAACAGCATTACTTATCAAATTGGATAGAACTTGATTTAACCTTCCCTTATCTGCTTGTACAAATACAGTATTATCTTTATCACGCTGATATGACAACCTGACATTTTTGAGGTGGTGACTTCTTTTAGCGTCGTTTATAGCATTTGATATTATTTCATCTAAATTAAGTCGCTCTAGCTTTAGGTTAAGATTCTGACTTTCAATTCTTGTAACATCAAGTATATCCTCACTCAAGTGTTGTAATCTATATGCATTTCTAGTTACTACTTCTAGCATCTCTTTTTGTTTTTGTCTTTCGTGTGGGGATCTATCACCATCTATCTTAGAATAAATGACCTGAGTGAGGCCAAGTATAGGTTGTATTGGAGTTCTAAGCTCATGAGCAGCTATATTGATAAACTCTTTTTGGATTTTATCATGCTTTTTTAATTGTTCGTAAGCTAATTCAAGCTGTTTATTTGATTCCTTTAGTTCTTGATATAATTCAGACTGTCTCCAAAGGTTTTCAAATATTGAAACATAGGATAACACAGTTGGTTTGCTACTTGAATAAGTTGCTATTCCTACTGCATCTATAAAATCTTGCTTTGAATCATCTACTTTTTCTATTACTAGAGATTCCTTTTTGTCTACTATTACTATAGTAACTGTGGTAACTGCACTTTTTTCTGCTGCCACTGCTAGTGCTGTACCATCATCTTCACTAGTCGATTGTACATCTATACGTCGTATGTCAAAGCTCTTCTTTTTATTCTTCATTTGATGTTTTTGTTCTCTCTCCTCTCTCTGGCTATCCATTTGCTCACTTCCAGACGCTATGTTTTGTAATCTTTGTTCTATAACATCATTTGTAGGAGTGAGAATTCTAGCATTTACTTTATGTTCTCCTTCTGCTGCTTGCTTTAATAACTGCATTATTCCTATTCGCTCTTTACGATAAAAGGCATTGATAGTAGGAAGTACTAGTAATACTTCATGTTTAGCTGATTTTATCATGTTGATGAATAGTTGTTGAATATCTTTTGGACTCTGAATAACCTCTGTTTTGCCTAAAATAACGCCTTCTTCTATTTCTTTTATTTTCTGTTCAGCAGGGACGGATTTATTCCATAGATCTTCAAATATGGAATTATAGTGTCTAATATAGGGAGGTTCATTACTAATCAAAAGATTTTTTGCGATTTGTCCCCCTTTCATTTCATCTATTGTTATACAAAGATCTTTAGAAGAAACAGCAAAATTCATAGGTGGCATATTATTGATATGCCTAATCTTCATTCCTAAATCAACATAGGCTTTAACAAGATGTACATTGTCTTTGTTGATAGTTCCAATCCATCTCGTGCTTTTGCCTCTCCTAATACTATCTGCTAGTCTTTCTTGCATTTTTTCAAAGTCTTCGTTACGGCTTATCATTAACAACCCATCAAAAGTTGAGCATATTGACCAGTTATCGTCATCTGATGTATCAATTATCTTTTTTATCTCTTCTGACACTTCATTCGCATTTTCTAAAAATCTTGTTTGATAATGCTGCTCTTCTTCAGGTATAGCCTCTTCTATCTCTTTTACTCTCTGTTGTGCTAATATTGCTTTATTCCAGAGAGTATCGAACATATACTGATGTTGATCTACTATTTCCTTTTGATTGCTATAGATGATCTGTGATGCTATTTTCCATTTCTCAAATAAAATTGTAGGAGCAAGATACTCTGATTCGCTTACCATAAAATTTCCCTTTATTCCATCTAAATGTCTTAGCTCATCAACGAGGGACACCAGCTGTTTACAAAAGGAAATATTATCTTTAGTGATCTCAGTTAGATATCTTAATTTTATACCTCTTTTCTTTGCATCTACAAATGCACCTCTTATCGGATCAATTGTAATAGCTAATGGTGGCCTTGTATAATTCATGCAAATATCTATTTTTTTCTTTGAATTACAAAAAAGTTGTAGTTCACTTCTAATTACATTCTGCTCACCATGCAGTACCTCCGTTGGTTCTCCCCCGCTAAAATAACTATTTGACTTGTAACTATAAAAGAATAACTGACATATTCCATGATTTATTATCATTTTATTGTCATTTTATAGAAAAATATCTACAACAGGATATGTTACCATATAAAAAATGTATAATGGCTGTGACTTATGGATGTCAATATAGAATAGATAATATCACACACGATGATTGGACCTTACTAGTATAAGGGTACATGTACTTTAGAGTTCATCACGCTTATAACACTAAATGCCACACAGAACTAACCGATCTGTTGATAGTATCATTTGTTATTGCCAAACCATAATAAATAAAATGAATAAGATATTATCCTGCAATATGTCTTTTAGTAAGCTAAGTACACAATATAATACTATAAGAATTCTATACAATTTGCTATCAAAAACCTTTTAGCTATGTGCGTAGTACATTGTACTAGTATGACGAGTAGTACTAATGCTAATACAATGGATATGACTGTAAAACTTGGAATCACCCTGCCTAAATCAATTCTACAGAAAATCGACCAAAAGCGTGGCGATATTGCTAGGTATTCATAAAGGTCTTGAAATTATATCAATCTGCTATAGATGAAAAAATAGAAAATATAGCAGAGGCGCATAAAAAATTAGCACAGTTAGAAAATATAAAGAATAATAACAAAAACTATCAAAAGATTGAAAGGGTAGCTGAACAAAAGGCCAACAATATTTTAAACAATAAAAAAGCGTTGGTATTGGCAGCCGTTATAGCTGTTTTAGAAGCCTTGAAAAATCTCCCTGACAAACAACAACTTTTAATTTATGACTCATTTTATCCATCAAACAACAATAGCACCGCCGATATATTCGCCAAAATGATGCCATCATCATCGCCAACAGCAAGTCCAGAAAGTTATCCTCCACTGTCATTCCATCATAAAGAAATACTGAATATAGCTGAAGGGCTTTATGACCAATTGTTGAAAGTCGCTGTTAATGATACGATATATCCGTCCTCTCACCAAGCAAATCAGCAACACAATGTCATTAAAATAAAAAATTAATTGTGAAAATTAAAATTATACATATATGGTTTATTACATCATAGATTAGAAATTTTAATAATACAGACTTCCTCCAGAAGACATTGACTGAGGATCGCTACCGTCACATCTATAAATATTAGAGTTATGCATTTCCCGTTGATATATTACTTGTCGTCATTTATATTTAAAAATCGAAATATTCATAATAGGCGGAGATATTGTGAATGAATCAATCATGCGCTTTACAGTTGGCAAATATAACAAATATTTATCTGGCGTTGCAGTATAGGTAATTAAATAAATCAACCCATTTTTCATTGTAAAAGTTTGCATCTTTTCAAATGTATTAGATCTTGTTGAGATCTGATAAGCAGTTTGATATGCTGTAGTGTTATCCTTTAGACGAATGGCCTTTGTGGGAATCATATTAAACGATTCTATTTGGCTTAATGTATTATTAATTAAATCACTCAACGAGATGTTCTCTGACGAATTAAAGACAAATAAGTTTACAGAAGGGGTGTCGCCAGCGGTGTCGGTGTTGTTCGTAGGTGCTATAAACTCAACTACCGTAGTATTAGCACGAGGACTATTTCCATAGCCGGTTATATGCCAATCCTGAGGATATAACATTTTTATTCCAAAGAATGAACTTTCATACGTTGAAAAGTTATCCTTTTGTGCCAATGCTTCTGTTCTTAGAAAATAATTAGAGTATGCGATTGTAGAACAAACTATTAAAAGAGTAAAACCAAAATTTAGATAAAAAATATTTTGTTTTTTTACTTTGATTTTTTTGTTAACCATTATTATATATAGTTGGCTGTCCAACTAATTAACATAGTATTGTGTACAAGTGGCTCTGTTAACTTAACAAAAAGACTATAGCTAAAGACATCCTATCTTTCATATTGCTGCATACGAAAAGAAATAGAACATCCCTGACCTTCTAAAACTAGATTTCTTGGATCTCCACCTGTCTGCTCCATATATTTTCTTGATTCAATAAGCATACCACCAGAGCCACAAGTAGGATCACAGATACTCATTCCCTCCTTAGGATCAACCAAATTAACTAGAAGCCTCACAACCTCTCTTGAGGTAAAGAATTCGCCTCCTCTTTTCTTGGTCTGTTCTGCAAATTCCTAATCGATAGCAACATTTATAGCTGTCATTGTTGTTTGTTTGCTTGAGTGGTTTCTTTCTCCAAATCAAAAGGAGTATAGCACTCAACAAGGAAAAAAAAGAAAAAAAGGTGAAAAAAGTAAAATGGAAACAACAAGAAATTACCAAGAAAACAAAGTACAACAAGAGCTATTCGATTTAGAAACTAAAAGAAAAATTCAGGAATCGCTGCAGGAGATTTATAACAAGCAACAACGACATCAACAAGCCGCAAACGGTAATGGTAATGGTAGAAAAGGAAAGTTCATAAAATTTGTACATGACGGAGAACATAAGCGTTTATCATTGACAGGGCAGTTTCAAAAGGAGCAAATACCGTACAAGGACTTTATAACAAACCAAGTGATTGAAGGTACCCAAGAAGATCTAATAGTACATATAGATTTTGAACACCTAGAGAAGGAACATCCTGAGGTATTCTAATGTAATAGCACATAATAATACAAAACTTGATTTAATGAATTAAAATATTGAATAATGCTACGGTATGTACTAAGATTGTAGTAACAAATTTAGTCGACTACTCATACACAGCCGAACTAATTGAGACTATTGCTGTTGCTAATTTTATGGCTGATCTTGTTGCTACTGATTCTCCTATTTGACAGAATAAAGAGGATGATGTTTAGAACTCGTTTGTTATCATCGTAGTCCGAGGGCGTCTTTCAGGTCTATCTCGTGATCTTGTTCCTGTGTGATAATATCTCTTAATGTTTCAGAGAGAGCAAATTCACCAGCGCGTTCCGCCTGACGGATTCTTTCTCTGTAGTTTTTGATAGTTTCTTGCTCAGCTCTCAGGTCAATCTCGAGCATTGTCTTTGAATCCTGGGAATATTCAGCCTCTTTCCCTTTCACCGTCGGGTCTCCACCTAGATAGTCTATCTGTCTAGCTACCTCTAATGCGTGTGCTAACTCCTGTGAAGCATGCACTTTCAACTGTTCTGCAATGTCACCGTATTCGGCGCCCTTCAATGTTGAACTGAATACCACGTACTGGACAATTGCTTTGTACTCTCTAGCCAGATCTTCGTTCAGTCCTCTAATTATCTCGTCCTTGCTAGAAGGTGATGCTGCTTCTGCATCTGCTGCTACTGAACTGCTCTTTGACACAGGTATACCTCTCTGTCCCGCTCTTCTTAAATGTTATTAGAATAAAGGATATAGTTGCATTATTGTAAATGAAACACAATTGGTTCTGCCTTGGACTGAAACTATATTTTTTTTCAGTAAAACACTATATGCTGTCACATTCTTACGAGTTATCTAACAAGTTAGAATTATGTTGTTCCAAAATTTTAGTAACCCAATAGAATTCAGTCGAAAGAGTTATGTTATGCTTTGATTTTGCCAATAATAATATGACCGTTAATTATGACTGTGAGTAATCTAAGACTGTATTTATCCAAAAGATTAGTCTTGAAAATTTCTGTAAGAACGATCAGGAGAAGGAGAAGATTCCCTTTTAATTTTTTCGAGTATATCGGCAATAGCTGTTCTTATACCTGAAATTCCTGTTCTAAATGGAAATGATCCATCTGGATGGTCGGTAATTGGGTTTACCCACTCATAGAATGCATGAATATGTTGTGGATGGCCTTCGGAAGCAAGCTTGGAAAGTAAAATACTGCATTCTTCAACTCTATCAAATCTGCTTCTAGCCAGCATCTCTATTCCTGTAGTCCAAGGCCAAAAAGTTTGGTTATGATATTCATATGGTTTTAAAATCCACGGACCTGTAGCTTTCAGTTCAACTTCAGTCACTAGCGGCCATTTCTCTTTCCATGTTCTTGTTTTGATGGCATCAAGGGTGCGAAGCGATCTATTGTGAAGGTCTTGATCAAGGATTCTTTCTTCTGCATCTGACTCTTTATCTTCCTCTCGTTTTCTTGTAACTTTGAGGCTATCGCTCGTTGTATTCTCTGTAATTGCTATCAGATATAGAGAAACATCCTGCGTAAGTGTCCTATAAGGACCTCCAATGTGATGCGTTTCCTGTATGTCTAGATAACAGCCATCTTCTTCTGACCATAACTTTTGATCTACTGCTTTCATTGATTTATCTGCTATTCTAATCATATTTTCAGATTCATCATTCCTTCCAAGCTGTGATAATAGCGAGGATAGATTGCTTAATGCAAGAATCCAACAGGCTTGGCTGTAAACTATTTTACCAGCTCTAAGTACAGTATCCATCCAGTCCTCATTATGACTCTGCTCTAGCAATCCATCATTGTCGACATCCCTACTAAATAGATATTCTACAGCCTTTAGCATGCGAGGGACCACATATTCAGCTACTTTTGTTGGATCCGTTATGCCAACTTTTGATAATAAGGCAGAAACAAAATCTGATGAATGTTCAGATGCTATTATAGTTTGTGCTGCTCTAGGAGTTTCAGAGATATGTTGTTGTCTATCCTTCAAAGACCTAGCTAAAATCCAAGACGATGTGGAAATCATTAAGGCTGTGGAATCAATATCCGGTTTCTGTCCGTAGATTTCGGAGAAACCGGCTTGAAATATTGTTGTAGGTAATGCACCTTCAAACTGTTTTTCGTTATCTTCTTTTGCAACCTCTGATAAAAATTTCATTTCCGGTGATCCTCTACCATAAACTAGTTTTTCAGTATTAGATGATGATATCTGATGAGACCATATTTGATAAATCTGCTGCATTGTTCCATGAATATTTCCAGATAAAAACCAGTCTCTGAGAATGTATGCAGCGTCTCTACACCATATGCCCTGATAAATCCCACCTGGATTTATCCCTTGAAGTACGTGCTCTTGTGTTTTTTGCAAGAATCTGCTTGCTTTATCAACAAATGACATCCAGCTACTATCTGGAGAGGTGTTGTCTGGCATATCTTGCTTTTTTTATAGCACTGTCTTTTTATAAGATTTATTTGATGTTACCACAAATTCTTATCAACTGTACTGTTACATAGTATTATACGGGTATAAAGGAGATGAAACAAATCAGTTGACTAGCTTACCAGAGAATTCTAGTAAAGATCTATCCAAGTATTATACATGCAGATCATGTGGAAGGAAATTTGATAGCTTTGGCGATATGCAGAGGCACATACTAGTAGAGCATATGCAGAAAGGAGATATTCCATCAGAAGAAGAATCAGAAAAAAATGAGAATCGAAATAAGCTTGCTTTATAAAAACAACATCTTCAATAATAGCATAAACTCTACGTATCAGTGTCATTAGCTACACTTGTCATGATATTAATAATTTATATTACTTGCCTGAACCTCATGAGTCATTATGATTTTCTTGTTTTAGGTTGTATAATGAAAAAAACAACTAGATGTAAGAGTAAAGTATGGGAAGAGTAGCAATATGAATGACATAGAGAAAAATAAAAATAGTAATGCAATTACAATTTCAAGAACATTCTATGATCTGACTCATCTGATAAGTCAAGATACACCAATATATCCAGGTGACCCTCAACCAGCTTTTGAGCCATATTCTACAATAGACAAAGATAATTACAATGTTACTCGCATAATTATTGGCTCACATACCAGTACTCATGTAGATGCTCAAAAGCATTTCATGATGCATGGAAATAGTATTGATAAAGAACCTCTTAGCAAATTTATTGGCGAATCAATAGTAATTGATTTATCTGAAAAACGCAACATTGGAGAGGGGATTACGTGTTCTGATCTGGAGGCCCATTCAAAAGTTATCAAAGATAATGATATTCTATTGCTTTATACTGGTACCAGCGAATATTGGATGAAAGATCAAAACATCAAATATGATTTTACATACCTTGAACCTTCTTCTGCGCAATGGATAGTAGATCATCAGATAAAATGCGTCGGTATAGATACATTTAGTGTAGAAAAGTATGGATCTAGGGAAGGGTTGTCACACAAGATATTGTTATCAAGCTCAGTTGGAATAATAGAGAATCTGAACTCAAATTTGAAGAAGCTTCGCGGCAAGAGGGTCTTTGTAGTTTGTTTGCCATTGCTGCTTGAAGGTGTTGATGGATCACCAGCCAGAACAATAGCATTTGATATTGTTTGAGTTTTTGGTATTATTATGTAACCATAAAATAATTTGTTGTCTTGTAATTTATTATTCTTCAGGAAGAAGAAGTAGACTATGATAGTTAAAAGAAACTGGCGTGATGCACATCCTACTATAGCCCATCAAAGTGGACTAGATTGGAGATTGCTTTCATCAGCAACCAAAACCAGTGGCGATATAGAAGAACCTGGACTAGATCCACAGTATCGTTGTTTGAAGGCTATAACATATGTTTCATATGCCAAATTGCAGCCTAGACTTTCATATCAACCACATCACCATGACGATCATGAAGAAGTATATTACATAATAAATGGAACTGGAAAGATTAAGATGGGAAATGAAGAAGTTCGGTTGAGAGATGGTGACATCATTTACATTCCAGAGAATACCACACATTCAATTATAAATGATGGCGAAGAAATGATTGACTTTTTAGCATTTGGTGGCTTTACAGGAAAGGGAAAAAAGAAACAAAAGAAAAAAGAAACAAAAGCGAGATGATGATAATTATTTTAACTGTTTATTACTACTTATGGATTATATTTTGATATCTATCTATTGTTATACTACCACAATAAGATAGCCCGTAAATTTTATTTATAATATATCACATATGATACTAAAAATGCCAGACCAAATGAAATTGGGGATCATAGGATTAGGTAAGATGGGCGGAAACCTTGCTCTTCAGGCTATCGAGAAGAACATCAAAGTCGCAGGAAAGGCCAGAAGTAGAAAACCCGAGTTAGAAGAAAAAGGTGTCAAAGTAGTTGCAGATTACAAATCTTTCGTTTCTTATTTGGGAGAACCTAAGGTAATCTATCTTTCTCTACCTGCTGGCTACACTATAGATACTACACTAGAAGAGCTTTTACCATTCTTGCAACAAGGTGATGTAGTCATGGATGGCGGGAACTCCTTTTATTTGGATTCAATTGAGAGAGAAAAAAGGCTATGGACGCAGAAGGGAGTTTATTTCCTAGACTGTGGTACGAGCGGTGGTTTAGATGGTGCCAGACATGGTGCTTGTTTTATGGTAGGTGGTAGAGACGAGGGGATTAAGATAGCTGAGCCTATTCTAATATCATTGGCAATCAACAAGAATGCATACGTACATACTGGTCCTCCGGGAAGTGGGCATTTCGTAAAGCTAGTTCATAATGGAATAGAATTTGGAATGTTGCAAGCCATAGGAGAAGGTGTTGAATTACTACATAAAGGAGGAAACGGATTTAATCTGGACCTTGCTGCAATATTCAAAAACTGGTCGAATGGTTCTGTCATTAGAGGATGGCTAGTTGAATTAATGCAAAAGGGATTAAGGGAGCAAAATTTTGATAATATACAAAGCTATATTGAAGATACAGGAGAAGTTAATTGGCTGATACAAGATGCTCTCAACAAGGAAATTCCAATTCCTGTTATTTCACAATCTGTAATGGAGCTGTTCAAGTCTAGAATTAAAGATAGCGATACTTACAAAGCTATTGCATTAATGAGACATGGATTTGGGGGCCATCCGTTTGGAAAGGATGAATACATAGCAAAGGAAAGAGAGACAAGCAGGATCCAGAAAATCTAACCACAATAATAGAGGAGAACAGAATGTTTGGTATGATATAGCCAAAAGACAAACCTAATCAGATCCTCGTAGGCTAAGAGTAAAAACCCAGCTAGACTTCAAAATGGTCAAATGTCTCAAATCAATTGAATTTGTTTTAGATTACAAGAACATAGCCAAGGGACAAGATGAACATAGAGAAGACGAATGTACCATAGTACTCGTGTCGGCCGGCATTGAATATCAAATATCAAAATCAATGTTTTCAAGGTTAATAGAAGACAGACAGCATTTGTATACCCTACATACCATTAGATAACTGAAGGTAAATATCGTATCTGCCTCATCTCACCTATTCTTTTTGTTTTGTTCTTGAAAATAGGGCAGCACTTTTTTTCCAAATTCCCGTATAAAATCTATTTCGTTGGGGCTAGTGCTATGTACATACACTTTTGTAAAGCCAGCTTTGAAATATTCTTCTATTGACTTTATACAGTCTTCAATTGAAGTAGTGATTTCTATATATTCTTTTAACTGTTGATCATGAACTTGTTGCTTTGCTTTTTGTTCTAGTTTTCTCGGATCGCTAATGCTTGTATTAAAGGCATCCTTTAACAAAGTAGCTCGCCAAAACTTTGAGGAGTTGAAGGCTTGTTCATAGTTATTTGAATAAGATACCTTGTACTCAGCTATTTTTTGTTTTGAATTTATATTATTATTATTATTATTATCTCCTTTGCCATCTTTTTGTATTATCCTGTCGAAGACATCTAGTATTTTTTGAGAGTCTTTTGCCTTTAGAAATGTAATTAAACCATCAGAATACTTCGCAGAAGCTTTAGCAGATTCTGGGCCTGCGGCAGCCATAAAGATTGGTATATGGTGACTAGCTGGTGGAGAATAGAGTTTTGCATTTCGTATCAAAAAATACTCCCCATTAAAATATACAAAGCCTTCATCATCTTCACTACCATAATTTGATGTTTTCTTACCATCATTATTATTATCGTTGTTTGTTGTTGTATGCCATAATTTGCTTATGATTTGTGCCGCTTCGATCATCCTCTTTAATCTCGCTTTTGGTCTTGGCCAATCAAATCCAAGAGGAGTCTCATTCATAGATTCTCCTGTACCTAACCCAAGACCTATTCTGCCAGGATATAGTATATCAAGTGAAGCAA
>Ga0182008_10002565_pt1 | contig 11303 bp, 5 predicted proteins | sample Sormic07211129_1_FD_120482 | JGI IMG/M metagenome (GOLD analysis project Ga0182008, IMG submission 120482) | Rhizosphere microbial communities from Sorghum bicolor, Mead, Nebraska, USA - 072115-129_1 metaG | ecosystem: Host-associated > Plants > Roots > Rhizosphere | place: USA: Nebraska...
ATCAACCAGAGGAAGTTCAGTGGAACAGTGTCTAAATTTGAAAATGTCTCTAAAGTTCTTAAGATACTAGACCTTACAGGTGATGTGCATTTTAAAATTGAAGGACGAAAAATAATTGTAATGGACTAACAACAGTTTGATTATAAAATAACCAATATAAACCAATCTCAACATGAAACAAAGTAAGCGGGCTCCCTGAAAAGGGAATCAGTGAACGGTCATTTAATAAAACCAGGGGTGCGTCCAACACCCCCGGCAAATCGTCTGACTGATTGAAATTATCTTGAACTAAACAACTTATCACTTAACAGACTATCAAATGTATAAAATTTATACTCAAAATTTACGTGTGCATAACTTGCATATCAAGAAAGTGCTGCTAATTATGAAACTGACGACCATTTTAATAATTGCAACTTTGTTACAGGTAAGCGCTTCCGGATTGGCGCAGAAACTCACCTATTCAAAAAAAAATGTTGCTTTAATGCAAGTCTTTAAAGAAATCCAAAGACAAACTGGCTATAATGTTGTCTATTCCGTTCGTAAAATCAATGACGCGAAGGTTATAAACGTCAACTTCAAAGATGCTGGCTTAGCGGAGGTGCTGAAAAAGTGCCTTGAAGGCCAACCGTTAGTTTATACGATTGAAGAAAAAACCATTGTGATCAGAGAGCGTGATAATTCTCTTTTGGATAAAATAATAGACCGTTTAAACTTAGATATTAATGATGAGGAAACTGGAAAATTACAAGCTGTCCAGGTTAAGGGGAAAGTAACTGACGACAAAGGTGAGCCACTTTCAGGTGTTAGTATAGCTATTAAAGGAACCAAAATAGGAACGACTTCTGACAACAATGGAAGTTATGCCATTTCTGCTCCAGATGGAAATGCTATTCTTGTTTTTTCTTTTGTGGGCTTTTCAAAGCAAGAAATTTTGATTCAAAGCCGTACCATCATTAATGTTCAATTAAAGACAGAGCCTTCAATTTTAGACGAAGTAGTAGTTGGATATGGTACTATAAGAAAAAGTGATGTTACAGGTGCTGTTACTTCAGTAAGGTTTAATGAGAAAGAGGCGGCGCAGATTACATCTGTAGACAAGTTGTTACAGGGAAGGGCTGCCGGAGTATATGTGAATTCAGGAAGTGCTGCTCCCGGTGGAGCTGTAAACGTACGCATACGCGGTGCAAGTTCATTTTCTGGTGGAAATGAACCGCTTTATGTAGTTGATGGAGTAATCATTAATACTGCTACACAGGATGTAGATAATTCTTTAAGGGCAGGCACAAATCCTGGTAATTCAAGTCAGGAAGCACAGAATGGGTTAACCGCTATTAACCCTCAAGATATTGAAAGTATTGAAATTTTAAAAGATGCTTCAGCTACCGCTATCTACGGTTCCCGTGCCGCTAATGGCGTTGTATTGGTTACCACAAAAAAGGGGAAATCAGGAAAAGCACAGGTGCAATATAGTTCATCTATAGAAGTGGCACGCGTGAGCAAAATGATGCCAGTACTGAATGGAAACGAATTTGCCACTTTTAGAAATCAAACCGAAGAAATGCTGGGAAAAGGCCCTGCCTATAATCTTTCCCGGATAACACCAATCGATTGGCAACGAGATATTTTTCAAAATGGAGTTACGACTAATAACAGGTTAAATATCAATGGTAGTAACGAAAAAACCAATTATTATCTTGCTGGAGGAGTTCTCAATAATAACGGTGTTATTCCCACTACGGGTTTATCACAAGCCGATTTGAGGTTTAATTTAACGCAAAATGTATCAGATCGGTTTAAAGTCAGTTCAAGAACAGGATTAATCTACCGTCGTAATTCGATGACCCAGTCTACGGAGCAAATGGGTAGCGCAAGTAATAGTATTATACGTCAGATGTTAGCTAAGGCGCCTATACTGGATACTTTGGCGGCAGACCAGGTAGATATCGAGTTAAACCAGGATATTGAAGGCCCAAGAGTTTGGCTTAAAGATTATGATGATATAAGTAAAGAATTCAGGGCAACGGAGGCTTTAACGATCGATTATAAAATTTCTTCAGCATTTACAGTAAGTATATTGGGAGGTTTTGATCTACGGTTTAAAGACAGACATCGTTGGTTTGGAAAAAATTTAGGACAGGGGAGAAACACAAACGGCCAACTGGGATATTCATCACTGAAAAATTACACCTACAATACGCAGGGCTTGTTGAAATACAGCAAGTCTTATGGTAAACACAGGCTTAATGGCACGGCTGGGGTAACTTTCGATAAAAGCGATATAGAAAATGCTTATACTGTAAATGAAGACTTCTATACGGAAGAGTTAAGAATTTACGGGCTTGGAGTAGGTGCAAGAATTAACCCCTTTACGGAAGGATTTTCAGGTTCATCCATACTTTCGGGATTAGCTCGTCTTATCTATAGCTATGATGATAAATATGTTCTAACAGCAACAGGACGTGCTGATGGCACCAGCAGATTTGCTCCGGGAAATAAATGGGGGTATTTCCCTTCAATGGCTTTCGCCTGGCGTGCTTCTGAGGAAAAATTTATAAAAGATCTAAATCTTTTTTCAACGTTTAAGACCAGAGCTGGTTTTGGTATGACAGGAAATCAGGCAATTAGCCCTTATTCAACACTTACCCGTTATAGTGCTGCTTTCTATGCATCAGCAAATGAAACACCGATCGTAGGGGCCAAACCTTCGTTGATTGCCAATAAGGATTTAAAGTGGGAATCTTCTTCTCAAGTAAACCTCGGTTTGGATATTGGGTTTTTGAATGATAGGATTTCAATTACTGCTGACGTATATAAAAAGAAGACCAAGGATCTGCTTCAGCAGTTAAATATCCCAACTTCTACCGGATTTTCGAGCATAGCAGTGAACAGGGGTTCTGTTGAAAATAAAGGACTAGAGCTGGCATTAGAAGGCGTAATTTCTGATGGCAGCGTTAACTGGACAGTCGGTGGAAATATAGCTTTTAACCGGAATAATATTGCGGATATTGGTTTGCCGGAGGGTAAATTTGGAAATCTGAACCTAAAAGCATTTTTAGGTAAAGATGTAGCAGGGGGAAATGAGTTTCATACGCCAGCCAATATATTCGCTGAAGGTTATCCAATGGCTATGTTTTTTGGGTACCAGACAAAAGGAATTTACCAGCAAGCAGATCTCACAAGTCATCCTTTAGCACTTTCGGGCGTAGCATTACGGCCAGGGGATATCTATTTTGTTGATCAGAACGGAGATGGAAATATTACAGCTGCTGATAAAGTAATTCTCGGTAACCCAAATCCTAAGTTTACTTACGGCTTCAACTCTACAGTTAGTTACAAACAATTTTCCGTGAATGTTTTTATTAATGGCGTGTCTGGTAACCAGATTGCTAATGGTAATAAACTGAAAATAGAAGATACTTCAGCTGGATTAAACATCACAAAAGATGCTTACTATCAGGCATGGACGCCTGAACAGCCAGGCAACCCAAATCCGAGGTTGTTATATAAAAATGGTGATTTTACCGATCGTATCCTTGAAGACGGCAGTTATCTACGTCTGGGGATGGTAACCTTAGGATTTAAGCCTGTTGTGAAAAATTTAAAGTGGTTGAGCGGCCTTGATCTCTATGTTACCGGTAGAAATCTTCTTACGTTAACAAATTATTCTGGTTTCGACCCTGAAGTAAACAGTTTCACAAACGATCCGCTAAGATCAGGCGTTGATTGGAGTTCTTATCCTAATACACGTTCTTTTGTTTTTGGCGTCAATGTTACTTTTTAATATAGAATTATGAAAAAGATATTATATTTTTCTTATGTGCTGCTTTTATGTTTGGTACTGTCCTGCACTAAAAATGAGTTGATTGAGGAGGACCCTAAAGGGTTTCTTAATGACCAAACGCTATTTGATACGGAAGCCGGTGCACAAGCAGCTCTTGTTGGTTGCTATGCGGGTATTTCTACTTATTATTATTTTGGTGTAGCATATACCCAATTTTTAAGTTTGGGTTCCGGTGCTTTTTGGACAGACCATGCAGCAAGCCTTCCCTTAGCTAAACAAATTTCACAACCTACAGATGCATTAATTAATAATGTATGGAAAGAAGCATATGCTTCTATTAATTCTGTTAATGCATTACTCGCTAACATGCCTAAAAGTCCTATTAAGGAATCTGTAAAAAACCAAATTCTTGGCGAAGGTCATTTTCTCAGGGCCGTACTTTACTTTAATAATGTGAGAACCTGGGGTGACGTCCCATTGAGAATTGAAGTGGCCAATAGTAATAACCTGAACATGGCGAGAACACCTAAAGCTCAGGTATATGAACAAATTATCGCAGACCTGGAGGCAGCGAAAAACCTTCTGCCCGCGCCACAAGCACAAATAAAGGGAAGGCCACATAAATGGGCCGCCTATGCATTACTAGCTAAAGTCTATCTGACTTTGGCAGAAAATGTCGATGGCTCTCCTTATTGGAAAAAAGCTTATGATGAAGCTATACAAGTGTATAATTCAAATGCTTATACGCTGGTTCGTCCCTATAAAAATCTTTGGGACGTATCTAAACAAAATTCATCTGAATCCATTTTTGAAATTCAATACAGTATGGCGGGCGGATCATCAAATGGTTTAACGCAAATACATATGCCATCAAATACTATTTATACTCCTAATCAAGCTTCTTCTCCGACCAGGCGAATCCGTACTCATAAAGCTACTTTTAACGAGTTTAGAAACCAGTATCCTGGAGATCCGCGCATCAACGCGACTTTCCTCTATGGAGATGTTCCAAAAAAGGACGGTACTACACTTAAAGTATATCCTACCAACACAAGCAGTGGGGAGGGATATCCATATATCTTCAAATATGCAGATCCTGCTTGGGTGGCCTCAGTAAGTAACAGTAATTTTATTTACCTCCGTTATGCCGACGTTTTACTGATGCTGGCTGAAATTGAAAATGAATTGAATGGGCCTGGTGGTGCTTACAAATATATTAATGAGGTATTATCACGTGCCAGAGATGCAAATGGAAACGGAATTGCAGAGGCGGGCGAAATAAGTCCGGCTAATTGGTCGGGTATGACACAAGCACAGTTCAGGGATCGGATCATGTTAGAACGTCGGATTGAATTGCTCGGAGAAACACATGAATTCTACGACACCCGTCGACGAGGCCTGGCTTATCTTAAAGCATATTTTATAAGTCACAATACCCATCCAGGATTCAGTGCAACTAACGACTTTAACTTCCCGGTTGATGAGACCTCAGTTAGCAGGTTGTTATTAATGCCTATTCCATCTGAAGAAATCAATTCCAATGGGTTGATAAATGCATCAAATCAGAACCCGGGGTATTAAAGTAGATATGGAAGCTAGAAAGTTTAAAGCATCAGCAAGACAATCAATTGTCTTGCTGATTAAAATATCTATTAAAAACAATCTACAAATTTTATTAAAATCCACCCGATCTGATGAAAAGACGTGTTTTTATTAATTATATCTCGGCATTTTCGCTAGCTCTTACGGTTGATCAGGTTTTTGCGCAGAATAAAGAGATCAGCAGGCATCTAAACAGTGACGCTGTTGTACGGATCAGTAAAAAAAATGCTTTATATTTTGAGCTTTCCAATGGTGAACCTTATATAGTTTCAGGGCCCTGCCTTTCTGGAGCACCTGATATGGAGACGATGGAAGGATATCTAAAAAAGTTGGCTGAGAATGGCGGTAACTTTGCAAGGGTGTGGCTCTGCCACCGACTTTTTGAAGTCGAACAAAAGTATGGCGAGTTTAGTGAAGAGAAAGCTGAAAACATAAGCAAGCTGCTCAAGCTGGCTTCAAGGTACAATATCAAGCTAAAATTTTGCCTGGAAAATACAAGGCAAATTTTGCCTGAAAAAAATGCCTCTTTTAATAAACCGCAATATCATACGATAAACGGCGGGCCATTTACTCATGTAGATGAATATATTAACACCCCGGAAGGCAGGGCAGCGTATCTAAACCGGGCTGAATTTTTAAGAGAAAGATATGCCGGTCATCCTGCCATTTTTGGTTGGGAACTTTGGAACGAGATGAATGGCATTATGTGTAAAGGTTTGCATGAATGGAATGATTATATGCTTCCGCAGATGCACAAGAAATTTCCGCAGAGTATCGTACTCCAAAGCCTGGGTAGTTTCGATATGAATGAACGGAGGCCGGATTATAAATACATAAATTCCTTAAGTTCAAATGATGTGGCACAAATACACAGGTATATCGATGCCGGCGCAAAATTAGAGGTTTGCATGGCTCCTATGGATATTCTTGCAGCAGATGCTATCGACGAACTACGTTCTTATGGTATTAAGAAACCAATGCTTTTGGCTGAAGTTGGGGCTGTACTTCCAAATCATACAGGATCTTCTGAACTCTACCCCCTGGATATCGACGGGACATTGCTTCACGATATGATATTTACACCTTTCTTTTGCGGAGCAGCCGGCACGGGAAATAGCTGGCATTGGGATAAATACATCGACAGAAATGATCTTTGGTACCATTTCGCCAGATTTAAAGCGGCAGTTACCGCAATTAATCCGCTGGAAGAAAACTTCAAGCCTTTAAAATTGAAACATGATAACCTGCGAATATACCTTTTGTCCGGTAAGAACACCATTCTTGCCTGGTGCCGTGATATCAGTAGCGACTGGAGAGCGGAACTTATTGAGGGTAAAAAGGCAAAGCCAATCACAGATCAAAGCATTGATTTTAGCAGCCTTATTTCATCTGATGCAATAAAAAAAGCAAGTTTCTATGATCCATGGCAGAATAAATGGTCAGAAGCACCGACAAATCAGGTGTTTGAGTTGCCTGATTTTAAAAGATCTCTGGTCATAAAGATTGAAAAATTTAAGTGAAGAAAGGCACAGGAAGTAATAGGGTTATTAAATGTGCCATAATGGCCAGGATTATTAATGTATTAGTATGTATAGATATCTCTTTAAAAAAATAGTATTCATTTTTTTAACTGCCGTTCCCGTGTTAACTGCAATTCAGGCAGTTTGTCAAACATCAAAAAATGAAGTTCCAATGATAGGAGCAGAAGTTTTTATTGAGCCGGGGCAAACCCCTGAAGAAATAGACACTTGGTTTCGTAGGTTAAAAGAAGCAGGTATGACCGTTACCCGTATCCGCATGTTTGAAAGCTACATGCATAAACCTGATGGATCCTGGGATTACTCTTTGTTTGATCTGGCGTTCCGGGCAGCGGAAAAGTATGACATTAAAATTTACGGAAACTTGTTTCCAGTAACTTCTTTTACCGACGTCGGTGGATTTAAATTTCCCAGGGATGAAGACCATCTCAAATCTATAGCGGTATACATTAAGCATCTGGTTACGCATTTTAAGCAGTTTTCTTCACTTTATGGATGGGTTCCTATTAATGAGCCGGGAGTAGGACGTATTCCGAATCAAGAATTTTCGAAAAACAAGTTTATAGCATGGAAAGAAAAGGAGCCAGTTTCTGCTTATAACAGTAAAGGGTATGACCAATTTGATTTTGCAGATGAACGTTTTCTTGTTGATTATAACACCTGGTTTCTAAAATGGTTAACTGATGAAATACATACTTATGATCCTGGGAGACCGATTCACGTTAACAATCATGCTATTTTTCAGAACGCCGCAGAATATAATTTTCCTGAATGGAGGAAGTTCCTGACAAGTCTGGGCGGATCAGCGCATGCCAGCTGGCATTTTGGGTATTTTACCAGGGAACAATATGCTGTAGCAGTTTCTGCAAACAGCGAGATGCTTCGTTCGGGGGCTGGAAATATCCCCTGGCTCATGACCGAATTACAGGGAGGAAATAATACTTACAGTGGTTACGCTGCTATGTGCCCTACTAAAGAGGAAATCAGTCAATGGTTATGGATAACAATTGGAACGGAAAGTAAGGGAACCATCTTTTGGTGTCTTAATCCTCGGGCATCAGGTTTTGAGGCCGGGGAATGGGCAATGCTTGATTTCCAGGACGAACCAACAGATAGAATGAAAGCAGCATCTGAAGTAATTGCTGTCATCCAGAAAAATAAAAACCTCTTCGCTAATGCCCGTGTCGTTGAATCAGGCATTGATGTTCTATATTCTCGTGAATCATTGTGGATTGAGAAAAAGTTGCAAACCGGCGGTCCCTTTTATGAAGGTAGAAATACAGGAGGCGTTATGAAATCGGCACTTGCATATTTTGAAGCGCTTGGAGAGATGGGGATCCAGTCTGGCTTTAGGGAGTTCAGCGAGTATGATTTTACAAAAAGTGACTATAAGGGTAGTACAATTGTTTTAGCACATCAGATTTCAATTCCTTCGGGATATTGGAAAAGTTTAGCACATTTCGTCGATAAAGGTGGTAAACTTATCGTGGATGGGTTAACTGGTTTTTACAATGAAAACGCAATTAATATCATGAAAACAGGTTTTCCATTGCAAGATTTATTTGGGGGAAACATTAAAGAGTATAAACTTATAGATGACATATTTGATCTTAAACTTCCTGATGCAAATTTGACCTTGCCTGCTCATTTATGGAAAGGTACAATTAAAGCTGTTTCCGCCAAGCCAGTTGGTGTTTCCAACAATGAAATAATAGCGAGCCTTAACCAATATGGCAAAGGGGAGGTCATTTGGATTCCTTCGCTAGTTGGACTTGGGTCAAGAATAAAAAAAGATTATACGCAGCTTTCATACCTGTTAGAAAAGGAAGCAACATTAAGTCTTGAAGATATTCCTTTTAGGTTTGTTGAGCTTCAAAATGGATTGCTAATGAAAACGATGCAATCAGCTAAATCCATTATTACCATTATAATCAATAAGTCAGCAGAGAAACGCGATGTTCAATTGCAGGGGAAAGGAATAAAATTAAAACCTAGAACATTATACGCGGATAACGGCGGCTCAGTTTCAAATGCCACGGTGCAAATATTTCCTGAAGAAACTATTGTGATAGAATGGCGATGATCTCCTTATTTAAAATTCAATATTAACAACTAATAAAATTCAAAATGAAATACCTAAGTATTGTAATATTCTTACTGATTTGTCCATATGTTTTTGCTCAGGACAACAATAAAAACGTTACTGAAAAGCCTGCTCCGAAAAAAAGAGAAACAGTTAAACCAACGTTGATACGAGGTCCTTACCTGCAGATTGCCACACCAACCAGCATGGTAATCAGATGGAGAACTGATGCTTTGGCAAGAAGTCGAGTAAGGTTTGGCACTAAGGCAAATGACCTGTCTCAGGTCGCAGATGATAATTCATTAGTCACTGAACATATTGTTAAACTTAATGGGTTGAGTCCAAGAACAAAATATTATTATTCTATAGGAGGGCTAAAAGACACCCTTCAGGGAGATAGCAGTAATTACTTTATGACGCTTCCAGTTGCTGGACAGGAAGGAAAATATCGCGTGGGTATATTTGGTGATTGCGGTCATAATTCAACAAACCACAGAAATGTACGGGATGAATTTATAAAGTACCTGGGCAACAACTATTTGGATTCCTGGATTTTATTAGGTGACAATGCGTATCCGGATGGAGAAGATGCACAGTACCAGGCCAACTTCTTTAATATCCACAAAGATAATCTGCTGAAAAAATATCCTCTTTTTCCTGCTCCGGGTAATCATGATTATCATGATGTTGAATTTTCAAAGGCTATTGCGCAGAAAACTCATGAGGTTGCTTATTATCAAAACTTTTCCATGCCTGTTTCGGGTGAATCTGGAGGCGTCCCTTCAAATACAAAAGCATATTACTCTTTTGATATTGGGAATATACATTTTCTTTCATTGGACTCTTATGGACAAGAGGAAAATTTGTACCGGTTATATGATACATTAAGTCCACAAGTTAAATGGGTGAAGAAGGATTTGGAAGCTAATAAAAATAAAGGCTGGGTTGTGGCATATTGGCACCATCCTCCCTATACAATGGGTACACATGACTCTGACAAAGAAACTGAATTGTTGAAAATAAGAGAAAACTTTGTCGCGGTCCTGGAACGTTACGGAGTTGATCTTGTTGTGTGCGGACATAGCCATAATTATGAGCGATCTAAACTTATGAAAGGTTATTACGGACTAGAAGCTGATTTCAATGCGGAGAAACATAACCTCAGCCAGTCATCTGGACAATATGACGGTACCGATAATTCTTGTCCGTATATTAAAAGGCAGGGCAATAATGGGATTGTGTATGCGGTGTCCGGTTCTGCTGGAGGGCTGGGCATTGTCAAACCTTCGTTTCCTCATGAGGCATTGCCTTTTGCAAATTCGACCATTGGGGGATCTGCAATTCTGGAGGTAGAGGGCAATCGCCTGGATTTTAAGTGGATTAGTGCTGATGGTGTTATCCGGGACAATTTTACGATGATGAAGGATGTGAACAAGAAGCAGCTAATCAAAGCGCGTAAAGGAGAGCTTATAACTTTGAAAGCTTCTTTTGTTGGCAATTATTATAAGTGGAGTAACGGAAAAGAAAACAGTCGAAGCATTCAGATAAACCCAAAGAAATCCAGTGTGTACACCGTTACTGATGAATTTAATTGTATTACGGATGTCTTTGAAGTCGTCGTCTCAAAATAATAATTTGATTAGGATGGGGTGTCAATGGTAGACGATGCCTACATAAATGATTGCTAAAAATAGTTAAACGCAGGTCTAAACAATACAGGTCCAAACAATAGTAGTATGAAAGTTCTGAAGATGTTGGTTTTTATGGCGATGCTCATGCTGGTTATCTCTGGATTGACTCGCCCAACGCCGACTTCTATAGGTGTAGATCATTCAATAGGATATTTCAAAACAGAATCTGTTAAGTTTGCAGTTAGTACATCCCATCTTAAATCAGCCATCCAACTTATCAATAATGAAGATCCGGAAACAATTGAACAGGCAAAAAATGCCCTGTTAAAGTGCCGGTCACATTATAAGAGAATTGAATTTTTCATCCAATACTTTTTTCCCCAAGCAGCAAAAATCTATAACTCGCCTGCGAACTATGAAATAGAAGAGCCCTCGCTTGAATTTAGGGAACCCGTGGGTTTACAAGTGATTGAATCCCTATTATTTGATGCTGATGTTGAATCTAAAAGGAGCGAATTACTACAGCAAATTGATTTAATTGGCTCCTCTGCCATGGATTTAAACTCCTTGTTGTATAATTTGAAGGCAGATGACAGGCAACTATTAGAAAGTTTGAGGTTGGATTTAATTAGGGTAATAACCTTAGGTGTTACGGGATTCGATGC
>Ga0182008_10002566_pt1 | contig 11303 bp, 9 predicted proteins | sample Sormic07211129_1_FD_120482 | JGI IMG/M metagenome (GOLD analysis project Ga0182008, IMG submission 120482) | Rhizosphere microbial communities from Sorghum bicolor, Mead, Nebraska, USA - 072115-129_1 metaG | ecosystem: Host-associated > Plants > Roots > Rhizosphere | place: USA: Nebraska...
CATCTATGTAGATAATGACACAAGATGCACAGGTCATCCTAACAACAATTTTAAATTTGATGGTTGGGTCGAAAACCTGCCATCAAACAGCAATTCAACCTTACCATTAGATGAGCCTTCAGGAAATCTAACGGTTAACCTGTATGGCACCTTCACTGCAAATTTCAAACCGCTTCCACCTGCAGACCCGACACAGTTTTTGTTTCCGCTATACGGAATCATAGCCAGTTCTTTATTCGGTTGGTCCATACCAAGCATTATGGGCAGGGTTAAAGCTAGAACTCAACGCAAGTATCTAAAAGAATGCATAGAGCAAATTGGTAAATTAAATAAAAATGTGATAGAGGAAAAAATCATTCGATATTATGTAGAGGAAAAGATAAACGAGAATCATCGTCAACTACTAAAGGACAAAATTTGAGTATTATGGTAGCGTGAAGCGCTCGTAGTCCCAAAACACCATAATGTAAAATTAGGAATCTCACTGTAAGTAAGTGGAAACCATCATGATTTTACCCTAGAACTAAGACAACAAGCTACTGGAAGGCAAATTTAAAGTGAGTCGTAAAAATGAATGGGGCCAGATCTATATAAAGAGGCTGTTACCAAAGCTAGCGACTGCTAAGATAGCTATTCATCGTCTAGCATCATGATTATTATTAGATTTAATCAACAGGTTGGAGCGTAACTGGTAGAATTACAGCAAGATAAATCATCCAACAGATGAGAACGCTTTATACAGAGGTACTAGTCGGCGAGGCATTTGGAAAACTACAGACGGCTGAAAAAATGGACTCCAAAGTATGATAACACTCCAGATAATGTCCTTTCGTTTGCAATAAATGAGGCCCTATCATTTTTTAGACTCTGGTACTTTCACAAATTTAGCATCGACTGCGCACCTTGGGTTTTGAGTAACGTCTAAGCATTCAAACTTAATATTTAGATTTATGTGGCCCCAACACTATTTTCTGGGAACTTTTGGCATAAGACTGCCTAAAGATATATTGGAAAAATGCGGCATTTATGCGACTATTTTGAGGACACTCGTTCAAAAAACAGATGCTACCAACTCAAGCTTTCAGATTGTGTGAAAAGACCATATTTTATCAGATTGCATTCCATTACCAGATAGGTTCATTACTCCCGTTGTAACAGTTACAGTATGTTGTTTATTGCTTTGGAGAGATGGCAATGGTGTAAATGTAATTGTTCTTTTATCTTCACTAACCGTAATTATTCCAGGCAAAGTACTATCATCATATTTTACTGTAAAGGAGTTGGCAGTAATAGTTGAAGGTCGTATTGGCTCGCTAAATGTAGCAATAATCGGCGAATTTATTTGGACCCCTGAAGAACCATTAGCAGGGCTCATACTTATCACTTCAGGAGGTACGGAACCTACAGAGACTAATGCTTCTTTTGCCGTAGCTTTTTCAGCAGCCTTTTCTGAGGCCCTCGTACCAAAATAGAATGCTATTACACTTGCTAATGCAGTGCCAAGAATGCTAGCAAGGTTTCGAAGTACGTCTATTAGAGCCTGAACCCCGGGTTGTCCTATCATACTAATATTTGCGATAACCAATCCAATGGCATAGAAAACCAAAGTACCAACTATGAGTATTACACCAAATGTCATTAGAGCTCGATACAGTCCAGGCATTCCTACAGGAGCAGACGCTATTCCTTGGGCTGTCTCTCTTTGACGTCTAATATGAGCTAGAATTAAATCAATACTTAATGGAATGGCAATCACTAATCCTATTATACTTAGAATGGTCATTGCAGTTCCGCTAGGATTTTCTCCCAGCAAACTTCTGACTATTTTTGCAGTGGCATTAGCTGAGGTATTATTGCCTAATGCATTTTTGGTAGCATTCCCTGCTGCGTTCTTGGCTATTTGAGTTGCATTGCCTAATGCATTTTTGGTAGCATTCCCTGCTGCGTCCTTGATCATTGCAGTAACATTATTTGCAGTTGCATTATTCAGAGATAGATTATTCCTAAATTCATCCGCACTTGTTTTGTTAGTTACTGCAGTAATATTCTTTGTAACGGCATAAGACAGAGAAAAATTATGTGTAAAGATACAATAAGAAAAAGCAAGAACAACTATAATTACTGTTTGCTTCAATATTAACGACATGATAATTTCTGTGTCTTCTTGAAATTATTATCCTTTTCTCTCGAATTTCGGCCTATCGATTTTAGCAACTTTATGATTTGTTAGGAGCAGTATTTTAGAAATTATAAAGAAGACTTTAAGAACCTGGTCTATCATGTTGGACTAAATTTGAAGTGGTGTCCCGGAAATATTTGGTAATTATCTGGATATATCTGCCATCCTTTCAATTCGTGACCTAAATTCTCGAACAAAGAAAGAATCTGTGACTTAAGATCCTCGCCAATTTATTTTGTGTTGGTAGGCACGTGTTGATACTCACTACTTAGGTCCTTGCCGTCAAGTCTATTCGTGTAAAGTTTGCGGCTATCAAATTCTTCTAATACTCCTAATTCCTTCCGCTCTGTTTCTTGTTTCGAAAATTCTTCATGAACGAACGAAGAGCCTGAAGAGGCAAAAAAGAAGAGATGCAGATTCGAGTTTTTGTTGTAAGAGACGTTAGTTCAATGCCGGAATCAATAGGGTGGTTTAACGAATACAACCTTGTTATAACATCTCTTGCATTCTTTAGATGCTCGTTAATTTGTTATTTGAATATTGACATATACCTTTAGTTTACAGATGCAACGCTTGCTTGCGAAGAAAAGCATCATAATATTTTCGTCAGTGTCATTACCTACATTAAGAATCTTGAAAACTTTTGCAGTTGGCAGTTCTCCAACTGGCATAGCTTGAACTCGTGTACTCGATGTCAAAAGACAACCACAAACCCAACCGTTGATTAATTTCCTCGTTAACCTGAACCCTCGTTTCTCCGTATCGTAAGAGTCCTCATGTTATCATCGTATGCACCCTGTAATCAGGGAATGTGATAGTGTTGTGTTCGCTGGGAGTTCCTCAACATAAAGCATATTATCTTCTGACTAATAAATTGCATTATGGTATCTTCTCTTCATAACATTCGAAATTGTGTGGCCGGATTGATATCTTTAGATATGATCTTATTTGCTTCTGGACTGGTCATTCTTTTTGGTGTTGTTGCTGTTTCTTGTTTAAGTGATAACAATGCCTCAGCTCAGCAGAGAGCAAAAACATCCTCTCTTTATTTCACCAACAATACTCACACTTTATCCGTTACAGGAACAGCCATTACTAAGGTAAAACCTGACAAAGTGTTACTCACTTTAGGCGTTCAGACAATCAACAGAACATCAAATGGGGCGCTTGGCGCAAACTCGGCTATGATGAGCAAGGTCATTAATGCTTTGAAGGCAGCTGGTGTCAAACAAAATGAAACAAGTACCTCGTCCTTTAGCATATCTCCAAGCTACAACTATTCGCAATTAGCTGGAGTAAAAGGAAAGATAACAGGATTCACGGTATCTAATTCGATACAAATTGAAAGCTCAAATATGAAGAACGTCTCGACATGGATTGATACAGCCTTGGCAACAGGAGCCAATACTGTAAATAGTGTTGATTTTACAATATCGGATAAAAAATTAGAAGAAACAAAAAATATGCTCATAAAACAAGCAATTAACAATGCAAGAACCAAAGCTGACATCGCGGCATCTGCATTAGGATTAAAAGTGGTAGCAGTATTGTCAGTCAATCTTGATGAACCCATTAGCGTAATAAATCCACCTCAGCTTTTCTCAACAAGGCAATCCTCGGATGCAGACAATACATCATCAACTAATGCTCCAACACCCGTGATTTCAGGACAACAACAAGTATCCAAAACAGTAAGTATGATCTTTCTCATAGGTTAATGTGTATATAATAAGGAATAGTTGGCTTTAGAAATTGTAATCACAAGGTTAGAATAGTTAACCTGTGCATATTGTAAGGGATACATCATAACGATAATTACTTCCCTGTTCTGTGTTCTGAAATGTCGCGAACGGATATGTTTTCCAAAAAGCCGCTTTATCATAGACACTATAGTTTCGTCTTTGTTCCGCTGATGTAGTAGAATATACCTGTTGCGTAATTGAAGGCTTACAGCTATATTTTATGTTGGTAGCATCATTTGGTGATGCTGTCTTGATGTCTTATGCTAGACTATCTAAGAGACCTTTGTCATTTGGATCATTTACTGGACTTGAAATGTCAGAATTTAAAATATCTATATGATATCAAGACACAATATAAGATAAACAGTGAAGTTACTATACTATTGCACAAGACATGCCATGATCGGAGAAGAATACATGATTTTGAGATTTTCAAAAATAAACATCCTGCGACTCTGCTGCAACTTGAGATCGTCCTTGATCTTGGGTATGTGAACTTCAGAATGATTTTCCCACTGGTAAGTATGTATTGCCATTTAGAAAGAAAAGGAAGAAAGGTGAACTCTTAGAGGAAGAAAAGAAACCTAATAGATGATCTAAATGACTCACTAAATAAAGTACAGATTCCGCTGGTGGGGTGCAATGGACCTTTAAGTGCTAGCTTTGATAAGCATATCGATTTTGTCAGGGCAGGATCTTCTAGTATAATGAGATTTAAAATTTAGATTTGAACCTAGGACAGTTCCTGGCGTGACTAACGCGACATTACAGTTATTATACGTTCAAAAAAGGCACTTTACTTTCCAGCATACAACCACTCGTAATGACTATCTATCCTTGCATTCAAGTGGGTGCCCTATGCCCTTGATATAAAGCAATTTCTAAAACAACACTATTGGAATGACAGAACATACAGAATTCAAATCCATTGTTGAACACCCGAGTCTACAATTATTCTAATTGTCAAGAGTTGAGTTGAAGTTAGTTTACAAATCATATACTAAATCGATTATTGCGCTGAAAACATCTAATTGATAACGATAATAGAAAGCGATCAAAATTGAATTGTTGGTGAGGTATCAATGCAGCACAAAAATATGTTGCATGTTCAGATAGATCTTCTTATAAAGAATAAAAGGAAGTATAACAAATCATTTGCTGGTCTAGTAATGTTGATGGAGAATTCAATAAGCAATGCCATTTATCTATTTATAATTCGACTCTCACATCTTACTTTGTAATCATCACTATTTTCTAGGTATCGTCAGCAACAGCTAAATTTTATTTATCACATCGTCTTTCAGGAACATTATTTGCCTCCTTATGTGCTAGATAATTTTTCGGCGCCGAAAATTATAGATGGAAAAAAGATATTTGAAGTCTTCAGACCAAAAGCTCAAACTTATTCTTTCGGTCATTTAGCCATAAAACATAGTTTACAGTATTATCTTTAATTATTTTAATGAGTCTTGCGGTCTGTTGCTGGATATGCCATAGATTATCCTAAAAGAGTGAGCTTTTTTGCCTTATTTATTTTCTACTGCGAGTTGATAAAGTGGATCTTTATTCACATCGGTAAAAAAAGCAAGCTTGACTGGCCCATCCTTTGGTCTTAAGTTCTTTCTAAATTATCGACTTCAAATCATATTGAAAGACTTTCGTATTTACCGGGTTGGATACCATGCTGTATTCAATGACTCATTACGATCATTCTTTTATAGATCAGGATTGAATTGTGTTTATGTCTGAAAGAAGTGCACTAATTCATATTGAGAGATTGGAAGGAAGAGACTATCCTCCGGCTAGTGTCGATTTGGATGGTACAACAAATACATTGGAAGGAATATACAACGACGCAGGCATATCTGTGGAGATTAATAGAGGCGATACCGATATACCAGATCTTAAAGGTCCGAACTCGGGTTATACACAAGCAGAGTTAGAGAGTCTTATGATACAGTATCGAAAACAACCCGATCAAGGAGAAAAAATGTTTGCTTGGTTAGTTGTAGTAACAAAGTTTGAAGGACAGGATGATATATTAGGAATAATGTTTGATGCTGAGGAAAGACAAGGAACTGCCGTATTTCAAGGCAATGATATGATAAAAACCGATCCCAGAGCATATATGAGAACATCTGCTCACGAGCTCGGACATCAATTCAACTTACATCATGAAGATGGCACAACCTACGACGAAAATGGCATTACAAAATACACTATTATGAATCAAACCTGGCGAATCCAGCCGTGGCCTGCAGCCATCGGGTACAAGTTTGGAGAACATGAAAGTACTCATCTTTCTAGCCACTCGATTAAAAATGTCCAACCCGGTGGAGGAAGATTCTATGACTGTGATAATGAGCATGCAACTTGGCATCCAGGGATAAATGTTACGTAGGAGCGGGATGAAAAATGGTAGAAGATATAATATTTACAATCAGCATTAATCATAGAGAGTATTTGCTTGGTAGCCCTATCGTAGTTCACTTAGAAATACATAATGCTGGCTCGAAATCTGTTTCACTATTAGACCAATTAAAGCCAGAATTTGACGTTGTGAAATTTGATATAAAAAAGGAGAATGAAAAGTTCCCATTTAGACCCTATACGATTCTAGATGCAAGACCTCACGTAGTTTCCCTTGAGCCAGGAAAGTCGATAGGAGACTCAGCAAAGCTGTTTTATGGTGCCCAAAAATGGACTTTTAAATCACCTGGTCTATACCTAATCACGGCATCGTATAACGGTCTAGTTGACGAACCTAATAAAGTAATTCAATCAAATGAAATAGAGTTAGAAATACGAGCTCCTGCAAATAAAGAGGAAAAAGAACAAGTGGACCTAATTACGGGAGATGAGCAAGGTCGGTTTCTTCTTTTTGAGGGAGGAGATCATCTTACAAATGGCATGCAGAATTTGACCGAACTTGCGACCAAATATCCGGATTCTGATCTTGCAAAATATGCGAATTTTTCACTGGGCATTAGTACATCCACCGAATTTGCTGACTTTACTAAGAATCGAGTGAGACAGTCTGATATAAAGAAATCATTGACCCATCTAGAAGCTGCAAAGCCCAAACTGCACGGATACTACGCCAAAAAGGCCTATTTTACATTAGCAAACCTTTATGACAAATCCAATGATAAGACAGCCAAAGAAAACACACTCAGCGAATTCGTCGACAGGTTCTCAAGCGACAGCAAATTTACTGACAGTATATCAAAGGCCAAAAATATGCTTGAAGATTCAAGCTAAATTTTTTTCCCACTTTACAATTATTCCTGCATATCCTTTTTCTTCTTCTCCTTCTTCTCTCATCTTCATATCTATTATAGGTGGTTTGTCTGCCCACTCCTTGATCTATTCTCTGATAATATTCACGCTTTCTTCTGCCATCCTTCATGCAAAACCATCCAAACCATGTCCAACAACTCATGTCAATTCATCAATAGACTCTATGACCCTAGATTCAACCCTTAGTACCTTCAATAGGATCAGCTAGAGCTGTAGATGCGTTAATTTTTACCCTTTGGCCTCTATCCTTTGATATCTCTATCAAACGATTAATCACTCGTGATTTGTACTTTCGCTCGTTATATCTAAAAATTTACCAAGCAGAAGTTGCAATAAATCTTATGAAATGATCATATTTCTTCTAACTTCTTCAATTAGGAAATTTGTTCAATGCTATGCCTTACGCAGAATTATTTTACACGAAAAAATTTGTCGGAGCAAAAAGGATGAGGTTTGCTCCGAAGTAAAAAACCTCTAAAAGAAGACTAAAGCGGCTTCAGGTTTAAAAGTCAAATAGCTTATTAACTTTTTTATGACTAATGAAGTCGATAAATTTGTTATAAGGATGTTGTATCCATCTGCTAACAATGAGCAGGATTGGTCTTTGAGTATACCAGATGCGTATCAGTCTTGTATCGAGAAAAAAGGATTTGAAGATGAGATCCGGCTAGGGGTTCACCTATGTATAACCAATACATATATGATGAAAGGAATCCCAGAACAAGATATTCCATAAAGCTCAAACAAAAAGATAACTGCATTCATAACCCATCTCTATCTGTCCTTCAAATAAGATCAAATTCCAAATAAGTAAATCTAGAGCATGTGCTGTTTTCACAGACCATCTTGTTAGGAGCCTAAGGAGTTGCATCAAAAGGAATAGGATAAAACGTTTCATACCGATGATAAATAACGTATAATATCTCTTTGTGTCAAGATCGGGCAATACAAATTTAACACAGTTATGCACTTGCATAAACAAGGTTGTTAAACAATATAATTGCCATAGTTGCAATTTCTTTCATAATAGTTGGCAGCATATGGGCCATAGGTAATTTCATGATTCCTCACAAAGGCTCGACTATAAAAACTGTAAGAGGAGTTCTCTTAATCGCGCAAAATAATGCTTTTAACGAAACTAATCCGGATATAACTTCCATCGCGAATATTCCAAAGAAGCTGGTGGTACTCAACAACGATTTTGTAAGACATGATTTTATTGTGCCTAAACTCAACATTAACTCAGCTTATTTATTCACCGGACAGGACTTCACAACTGCGATTGCTTCAAAAAATCCTGGCACCTTCGAATATTATTGCTCCTTGCATCCAGCAACCATGTATGGCAAAATAGTAATTAAAAAATAAATGAAATTTAACATAACGGGTACAGACATAAAACTAATAATTTAATGATGCTCTATTTTCCTATGCTTCGTCTTGGTTAGGCAGCATCTGATTTTATACCCATCATCTAAACCGGCGATGATGCATCTATTCTGTCCAACTCCTTATCTTGAAATGTTGTCCGTTCATCATCAATAGATTTGGTAGATTCCACTATCATTTTTGCTACTCAATATTAGTTGTTTAAAATTACATGTCATAACATCATTTGTAAGTGTGATATATCCAATAACCTAGCATAAACTAGTGGTTGATAAAACTGTGAATTTCTTATTAAGTTTGTAGCCTTATTATTTATGCGTATATGACTACAGATGAAAAGGACAAATCATCTACGCTTCGAGAGGAACCCCCGGAAAATGACTCTACAGAACCAACTAACGAAAAGAAGGCCGTGGTTGTTACACCATTATCAAAGACCGAATATACACATTCTCAAGATCAGTACTCCTCATCCGAACAAGGGGTAAAGGAGAAAGAACAACAGTCAATTTCCTCCAAAGTCAAAGGAGCGGCGAGATCTTTCAAAGACCTACTCACGTCAGCAGGTGGAAAAGGAACTTCATCAGAAGTCTCTCAGCCTCTGGCTCCTGTTGGTAATTTGGAATATAGTCGTTTATTAGTACCTTATGACGGCTCCAGTATGGCTGATAAGGCTTTGAATCATGCCATTTACTTATCAAAGATCTCTGGTGCTGAGATTGTTATCATACACGTGGTCGAACATATACATAACATGGATTCTAGTGCTGTTGTGGTAACTTCTAAAGAACGAGGAGGAGAAAAAGACAGCCAGAAAGGCTTTGAAATTACTGTGGAAGGAGAGGTAAAAAGCATGATAGAGCAGAAAATAAGACTATGTCAGCAGGCTGGAGTAAAAAGTCAAGTATCTTATAAAGTTCAGACAGGTAAGCCAGTCGATGAAATAGTTAAGTTGTCTGAAGCTCTGAATGTTGATTTAATAGTGATGGCATGCAGCAGAACTCCTTCTTTGACAAGAAGATTGTTTGGCAGTATAACTAGAAAGGTGATAGATAGTGTTGAAAAACCGGTGCTTGTAGTACATAAATGAAAGGTGACTTTTTAAAAACTTGAATTTGACAAGTATCATCCTATGAACAGAAGAACAATTTGTCTTATTATTTTATCCTTATTACTAAGATCATGAAAGCCCAGATACGATCCCGAAAACTATTACATGGCAATTTGTCTGACACTTATCAACAGATAGCCCAAATCCGATTGCTTGTAACTAGCATAGGCACTTTGAGTACTCGAGTCTTAGGTACGTGATTATTGGGTATCAATTAGGCTTGTGGCTGAGAGCCTATAGTGTTGCTATTCCAAAGAGTTGTGATATTCAGTTTAGTCTCCCCCAACTCGCCGTCCTAACTATACATACTACTACGAGAATAAATCCTGTGGGTTATTGCTGCAGGGATATTTATAGGTGGAGAGGGTTTACTTAGGATTTCCAAAGTGGTGGAAGTCATTTAACTTAAATGAGTTGTCAAGCTTTTATTAAACCTCTGATATGATAGTTTAGTAATGTCTTTTGGTATGCCAGTAGATGTTCTAGGAACGTTATCAGACAAACTAAAACAGATGTTAAAAGAGACTCAAGAACACTATTCTACCTTTCTCAATTCGAGCCAACTCTATAAACAGCGGAACATGAGTGAAAATGAATTTTTTGATAAAATTACTCACTATCTTGTTACTGTATCTGCGCTGGACTTTCTCGCAGTTCGAGTAGTTTTGGAGTTGAAGTCTGCTATGGACAAAGGTACTTCAGTAAAGGAAGTAAGCGGAGGAGGAGCAGCTTCTTCTTCCCATCAGGCCGATTTCGGAATAAGCGGCTTCGTAGGTACTGGTGGAACTGTGGGAGAAGCAGGAGGAACAGGACACAGCATATCCACTTCAGAGCTATCAAGCCAGCCACCGACATTTACTCCTGTAGATATAGAATTGCCACGACCTCTACAGGAGAGTAATGAAAAATTACCTCATGAGGCCAAGAATAAAAATTGCATTGTTTGTGGCGTGGTAATCCCGGGGCAAGCAAGATTCTGTACCCGATGTGGGAATCCACAATAGATACATGCAAACATTCATGCTGTCAAGGTTTATATTCTAGCAAAAGAAATGTGTTCAGCAACCAACTACCACAGGTTAACTGTGCGTTGTATATATAACTATAATAATTTTATCGCCTCTCGATGTTATGCTAACGATAGTTTCCACACCACGTAAATATTTATCGTGTCTATTATAATAAGTGGAGCGAGAAAGAAAGATTGGAGTTCTAGTAACCCTAACCCTGAGCATGATGATACTATCGACGGCTATGTTGCTTGAACTTAGCATTGGCTCTTCGGCAAAAGGATTGATACAAGGTGTTGGCCTCGACAATGGAAATATAAAAGCCTCTCAAAGTGGAACGTACAAATACAATCAGCTTGTCAATGATACTATAGTTAATGAAAACATACAGATTCCTGCGGGAAATCAAAGCAAAATTTTCACCTTGTCTGTTCCTGGGGAAGGGTTCGGCGCAAGGTTGCTTGGGAGCTATTCTATAAAGGGCGGAGCTGTGCCTGCTATTCATTTGTACGTTGTAGATGCAAGTAAGTGTGCCATTCCTTATCAGCCTTCATCATGTTCTTCATATATTA
>Ga0182008_10002567_pt1 | contig 11301 bp, 6 predicted proteins | sample Sormic07211129_1_FD_120482 | JGI IMG/M metagenome (GOLD analysis project Ga0182008, IMG submission 120482) | Rhizosphere microbial communities from Sorghum bicolor, Mead, Nebraska, USA - 072115-129_1 metaG | ecosystem: Host-associated > Plants > Roots > Rhizosphere | place: USA: Nebraska...
CCGGCACCGCCGGCACGAAGGGCGCCGAGCCGGTGGCCAGCACCAGCTTGTCGTAGTACACCACTTCGCCGTCGGCCGTGGTGAGGGTGTTGTTGCGCCGCTCGATGGCCACGGCCCTGGCCGCCAGCTTCAGGCTGAAGCCGGTGCGCTCGAAGAAGCCCGGCTCGACCAGGGACAGGTCCTCGGCGGTCTTGCCGGCGAAGAACTCGGACAGGTGCACCCGGTCGTAGGCCGGGCGAGGCTCCTCGCAGAGCACGGTGACCTGCGCCTGCGAGAGCCCGAGTTCGTGGAGTTGCTCGAGAAACTTGTGGCCCACCATGCCGTGGCCAATCACTGCGATTTTCATGTCGGATCCTGCACGCAACCGCCCCTGACGGGGTGCAGGCGACCATGACTGGCTGTAGCTCAGCCGATGGCAGCGGGCCCCCGCGTGGAACGGATGCGACTTGGGTTGGAACAGGCGAACCGGCGGCGTCGTTGCTTTCGGTTCACTCGGATCCCTCGCCATCGTTAGCGGAGGCACTGCAAAAATCCGCGACAACGGTGTCGGCGGAACAGCGAAGAAGTTCAAGCAACAACCGTGCCTGCGGTTTTTGCCCTCGCGGGGCGTGCTTCTGCGGGGAAAGCGCGCGTGATCGGACCTGGAAGCCGGGCACCGTGCGCCGATGTGGCGCAGCGCTCGCCTGTTTGGTGCGGAGGAGGTCGGTGGCGCGGGCTCCTGTACACTGACCGCCCATGTCGTGCCAATTCATCCCTGCCGCATCGAGCGCCGCCCTCATGGGCCGCATGATGTCGCCTGCCTTCACGCGGGCGAATGGGGCATTGGGTTCACGAATGATTACCACCATTACCACCGCGGCCACCTGAGCACGCGCAGGTGGCCGTTTCGGCAGCCACCTGGTGTTCTCGCTCTCCCCCGAACGAATCCGACCCAGCTCTGGCAGCTGGGTTTTTTGTTTGTTCGTCCGTCCGGAGATCTTCATGTACCGCGATCCAGTCCAGTCCTTCGAGTGTGAGTCCCGCAGCCGCCTTCCCGCGGCGACCCGTCCCCTGCGCGTCGGCATGATCGGCATCGGCACCGTGGGCTCGGGCACCTTCCGGGTGCTGGCGCGCAACCGGGCCGAGATCGCCGGGCGGGCGGGGCGAGGGATCGAGGTGGTGATCGTCGCGGCCCGCAACCTCGTGCGGGCCGCGGCCATCGTCGATGGCAAGGCCGCATTGACCGCCGACCCGCTGGAGGTCGCGACCCATCCCGATGTGGACGTCGTGGTGGAAGTGGCCGGCGGGACCGGGCCGGCGCGCGACTGGGTGCTGGCGGCCATCGCCCACGGCAAGCACGTGGTCACGGCCAACAAGGCGCTGCTCGCGGTGCATGGCGGCGAGATCTTCGCCGCCGCTCGGCAGCGCGGCGTCAGCGTGGCCTATGAAGCGGCGGTGGCCGTGAGCATCCCGATCATCAAGGCGCTGCGCGAGGGCCTGACGGCGAATCGGATCGAATGGGTGGCGGGCATCATCAACGGCACCACCAATTTCATCCTCAGCAAGATGCGTGACGAGGGCATCGACTTCGGCAGCGCGCTCGCGCAGGCGCAGGCGCTGGGCTACGCCGAGGCTGATCCGAGCTTCGACATCGAGGGTGTCGACGCCGCCCACAAGCTCACGCTGCTGGCCGCCAATGCCTTCGGCATGCCGCTGCGTTTCGCGGATGCGCAGGTCGAGGGCATCGCTGCCCTGCAGGCGCAGGACGTGGCCGGCGCGGAGCAACTGGGCTATCGGGTGAAGCTGCTGGGGATCGCGCGACGCCGGGGGGATGGCGTGGAGCTGCGCGTGCAGCCGGCGCTGGTGCCCGCTGCGCACCTGATGGCACAGGTCGATGGGTCGATGAACGCAATCATGGTCAAGGCCGATGCGGCGGGACTCACGATGTACTACGGCGCGGGCGCCGGATCGGAGCAGACCGCATCGGCCGTGATCGCCGACCTGGTCGACGTGGCGCGGCTGGACGGCACCCATGCGGCGCAGCGCGTGCCGCACCTGGGTTTTCATGCCCATGCGATGACGGCGCTGCCGGTGCTGCCGCGCGCAGCCGTGTGCAGCGCGCACTACCTGCGGGTGCCGCTGCAGGCCGCATCGCAGGTCGAGGCGGTGGGGGCCTTGCTGGCGGCGCAGGGCGTGCCCGTGCGCCGGTTGCTGCTGGCCAGCGCGCGGGCAGGCCATGGCCCGCAGGCGCTGGTGTTGACGGATGCGGCGGCGCAGGGGGCGGTGGACCTGGCGGTGCGTGCGCTGCAGGGGCATCCGTCGGTGGCTGGCGCGATCGTCGGGCTGCGGGTGGAGGCACTGGGCGACTGATGCGGGCCGGCGCGGAGGGTGCAAGCATCATTGCCTGCGATCGGACCACGCTGACCATAGGGTCCGGCCACTGCGCGACGAATTGGCGATCAAGAGGGGTTGAGCGTGCTCGGCGTCCGGTCCGGCGCCGTGCTCGCACCCACAGTTGTGGTCGACCACCTACGGTCCGGTGGCGAACGGTCGGTGGCAATCGACATCCTGCCGCAATGGCACGGAGGAGACTAGGGCAAGGCCCAATTTGCGAGCGGAATGTCGAACTTGTACCGCCACTGCACCTTGAGGCTGCGGAGGTCGACATGCACCTTCTGCTCATCGAAGTTCAAAAGATGCAGTAGTTCTTTGCGCGGCGAACCGAACACGATGCAGTTGCGTGCGACTGCGGAGGTGACGATCTCTATCACGCCGCTGTCATCGTAGGTGGCATTGCGGTGGACATCACCTGACACCACCAGAGCACCTCTGCGCCCCGACAGCAGGCTGACGAGCCGCTGAAAGGCGCCTGGATACTGCTCCCAGCTCTCGTCGGCGAACGTATGAAGCGTGGTTCCAGATGCGACCAGCGTGTATTTGGCCCCAGTGTTCGCGGACAGGGTCTGTTCCAACCAGTTCCATTGATCCGCGCCCAGAATCGCATCCCTATCGCCACCGGCATCCATCGGTGACGTTCGATAGAAGCGCTCGTCGAGGACAATGATGTCGACCAATCCAAGGCGACGATCGCTGTAGAAATCCGGCCCGGTCATTGCGGGATGGAAAGCCGTCACGAATTCTGCGCGAGCCGCGTCGCGCAATACGTGACCATAGTCACCACCATAGCGGTTGTTGCCGAGGAAGTCGTGGTCGTCATAGATGGCGACCACCTCGCCGCCACGTGCCCTGACGTCGGTCAGCAGCGCCGCAAAGTTCTGCTCCTCGAACTGCGCCGCATATTTTTGACGAAGTTCAAGAGCCACGCGAAGCGAGACACTATCTTTCGTCGATGAACACGGCACCCTCCGGCAACGACCAGGATTCACCCGGCCGCACGGCTTGCGTATCGAACGGGTCGCAGGTCACCCGCTTGCCGGGATTGCCTGCGACCATGGCGGCGAGATCTACAGGATGCACGTTGTACAGGCCGCCCGTCATCTTGTAGTGGACGTACAGGAATGAGTTATTGGTGGCAATGAACGTTGTCTTCATGCTGATGCTCCTTCTAGATGGCGTACCGAAGAATATGCATTCGCGTCTCCGTGGCATCCTTTGTGTGGGGGATGCGTTTGCCAAGCGTGTTCGCTGCGCACTGTTCATGGGCCGGCCAATGATGTGCTTCGGTTCGAGGACGGTTTCGCTCTCTTGCTCACCATCAAGGGAACACGAAGCGATCAGGACCAAATAGGCGCCAGGACGAGGAGGGATCCTGGGCGCCGGCGTCTGTGTGCCTTTCGGTCACGTCAGGCACTGCGCGCCCCGTCACCACGTACGCGGGAATCGGCGTGGGCCACCCCTTGATCTGCAGTTCCCGCCGATTCGCAACGCTGAAGTCACCGAGGTGCGGCGAGATCACTTGCTCGGTCACGACGATGCTGTCCCGGTCTGCGAGACCCGAGAGGCGCGCCGCCAGATTCGGCGCGTTTCCGATCAGGTCGAAACGCCCCCGCTCGAGATCGCCGCTTTCGAGGTAGGTCAGGCCCGAATAGATGCCGGAGTGCAGCGCAGCCCTGGCCATGACCTCGGCGCCCACTGTGATCGCTCTGGCCGCCTCGTGCAGCTCGAGCGCGCAGCAGATCGCCCTGTATCCGTCGTCTTTCGAAGCGCCGTCGTGGCCGAAGATGGCGAGCACCCCGTCGCCTTGCAGTCGTGCGATCGATCCTCGATGTCGCTCGACGGACGTCCTGAACATCGCCCTGAGGACATGCAGGAAGCCCACATAGTCAAAGCAATCCACCTGCGCCGAGAGGTCCACGGAACTGGACAGGTCGGAGAACAGGATGGTCAAGTTTCGCAAATGACTTTGTGGGCCTTCCGAATTGACTGGCAATGGCAACTTGTGAAGGACTTTTGCCGGGTTGAATTGCTCGCCTCCATTGGAATGCCAGTCCCGCTCGTTGGCCCGGTTCGTATCGAAGTTGTGACACTGGATGTCCATGACGATCTCCACCGCCCCGGGATCAAGTTCCGGGGTGAGCCCAATATCCGGCCGAAGTGGCTTTCAGGTCTTTGGGCATCCCCTTAAAAATGGAGGAACAGCGTTCGACCGCGTTGTAGCCCAGAAGTATTCGTGTCAGGATCAAGATCCTCGACCAACCGCGGATGGAGGGCAGCATGGCAGACGCAGCTATTGGCAATGGCCTCAGCTTGTTGATGACGCTGAAGGATCCCACCATGCTGGGGAAACTGAAGGACGGCTTGTTCGCAAAGATGCAAGGCAGCCTGGACGATGCCCTGATGTCGATGCAGTGCGTGCACTACGCGCGCATCCTTCCGTTGGAAGGCCCGGAGCCACCGGATGACCTGCGGGCTCCGTTGAGCGAGCGAGGCGTCGTGCTGCTCGTCATCGAGTTCGACGGCGAGAAGAAATCCTTCCTGAAGGATCTTGCGCACGCGCTGCAAGCGCCATTGAGCGAGCTGCTCGACCAGATGCATGGCTGGCCGGTGACGCCGTCAGAAGGAGATTTCGAGGCCGATTTCCTGAGTTTTGCAGAGAAGGCCGAGCAGCTTGAAACTTCACCTTTCTGCGGCTACAAGAAAGTTTCCGTCAAGAATATCCTCGAACGAAATCTGGAGAGCAACCCGCTCCCCGCAACGCCGGGCCTCGACGACGTCACCCGACAGAAGAGCATCGGAGCGCCCTTCACCCTGGTGATGGAATTGGACGATCCGCTGAAGCTGAAGAATCTGCTCGCGATTCTCGGTGCCAAGGAGAACAAGGATCGAATCGACGCTGCGCTCGATTCTCTGGACTATGTCCATTTCGCGCGCTTCCTGCCCATTTTCCTTCCGCCGAGCAAGGCCGAACCTTTCGGAAAGAGTCTTCTGCTGATCGTCACGGAATTCGATGGCGTCATGGAGAACTATGTGATGGACTTTGCGGCTGCACTGGACCGCGAGTTCACCATGATCATCGGATACATGAAGGGGCGCCCGCTGCTGCCGGTGAGCAAGTATCCGAACGAGTTCTGGGGATACGTGAGGGGCCATCTCCAAAAGCCAGCCTACTTCTTTTCGTCGTATCCAGGAATCGCCGTACTGCAAATCGTCGACGCAGGAAAAGAAAAGAGACTGCCGCAAGCGCCCGTGGTGCCCGAGGTTGACGTCAAGTCCAAGCAGGCCGATGTGCAAGCCAACGTCCTGAAAGGCATTGGAGCCGATCGCGCGTTCCACTATCACCTCAGATTCCAGGACGCGGAAAGCGCCAGAAGATTCATTGGCGATCTCTCAGTCACGCCGGCGGCCGGCGGTGAATCGGCAAAGTGCGACACCTGCATCAACATCGGCTTCACGTATGCCGGACTGGAGGCGCTGCGCCTCGACCCATCGATCCTGGCCGCGTTCCCCGAAGCCTTCAGTACCGGCGCGGCCGGCCGGAAGGATCATGTCGGCGACTACGAGACAAGCGATCCAGAGAATTGGAGCTTTGGTCGAGAGGGTGACGGCCATGAAACGGGCCAGGGACGGCGCGTTCATGCCGTGGTGTCGCTGCATCTGAAGCCGGTGGTCGACCAAGACCAGCAGGTGAGGCAGATGAAGCAGATGGCGGATCTGGAGAAGCTGATTGAGGGCTACGGAATTGCTTATGAAGACCGCCATGGAAAGGCCAACTACGCATACAGCGGCAAGGCGATCAATGGACGCCTCGTCCACTTCGGATACCGCGATGGGATTTCGCAGCCTCACTTTGCAGGGCTGCACGAGGACGTGAACGCTGTGCCTGGTGACTTCCTGCTTGGGCCCGACCTCGTCAATTCTCGGGGTGGACGCTACATCGGCAGCCTGCCGCCGGCACTGGCCGAGAACGCGACCTATGCCGCGTATCGGGTGATGGAGCAGCATGTCGAGGTTTTCGATGATTGGCTCACCAGGACATCGAAAGACACAGGCGAAGATAAAGAAATGCTTGCGGCGAAGCTGATGGGAAGATGGAGGAACGGCACGCCAATCACTCGCTACGGAACTGCCGCACTGCCCGCCAATGCGCTCGATCAAGTTGATCTGGACGATTTCGACTATGCATCGCGCTCCGGCAAGGGTGACGACAGGGACGGTGCACGCTGCCCCTTCGGCGCGCACATTCGCCGGTTCAATCCGCGAAGTGGCATGGTGCTTGGAGTTCCGTGGGGGCGACTTGTCATCCGCAGAGGGCTCCCATACACCTACGAGAACGAGTCCGGTCAAGCGTCCCGCGGCCTGGTGGGCATGTTCATGTGCGGCGACCTCGCGTCGCAGTTCGAGTTCCTTCTTGGCGTCTGGGGTCGGCAGGATCTCTCCAGCTTCGGGCTGCAAGGTTCGCAGGACCCCATGGCATCGACATCGCCGAGCGGGACGCCGTTCACCTTCACGACCGAAAAAGGCAAGCAAGTCACTGTGCAGGTTCCGCCGCTCACCAAGACGATCGGCAGCCTGTATCTGTTCATGCCTGGCATGAATGGCCTCAAGACGATGGCCGCGAGCCCGCCTGCGCCCAGAAGCCAAGGCATCGCCATTGAGACAAGTCAGACAGAGAAGCCGCCACTCCTCGATCTTGCATCGCCAGAATTCAGGGACGACCCGTATCTCGCCTTCGACAGGCTCCGGGCGAGTCATCCTGTGTACAAGGTCGGAGGTGGCCACAACAGCAACTGGGTTCTGAGCCACAAGCTCGTCACCGAGGTCTGCGACAACAAGGAGGGGAGCTTCCTGAAGCCTGGCCACAACCGTGACCCACAGTCCCCACCCTTCGGCCTCAATGGAGGCACGGACGACGGCCTGTTCTTCATGGATCCGCCAAGGCACACCGAGGTGCGGGCGGTGATGGATCGGGTCTTCAAGGTGGCCATGATCGAGGCGATGCCCAAGATCAAGGCCCGCAACGAGCAGCTTCTCAGAACGCTTGATCCCGAACAGAAGTTCGATCTTGTCAAGGACTACGCCACCGCGTTGTCTGCTGGCGCCTTCATGGACATCATGGGCATTCCGGACAGCGTGAAGGGGCTGCCGCCAGTCGAGCGCAAGGCGGTCGCCGATTGGACGAGGGCCATGTTGATGGGGCACGATCCAGCTGCGAAGCTGGAGGTCAGGGGCGCTGGCGGTACTTCGAGCCTTGCCCTGCGCTCCTATCTGAGCGCCCTCGCCAAGGACCAGACACGCCGTGATCCGAAGGCACCGACGCCGAGGACTCTCATGGAAGGTCTGCGCAGGTCGGCCTGTCCCTATGTACCGCCTGCATTGAGCCCGGATGAAGTGACGAACACAGCCTCGCACTTTGCGTTGGGCGGGTACCTGTCGACCGAGTTCCTCATCACGACTGGAATCTGCAACCTGCTCAAGCACCGGGATCAATGGGATTTCCTGAGGAAGAGTGAGTATGACTATGACGCCGAGTATGCGTATGTGACTGGGCATCAGGAGAAGGATGGGCATGAGATTGATGGCGGGGACAAGAACAAGGCCATCAGATTCGCTCTGTGGGAGATGCTTCGCTACGATGCGCCGTTCCAGATGGCCGACCGCTGGGTGGCCGAGAACTGCGAGCTCGGCGGCTATCCCCTCACCAAGGGTGAGAAGGTGACCGTTGTCTACGGATCGGCCAACAGGGACCCCGATGTCTTCGATCGGCCCGACCAATTCGACATCACGCGCAAGCCCGACCTGACGAAAATCTACGGATTCGGACATGGCATCCACTACTGCATCGGCGCCAAGCTGGGGCTGCACGTGGCGGGCATGGCGATCATGAACTTCATCAAGACATTTCCGCAGGCCGACTTCGGACCTCAGGAAGCCGAGAAAGGCGCCTGGATTCAAGATCCATACTTCAGGTCGAGGGTTCAACTGATGATCAATCTTGTGCCGAAGAAGCCAGAGTCATCGAAGACGCCAACGTAAAGTGCCCGTAACTTCTTCTGCTGTTGGAGACGGCCCGGTCTACCGCTTCGGCGAGGCCGAGCTGGACATTCCTGCGCAGGAGCTTCGTGTCGAAGGCAAGCGCGTGACCCTGGGCCCGCGGGGGATTGCGCTCCTTCGCATGCTGATCGAGCGCAGGCGAGGCGCCATCAGCAAGAACGAGTTGCTGGACACGGTATGGCGCGGGGTGATCGTGGAGGAGAACAACCTCCAGGTCCAGATCTCCACCTTGCGAAAGCTCCTCGGACCGCAGGCCATCGCGACGATTCCGGGCCGCGGCTACCGGTTCATGCTGCCGGTCGAAGGCGGACAAGCCGAACAGGCCGATGCCCAGCACGGCGCGGCAGTCAAGCCAGCGGATGCGCCGCATCATCCGGCAGCGGGCAATGCGCCGGCCCGGCCACCGGAACTCTATGGACGCAAGGAAGATTGCGCCGCAGTGCAGGCCTTGATCGAAAGACATCCCCTGGTGTCGATCGTTGGCGCGGCCGGGATCGGGAAGACGCGTCTCGGCCTGGCAGTTGCATGCGCGCTCGCCACCCACTCTCCCGATGGGGTATGGGTCGTCGAGTGTGCCTCCTTGAATGACGGTAGCCTCCTCGTGCAGACCATTGCACAAGCGATGAAACTGAGCCTTCCAGGCATGCGAGAACCCATCGAAGAGCTGAGCATGGCCCTGAGGGATCGACGCGCCGTGCTGCTCGTCGACAACTGCGAGCATCTTGTCGACGCGATCGGCACTGTTCTCGCGCGCTTGCTTGCCGATGCCGAGGGGCTGCGGGTTCTCACGACCACGCAGGAATCGCTCCGGCTTCCCAATGAGCAGATCTACCGGCTGACGCCACTGTCGGTTCCCATGAACGCCCAGCTTGCGGACGATGCCATGGCATACGGCGCGGTGCGTCTTTTCGTTGAAAGGGTGCGGGCCCAGAGTCCGAATTTCGTGCTGGATTCGAGCAATCTGGCGGAGGTCGTCGAGATCTGCCGCAGGCTCGATGGCTTGCCCCTGGCCATCGAGCTCGCGGCGGCGCGTGTCCCGGTGCTTGGCGTCGTCGGCGTCGAAGAGCGGCTGGGCGAGCGCTTCCGGGTCTTGACCGGAGGCTCACGGTTCGCCCCGAAGCGCCACCAGACATTGAGAGCGGCGCTTGACTGGAGTCATGCACTCCTCGATGCGGATGAGCGCGCCGTCTATCGCCGGCTGGGTGTCTTTGTCGGCAGTTTCTCGCTCGAAGCTGCGCAGGACCTTGCGGCCACGGAGCAGATGGACGAATGGGCCGTCCTCGAGCATCTCAGCAGCCTGGTCGACAAGTCGCTGATCGTTGCCGAGGGCGAGCCGCGCCCGCGGTATCGCATGCTGGAGTCGACGCGCGAACATGCCTTGGAACAACTTGCGAGCTCGGGGGAGACAGACGCCTGGATTGCGCGACATGCCGATGTGACCTGCAAAGCGCTCAGACGGGCCATTGATCAACGCCGGCCGGACGCCATCCTCGCAGAGATGCCAAACGTCCGAAGCGCCTACGAATGGGCATTCGGCCGCGGCAAGAACGCCGTCGCCGCGGTCGCATTGGCCACTTTGCCTTCGATGGTGACAGCCATCGACGGCGCCGTTCAGGAGGCACGCCGCAGGCTGCTGGAGGTGGAAGACCTCGTCGACGACGATATGCCCAAGTCGCTCGTTGCGCAGTACTGGCAGTGGTACGGCCGCATCGGCCTCGGTGGCCGCCTTCCATCCTCTCGTTGCGTCGAGGCCCTGCTCAGGGCCGAAGCCCTGTTCGAAGAAATCGGGAAGTCGCGTCACGTGCACGCGTGCCGGCGCCACGTGGCGGAGGCGATGCTCGATGCGGGGGATCTTGCCGGTGCGGCGAACGCACTGAAGAGGGCGCAAGCCATGGAGGATGCCAGTTGGCCGCCGGCGGACAGCATGAGAAGACTGCGGGCCGAAGGCCTGTGGTTGGCGAAGGCTGGTCGGCCGGAGGAGGCGCTGCAAAGCGCCAAGCTGGCGCTCGAGCACGCTGAGGATGCCGGGATCGATCGATACCGCCTGGTGCTTCTCGACGACATCGCAAGATTCCACCTGGAGGCTGGCGATGCACATGAAGCCGCCAATCGATACCGCGCCCTTGCAGACAGCGCGCGCAAGGCCCACGCGGGCTTGACATTGTCAAACGCACTGGCTGGCCTGATCGCGGCGCTCACCGCCGAGGACGAACTGGACGAGGCTCAACGCGTGGCGCAAGAGGCGCTTCCGGTGCTCGCGCGCAGCGCCATCCTTGCCGCTCGTGCCGACATCCTGGCCTGGCTGATGGCCAAGAGCGGTCACTACGAGCAGTCCGCGCTGCTGCTCGGTGCATCCGATGCGTTTCGATCGGGCTGCGAAACTGCCAGAGATCCTATCGAGAAAGGGTCGCGCAAAGCGGCTTTGGACCTCCTGGTGGCTGCGATCTCGGAGCCGGATCTCATCGGGTGGATTGCGGCAGGCGTCGCGTCGAGTGAAGATGATCTGATTGCCTCGATCTCGGCGATCCATGCCGCAGAAAGGCAAAAACCCCAGGAAGCCTGAACCGATCGCGTCACTCTACTCGCCGTCGATCGTGGTCGCGCGGTGGGCGTTCAGCGCCTCGAAGATCGGGGAATCGCTGAACCGGAAGAGGTCGAGGCAGGCACTAGCGGGGTCGCACTGGGCGCTGAAGGGCGTCCATGACGGCACGACGAACATGTCGCCGCGCTTCACCGACCAGACGCGCTCACCGACCTTCACCGTGCCGCTGCCCTCGAACACCTGGAACACCGAAGAGCCGACTTCCTGGCGCTTCAACGTGCTGGCGCCGGACTTGATGCGGTGCATTTCCGTCCGGATCGTCGGCAGCA
>Ga0182008_10002569_pt1 | contig 11291 bp, 13 predicted proteins | sample Sormic07211129_1_FD_120482 | JGI IMG/M metagenome (GOLD analysis project Ga0182008, IMG submission 120482) | Rhizosphere microbial communities from Sorghum bicolor, Mead, Nebraska, USA - 072115-129_1 metaG | ecosystem: Host-associated > Plants > Roots > Rhizosphere | place: USA: Nebraska...
GGCCAGGCCGTCGTCGGCGGGTTCGCGGCGGAAGTGCCCAGCGCGGGGCTCAAGCTCAAGGACGGCCGGATCAGCATCGACACCACCGATGCGAAGAACTATCTCGTCGACGGCACGATCCGTTCCGGCGACGGCACCTTGTCGATCAAGGGCAACGCGGCCCTCGGCACCGGCGCGCAGATGCGCCTCGGCATCGAGGGAACGAAATTCACCGCCGTGGACATTCCCGCCGCGAAGGCCGTCATCTCGCCCGACCTGACCATCCTGCAGGATGCCAAGGGCATGAACGTCAGCGGCAAGCTCAATGTCGACATGGCCGACGTCGATGTCGAACGCCTGCCCGGTGCCGGCGCGACCAAGGCCTCGCCCGACGTCGTCGTGATCGACGACAAGCAGCGCGAAGCCGCGGAGGAATCGGCACCGATCACCGCCGATATCCGCGTCGACCTCGGCAACAAGGTGCACCTGGTCGGGTTCGGCATCGATGGCCGCATCACCGGTCAACTCGATGTTCGCGAACGCCCCGGCCGCGCCACGACCGGCCAGGGCCAGATCGGCGTGGACGGTACCTACAAGGCCTACGGGCAGGACCTGCGTATCGAACAAGGTCAGCTGCTGTTCGCCAGCACGCCGATCGACAACCCGGGACTCAACATCCGTGCCGCACGCACGTTGAATCCCAACGCCACCATCGACGACGGCCAGAAAGTGGGTCTCTACGTTTCCGGTACGGCGCGCCGCCCCATCCTCACCGTTTTCTCGAACCCGGTGATGGAACAGTCCGACGCCCTCTCCTACCTCGTCACCGGCAAACCGCTTTCACAGGTAAAGGGTGGCGAAGGCAACATGGTCGGCGCCGCGGCCCAGGCGCTCGGCTCCGCGGCGGGCGACCTGCTCGCGAAGAGCGTGGGCTCGAAGATCGGCGTGGACGACATCGGCGTCAGCAACAACGACGCCCTTGGCGGAACTTCCGCCTTCACCGTCGGCAAGTACCTGTCGCCGCGCCTGTACCTGAGCTATGGCGTCGGCCTGTTCGATCCCGGCCAGGTCATCACGCTGCGCTACCTGTTCAGCCGCAAGTGGAACTTCGAAGCGCAGAACGCGACCGACTTCAGCCGGGCGAGTTTGAATTACAGGTTGGAGCGCTGAGCGGAGACTCGGCTATCGGCACGCCACCCCTGCAAGGCAGGGAATCAATGTGTCCTTGAATCAATGTGACCTTCATTCGCCTTCGTGGGCAACGCTTTGTAAGCCTGAAGCTAGATACCCTGACGCCGAACTCGATGGGCGAGGGACCAACTTCAGAAGTTATCCGCCGCCCATATTTCAATCAAGTTCGGAAAACGCCGAGCCACATCAAGGCGATAAGTAAAAGTACATAGATTACGACGAGCGTCTTCGCCAAGTTAGTCTTGGCGAATGTGCTAGCGCATGTACCAAGCCCCATAAGAACAAGAAACATATAGAAAGGCATCAGTCTACTACTCGCAGAAATACGCGCCTGCAGCGGCCCCCAAAGTTCCCCCTACGGTAAAGCCCGCCATTCCGCCGAATCCCCACGTACTTCCAACGCCTATCGCTGCACCAAAAAGACTACCGCCCAGCGTGAATCCCGCAACGCACCTGTTGTAGCTAACCCCTGGCGGTCTCATCATCAGGCCACCGGACACCTGCGCGACATCGTTGGTGCTCAACTCATACATAGTCGTATCCCTTTTGTTAGTCGATATGTCGGAGCGACCTCGCTCAAACGACCAGCGAATGGAACCACATCGTAGAGAATCGAACTATCAAGCAAGCCCTGCGGAACGTATCAGCCATTTTCTTTTAGTACCGTGAGAATGATCTGACGAGGGGATCTTCTCGGATGAGCATTGGAAGGTACAGCGCCGTAAGCAGCAAACGATGGTGACCTGCCCCCACTGAGCCGTACCACGTGAAGCTGTAAAGTCCGTCAACCACGAAGACGGTTATGAAAAAGAGTCGTTTCACCACCGAGCAGATCATCGGCTTCATCAAACAGGCCGACGCAGGCATGGCGGTGTCGGAGCTAGCCCGGCAGCATGGCTTCAGCCCCGCGAGCTACTACGCCTGGCGGGCCAAGTACGGCGGCATGGAGGCCGAGGACGCCAAGCGACTGAAGGATTTGGAGTCCGAGGACAGTCGGCTTAAACGCCTGCTGGCGGAGGCGCACTTGGATATCGAGGCGCTGAAGGTCGGGTTCGGGGTAAAACGCTAGCCCCGCAACGCAAGCGCGAGGCAATCCGGCGCATGTGCGAGCTGACCCCGATCAGCGAGCGCCGGGCTTGCCGCCTTGCGGGGCTGTCCCGCGATGCATTCCGTCACGAACCCGTGCCGACGCCTGCCACGCAGGCGTTGTCCGTCCGTCTGGTCGAGCTGGCGCAGATACGGCGCCGGTTCGGCTATCGCCGCCTGCATGACCTGTTGAAGCCGGAATTCCCGACGGTGAACCACAAGAAAGTGTATCGCCTGTACCAAGAGGTCAAGCATTCCGTACGCCGACGCCGCAAGGCCAAGCGTTCGGTTGGTGAGCGCCAGAAGCTGCGGGCGTCGTGGCGGCCGAATGACACCTGGAGCATGGACTTCGTCTTCGATGCGCTGGCCAATGGGCGCCGGATCAAGTGTCTGACCATGGTCGACGACTTCACCCGCGAGAGCGTGGATATAGCGGTAGATCACGGCATCAGCGGTGCCTACGTCGTGCGGCTTCTCGAACAGGCAGCCTGCTTCCGCGGCTATCCACGCGCCGTGCGCACCGATAACGGGCGGAGTTCACCAGTCGCGCCTTCATCGCCTGGACGCAGCAGCACGGCATCGAGCACTTCCTGATCGAGCCAGGATGCCCGACACAGAACGGCTACATCGAAAGCTTCAACGGCAAGTTCCGTGACGAATGCCTCAACGAGCATTGGTTCACATCGCTCGCCCAGGCTCGTGAGGTCATCGCCGACTGGCGACGCGATTATAACGAAATTCGACTCCATAGCAGTTGCGGTCGCATCCCGCCATCGCAGTTCGCTGCCCACCACCGCGCACAACAGGACAACAACGCAGTAACCTTTAACCCCGGACTTTGTCAGTGATCACTGGTACGGCCAGCGGGGGCAGGTCAATGGCTCGGCGGTACGTCGGCACTTGCCGTCGGTAAGTATCTGTCGCCGCGGCGTTACCTGATCTATGGCGTGGGCCTGTTCGATCCGGGTCAGGTGATCACGTTGCGCTATCTCTTCAGTCGCAAGTGGAACTTCGAAGCGCAGAACGCCACGGATTTCAGCCGGGCTAGCTTCAATTATCGATTGGAGCGGTAGCGCCGCCGCGGCATTAGTGTGACAGTAAGCGCACTTCCCATGAGTTCTGCCATCGCCCTACGAAAGCGCGAGCTAATCGCAAGGCGGCAACGACGGCAATCGCCTACGCCGCTATCGGTCCGGACGCGCTGACGTCGAAATGCTCGAATGGTTCAATAGTCGGCGGACACACTCGCTTACACATGGGAAGGAAACCACCGATGCGCGAACTTACATTGACCGAAACAAACGAAGTGAATGGCGGACTTAAAAAAGTCGACTTTTGCGTTGGCGCAACTTCTCTAATTTTCGCTGGAGCAGGCGCGGTGGTAGGTGGCACTGCGGGATTCGGAATCGGCGCTGGAGCCGGGTTCTCGATAGGTGGTGTCGTGGGAAATTCAGTAGGACAGATGTTCTGCTCATCGTATTTCTCAGACTGATGGTCGACATCTGGTCAATTGCACTTACCATTGCCGGGTTCATCGGAGTCATAACCAAAAATCGTCGTATACGAATCGTTTCAATATCAATTATGGTTCTGATATCGATAGCCAGAATGTGCGGTCTACTAAGCGAATCATCCGCAACAGAGTCCTCGGCGTGGCAAAAAGACGCGCACGTATCGTTAGACGTGTCATCGACATCTATAGCCACGGCCAGCATTGAAATGGAAGGCCGATATATATTGAAGGAAAATCGTCAATTCGACGATTCATAACAGACGTGCCCATATAGGCAACCAAAAGGAACGCGGATGAAAGATCACGTTCCAGCGGTGGCATCGATCTTTCGAGAATAGCGATACGCCATGAAGGACCAGCTATTTAGGCAGGAAGCCGTTGATCGTCTGAAGTCTTCTGGCTTTGGGGTATCCATACACCTCCCCCGCGCACAACGTATCGCGGCAATGCTGGCACTACTCTCCGTGCTAGCCCTTGTTGGATGGCTCTGTACAGGATCATACACACGTCGTGTCACCGTCCAAGGAGTACTTGAGCCTCGCACGGGCATGGTACAGGTACGCCTTCCAAGACCCGGAAAGGTCGTCAAGATACATGTGTCTATCGGAGACCACGTCAAGGCGGGTACAACCTTGCTCAGTTTGGCTACCGATCGGGAGACCACGCAACATGGGGATGGGCTCACAGCCAAACTCGCTCAACTGACCACCGATAAGATGCGCCTGAAAGAGGACCTTCTTACCGAGATTCAATCCTTCGAAGAACAAAAGGCGGCCTTGGTCGGAGAGTTACGTACGGCCCGCTCCAGGACAGGACGCCTTGCTGTCCAACAAACCTTGCAAAAGCAGAAAGTCGATATAAAGAAGGACATTCTTGATCGAATGACACCGCTTCTGAGCAAGGGCTACGTTTCCTCCCTTCAATTCAAAGAGCGGGAAACCGAAGTCATTCAGGCAAAGTCAGAACTTGAAGCCGTGTCATTGCAACATGAGGACGCCAAACAGACAGAATCAAACCTGACCTCACGACAAAGAAGGCTATCGATCGATCTTTCTGAGAAATCCAGCCTGATAAAAGACAGGCTATCAAACGTGGAGAGGACGATCCTGCAAGTCGATGCCGACCGGTCAATTCTCGTCACGGCTCCGGTCGACGGAAAAGTTACGAACGTGCTCGTATCGGAGGGAAGTGGGGTATCGGCATCGGAGATCGCAGCCACGATTGCCCCTAGTGACGTCGAACTCATAGCCAGGCTATTTGTCGACAGCAACACCATCGGGTTCATCAAGATCGGAACGCCCGTAATGATCCGTTACCGATCATTCCCATATGAAAAATTTGGTATTCACCGCGCAAGAGTGTTTCGGATTCCAGACTCCGCCACGACGACGCTGAAAAACCAAAATATCTCCGAGCCATCGTCAATGGACAGGACGGCGTATCGAGTCGACGTCGACATTCCTATGCAGACCATCAATGTCTACGGCAAGCAAGAGCCCCTGAAAGCGGGTATGGAGGTCACGACAGACCTTATGCTCGATCGCCGCAAGCTGGTCGAATGGATGTTCGAACCACTTATCGGATTGAGTAAGCGCATGGATAGCGAGTAACCCGGAAGATGAGCGCTGTAAACGGTAAAATATCGGAGATTTGGCGACTTCCCGCATGGCTCGGAAAGGGCAAACGAACACCGGTCGTCCGACAGAGCGAGCAAGCTGAGTGCGGCATGGCCTGCCTAGCCATGATTTTAGGCCATCATCGGCACCACGTGTCGCTTCGCGACCTTCGGCGCAGCTCCGATCTCTCATCTCGTGGAGCGACGCTGAGCGATCTGATGACAGTCGCAGAAGCCCGCGGCTTACGTTGCCGTCCACTACGGCTCGAACTCGCGGAACTCGGAAATCTGCAGACGCCCTGCATCCTCCATTGGAGGATGGATCACTTTGTCGTACTTCTAGACATATCGCGAAGACGTGCTGTCATTCATGACCCTGCCAGCGGTCGACGTGATGTCAAGCTATCCGAGCTCTCGCACCTCTTCACAGGTATTGCCCTGGAGGCTTCACCGAGCGAAGACTTCGTCGGAGTGGCGAAGAAGCCAGACATCTCCTTCGCATCCATGTTTCAAATGCTCCGGGGTTACGCTCCGTCCCTATGGGCGATCCTTGGTTTTTCGTTATCGTTGGAGATCCTGGCGCTTCTCATGCCCCAACTGGTGCAGGTGGTCGTCGATCAGGTCCTCACCAATGGCGACCACGATCTACTGACACTCGTCGGCACCGGCTTTATCCTGCTGACGCTCGTTCAATCCTTCGTATCCGCCTGTCGAAGCTGGTCGACTGCCTGGTTAACCGCCCACGGCGGCATGCATTGGACGGGTACGATCATTCACCGCCTACTTCGGCTTCAACATAGCTATTTTGAACGTCGGCATGTGGGCGACGTCGTCTCGCGTATCGATGCCATTCACGTAATCCAGCAGGCCCTGAGCAATCAATTTGTAGGGGCGGTGATGGACGGGATTGTCGGTATTGCAACGCTCGCATTCCTGCTGATCTATAGCCCTCTCCTAGCGAGTATTATCACTCTGGGAACGCTCATTTATGGCGTTCTTCGCTTATCCATCTACGGCTGCCTTCGCGAAATAAACATCAGTCAGGTCGAGTCGGAGGCTTCACAGCGTACGGACCTCGTTGAATCCATCCGCGGCATCCGGACAATCCGCCTGAACAATATGACAGCTGTTCGCTCGGCATTGCATGCGAACAGGACAGCCGAAGTTGTCATGCACCAGCTTCATGGCAAGAAACTTGCTATCGCTTTTGAAACCGCTGGCAGCATTCTTTCCGGCATGCAACGAGTGATCGTGCTCTGGGTAGGAGCCTCGTTAACGATGCGAGGGCAGATGACGGTCGGCATGCTGATGGCGCTATCAGCCTATGGCGACCAGTTCTCCACGCGCACCAACATGCTCATCGACTACGTGATTCAACTTCGCCTCCTGAAGATTCAAGGCGAGCGCATAGCCGATGTCGTTCATTCCTCCGAAGAGCCAGACATCGATGGCCGCTATCAAGGCCCGATCCATCAACCATCCGTGGAGTTCGCTGATGTCAGCTATCAATACTCAGCTAACTCGCCGTTGATTCTCCGTAGCGCATCGCTGATGGTTCAACCCGGCGAGTCCGTCGCTATCGTCGGCCCCTCTGGCATAGGGAAAAGTACTGCGCTGCGCCTTCTTCTTGGACTTTCCGATCCAACCCACGGGGCCATTCGCATTGGTGGTGTAGACCTCGCAAGTCTCGGCAAGGCCTACTTCCGCAACCAGATCGGAGTAGTTCTCCAGGACGACCACCTCTTTTCGGGAACGATCGCTGACAACATATGCTTCTTTGACTCTGTAGCGACGATGGATGATGTCTATGCAGCTGCGGGACTAGCCGAAATTCACGATGACGTTTGCGCCTTGCCGATGGGTTACCGAACCTTGGTCGGCGACATGGGGGCTGGCCTTTCCGGTGGACAGAAGCAGCGCATCGTCCTCGCGCGTGCCCTCTATCGAAAACCATCCATCCTTATTCTTGACGAGGCAACAAGTCACCTCGATGTTGCATCGGAACGGCGTATAGCGTCTCGGCTCAAAAGCATGAAAATGACCCGAATCATTGTCGCGCATAGGCCCGAAACCATTCGTTCGGTGGACCGGGTGATTGCGCTAATTGGTGGGCGCTTCGCTGAGTCGCCTCACCCCGCCAAGTGAGTTTCCGAATCGTCGACTTTAAGGCGCGCCATCGTGAGAAGAAAGTATATAACCTTCCTAAGCGTCATCGGCAGTAGTGCCGCCATATGGTTCAACGTCGCATTAGAGGAGTCTGTCGACGTACACGACTCGAGGGGCGGAGTTATCGTGATTTGCCTCGCTTCGTGGTCGATGTCGGTGATTGCCGCACTTCTATACTTAAGAAGTAGACGATGACAGCCTGAAATTACGCGGTCCGCTGCAACTATCCTATACGTATCCCGACCCGATCTTATCGACCATCTATTATATTTATTCCGGCACACGCAGAAACGTAATGCCACAGTGCAAGTTATATACTCAAGGAAGACTATGTTCGAATTAACCAAAACTCATTGCGATCTCATCAACGGAGGCAGGCCACCGATTTCCGATTATATAACTTGGGGTGCTGGTACAGGTGGTGTCGTTGGCATACTAGCAACTAACACAGCTACCGGAGCGGCATATGGTGGTGCCGTCGGCGCCGCCCTCGGATTCGCAGCAGGCGCTGGCTACGCGGTCGGCACTTTGATCAACAACCATGTAGTCGAACCTTATATTGTGCGACCGTGGATCATGCGACCATCAAGCTAAAATCCCCTCGTCGTTAAGGGCGGACCTTTCAGCGTGCACGTGACCGGTGTTCTGAAAGGCCGCTTAGCGGATCATCCACCACAATGCACTTCAAGCCGACCGATGTTTAAACTAAACATTATCTGGGAGCAAACCTGCCTATTGACGCGGAATTTCTTCTGCCGCCATGACAGCTGGATCGGGTACGTGCTCCGCGTTGGCGTACTGTGGTTCAGTGGACCGCAATTTGCCCTGGCTTGTTATTTCAGAAAGCGTGACGGGCTCGAATTTACGTTCGATCGAATGATCAGCCTTGCTTCATATACATTTGCGTGTGGAGTATTTGCAGGATTCGGGGCGCTTGGATTGCCAGGCATTAGTGCAAGGCTTACGGCTCGCAAGCGTCACACCATTCCCAAGGAAACCGCTCCATTAGCGAGACATCATCGGAAGTACCGCATGTGCGAGAGCCGAGAACTAATTTCCTTAGCCACTGGCTTCGCTTGTGCATGCGGCATGTTAGGTGGCGCGAAGCTGCGACGCCTCGGCACCACCGTTGCCACGGCTCTCGCTCTCTACCGGATGACCGACTTCATGGCATGACTAGAATCATGTCGCAAGTTCAGTGTTGCCGTTCGGCATCATTACGATCAGGCGATTGCGAATCAACCTCGGCAGCGTCGGCCTATCATTTTTCCGCTTCGTATGACGCCTGCGTCGAATCACCGTCGCCCCGGACATTGCGCTCATCGTATGGAGTGGTATCTACAACGAAAAATTCGACGTTATCAGCATTCCTGACGGCTTTCCATCTATCATTTTTTGCAAGATCCTCGGAGAATGGTCGCCCATAGAGATAATCAGCAGTGCCTTCTACGTCGTCATTGAAATGCGACATTTCATGCACCAACGTGCCGACACGGGAAGACGGCAGACCTACCTCCTGCAGCTTAAAAAAGCTGTCACAGAAGTGAATTACATAGGGTGCGTCCGCTTCACTCCATGCAGGCGTCGTCTCCGGGTAGTCCGGGCAACCGCACTTCAGAACAGGATTTCTGCTCACTGGGTCCAAGAGGCGACGAAAGAGCGCTCTCACTATCGAGTACGCGTGACCATCATTGCTCGCTGCAAAACCTTCCTCCCCTAGATTGGGGTCTGCGGAGGCCTTCTGCCCGAACCATCGCGTGTACCTGGGGTGCGGGACAAAAACGTTGTGCAACGTTCCATCTTCCGCGTACTCCTTCTTATAGCGAGATGACATATGGACCCATGCACCATAGATCGGGTCGAAGAGCTTCGAGTCCGCTGACTTGATGACACCCAATTGTCCGCCATCACAATCGGCTTCGCCGATGGAGCTGACACGCTCGACGGGCGAATTGATATAAATCGCCGTGACGTTGGATTCGCTCTCTTTCTGTCGGTTACGACGAAAAGCAGCATATTCCTCGGGCGTTACCACGTCGCTGTCCGGGCCCTGCTCCAGAGACAGGACATAACTGACGGCAAAGGCGCCGCCTGGACCGTAGTCGTATTCCAGGCGAAGATCGACATCGGCCTCCCTCCGTTCTCCGGGGTGAAGGATGATGAATTGGTTGGCGAGAACGCGCCCTGTGTTCACCCACCGGCCTATGTAACGGACCTTCGCTCCACTCGCATCGGTGACTTCGAACAGAGGCTTGGCAAGCCGGTTGTCCGATTGCACGAACGGCGTATTCCATTCATAGATGGCAACGTCCTCGTCGCCTTCGTTCGCAATAATGACGTGCACGATAGACGATCTCGACGCGTCAGACGGATAAGGCGTATCGAGCTTCACCGTTAATTTTTGCTCTGCTTTTGTATTTTCCGAGAGACAGGCCATCGCGGCGAAGAACACAAGAGTAACCAAGCGCTTTGCGGACAAGGCACCTTTATTCATTGCAGACATGAATCTTCCATTCCTTCCAAAAGGTCAGGAAGGCTAAGCGCCCTCCGCCGGGATAGAAATGGAAGCATTCTGAGTTTGGGCCACGTCCTCATCCATTGAGACGTAGGTCACGGAATTTGGTGGGTCGCCGTGAGTGGGTATCAGCGCGATGCGTGCAGTCGATGCAACAGCTCGGCTTCAGTAAGCGAAATACCACAGGTCTCCGCGATGTCCTTGGCCGATGCCCCTTGGCGGGCGAGTCGCTGCGCCAGGGCAAGCGCACGATCCGTATTGCCGCCCGGCTCGTTCGGCATCGTCACCGTCGGGCCGCGACGGACCTGGTCCTCGATGTCGCCAAGCCGGTTTTCGAGGCGGCGGAGCATGCTGGCAAGCGCTTCGCTCGGGATAGCCGGTTCGGACGACACGGCCGGTGAAGGCTGCGTTGCCTCGGCGGCGGGGACGGGGGCATGCTGCTTCGGCACCTTCGGTGCCACGCCGAAACGGCGGAACAGGAACAGCAGGCCAGCCAGGTTGAGGATGGCCAAGGCGATCAGCACGTATCCGATGGCGGCGTTCATGCGGGATGGCTCCGTGGGTTCGCGCTACACGGTAGCGGCGATGGATGGTTGCGGCAAGCTTGCCCGCTGGCGCGGGATCGCCGCTTAAGCGGCTCCCACATGTCCTCAGCTTCTCCCGGTTGCCCGTTCGACGCCGGGGTTCAGGCGCGGCAGAGCTTCTGCACGTCGACCAGGGCGATGAATCCGTCGTCGCGGGTGATCACGCCGCTGACGGGATCGTCGCGGCGTTCGGCACGGCCGGGGGGCGGAGGATCGACCTCGTCGGGGTTGAACGTGAGCATGTCGCCGATGACGTCGATGCGCATGCCGACCACCGTGCCGCCGTCGTCGAAGACGATGACACGCTGTGCGTCTTCCTCGTCGGCGCTGGCGACGCCATCGAGGCCGAAGCGGCGACGGCCATCCAGTACGGGAACGATCTGCCCGCGCAGGTTCACGATACCCAGGACATCGTCCGGGGCGCCGGGCACCGGCGTGATGTCGCCCGGGCGGATCACTTCGCGGACGCTGGTGAGCGACAGCGCATAGCGCTGTCCCTTCAATGAAAAGCCGAGCCAGGCGCCTCGCCCGTCGCGTGGGGTATCGGTCATGTGCCCAGTTCCTTTTCCAGCCATTCGATCAGCGCCGTGGTGCCTACCACGCCGCATTTGGGTTCAAACGACATGCCGGCCAGCCACGGAC
>Ga0182008_10002570_pt1 | contig 11290 bp, 10 predicted proteins | sample Sormic07211129_1_FD_120482 | JGI IMG/M metagenome (GOLD analysis project Ga0182008, IMG submission 120482) | Rhizosphere microbial communities from Sorghum bicolor, Mead, Nebraska, USA - 072115-129_1 metaG | ecosystem: Host-associated > Plants > Roots > Rhizosphere | place: USA: Nebraska...
AACCAGCAGCCCGGCGGACGGTACTGTCACTCCCAGTTGTTCCGCGATAGTCGGGATTAGCCCAACTATCACAAACTCGGTAGTACCAATAGCAAAGGCGCTGATGGTCAATGCAAGTAATGCGAGAGGCATCTTTTTTACTCCAAATAGCGTTCAGGTTGATGGCGGCTATTATCGGCCTGTGCTTAAATGATAAAAATGCTCAAAATATCAAATGAATTTTGCCAATGGAGCAACAGTGAAAGCGAATTCCGATGAGTTGATTACTTTCGTGACCGTGGTGGAAAGCGGCAGTTTCAGCCGTGCGGCCGAACGACTGGATCAGGCCAATTCGGTAGTGAGCCGCACCGTCAAAAAGCTGGAAACCAAGCTCGGAGTCACGCTGCTCAACCGCACGACGCGTCAGATCAGCCTGACGCAGGAGGGGGAAAACTATTTCCGCCAGGTGCAGAAGGTACTGAGTGATATGGCCGCGGCGGAGAATGCGCTGATGGAAAGCCGTCAGCGTCCACAGGGGCTGTTGCGCGTCGATGCTGCCACGCCAGTCGTGCTGCACGTATTAACGCCGCTAGTGGCGGAATTTAGGGCCCTGTACCCGGAAATGTCGCTGTCACTGGTGTCTTCAGAGAACTTTATTAACCTGATCGAGCGTAAGGTGGATATTGCCATCCGCGTCGGTGAGTTGACCGACTCCAGCCTGAAGGCACGCAAACTGATGACCAGCTATCGACGCGTGCTGGCCTCCCCTGCCTATTTGGCACAATACGGCATGCCACAAAAGGTGGAAGACTTAGCGCAACACTGCTGCATCGGTTTTAACGATCTGCCCAGTTTGAATCGCTGGCCACTGGCCTGCGCCGACGGTCGGCAGTTGGAAATCACCCCGGGCCTCACCACCAACAGTGGTGAAACTCAGCGTCACCTGTGCCTGCATGGCAACGGCATTGCCTGCCTGTCCGATTTTATGATTAGCGCAGACATCGAGCGCGGCGATCTGGTGCCGATCTTGGTGGAGGAGACGCTGCCGGTCGCCATGCCAATCAATGCGGTGTATTACAGCGACAGTGCCGTCAGCAACCGCCTGCGCAGCTTTATCGACTTTCTCAGCAAACATCTGGGGCAATAAAAAAGGCGCCCGTCTGGGCGCCTCTGATGTAAAGGTACGGAAAATTAATCCCAGTTCGGTGCCAGGCCTTCCGGGCTGACCAAACGGCCATTGCTTTCCAGCTTGGCAATTTCTGCCATTTCCTCACTGCTTAACGTCAACTGCTGCGTCAACAGGTTGCTCGCCAGGTTTTCACGTTTGGTCGATGATGGGATCACCGCGTAACCCAGCTGCAGCGCCCAGGCCAGAATAACCTGTGCCGGAGTGGCATTGCGGCGTGCCGCAATCGCCTTGATGGTCTCATCCTTCAGCGCCTGACCATAGGCCAGCGTCATGTAGGAAGTGATGGCAATGCCGTGCTGCTGGGCAAACTCCACCACTTTGCGGTTTTGCAGGTAGGGCGAGAGCTCAATCTGGTTTGTGGCGATCTGCTCTGCCCCAACGGCGTCAATCGCTTGCTGCATCAGATCCAGAGTGAAGTTGGAAACGCCAATTTGGCGCGTCAGGCCTAATTTTTTCGCCTCCGCCAGTTCGGCCATAAACTCGGCAACAGGAACTTCGTCGTTCGGCGAAGGCCAGTGAATCAGGGTCAGATCAACATAGCCGATTTGCAACTTGCTCAGGCTCTCTTGCAGGCTCGGGATCAGCTTGCCTTTCGCCAAATTGGCGATCCAGATCTTGGTGGTGATAAACAGCTCTTCACGCGGTACGCCGCTGGCGGCAATCGCCTGCCCCACCGCCGCTTCGTTTTCATAGATTTGCGCCGTATCGATCGCGCGGTATCCCAGCTCGAGTGCCGTAGTGACCGAGTCGATCACCACCTGATCCTGGAGACGGAAAGTGCCTAAACCAAATGCAGGGATGCTCATAATTTTATTCTCTCATTAGGATGTTGAAGCGATATGGGAGGATTATGGCAACTGTTTTGTTGATCAAAAACGCCCTATTGTGCATAAGACTTTTGATTAGATAGCAACAATTGCCGGAGGAAAACCTCCGGCAGTGCAAGATTACGCCCAGCGGCGCAGGATCAGTGAAGTATTGATGCCGCCGAAAGCGAAGTTATTCGACTGCACAAACTCGGTATCAATCTGACGATAGCCGCCCATGATGTAGTCCAGGTCGCCGCAGGCGCTGTCCGGTTCGCTGAGGTTGATGGTAGGGGCGAAGCTGCCTTCGCGCATCATCTCCAACGTCATCCAGGCTTCCAACGCACCACAGGCGCCCAACGTATGGCCAAAATAACTTTTCAGCGAGGAGATCGGCGTTCGATTGCCGAAAATCGCCGCCGTTGCCTGACTTTCCGCGATATCGCCACGATCGGTCGCCGTGCCGTGGGCACTGATATAGCCGATATCACCAATTGCCAACCCGGAAGCCCTCAGCGCCTGCTGCATGCAAATCTGCATGGTTTCCTGCTGCGGCTGAGTGATATGTGCCGCATCACAGTTGGTGGCAAAGCTGATAACCTCGCCGTAAATGGTCGCACCACGCGCCTGTGCATGTTCCAGCGACTCCAGGATCAGCGTACCTGCCCCTTCGCCAATCACTAACCCATCTCGCTGACGGTCAAAGGGCCGTGGCGAAAACTCGGGGCGATCGTTCTGCTGGCTGGTTGCAAACAGCGTGTCGAACACCGCCGCTTCCGAAGGGCACAGCTCTTCGGCCCCGCCGGCCACCATCACCGTCTGATAACCGTGGCGGATACTCTCATAGGCATAACCAATCGCCTGACTGCCGGAGGTGCAGGCACTGGATGTCGGGATCACCCGGCCTCGCAGGCCGAAGAACAGGCCAGTGTTTACCGCCGCGGTATGAGGCATCATCTGCACATAGGTGGTGCCGGTAATATTGCCGGTGTGTTTCTCGGTGAGCATAGTGGCGAATTCACTGACCGGCTTGGTGCTGCCGGTCGAAGAACCGTAGGCGATACCGGTCTCACCGTTAGTCAGCACCTTCTCGCCCAGCAACCCGGCCTGTTCGAGCGCCAGTTCCGTCGCTCGGGTCGCCAACAGCGAAACACGGCCCATGGAACGAATACGCTTGCGCGTATAGTGATCCGGCAGTACGAAATTCTCGATCGGGGCACCGAGGTGGGTGTTCAACCCCTGATATTCTTCCCATTGCGTCATGTAACGCACCGCATTCTTGCCCTGCTTCAACCGGCTGGACACCTCTGCCCAGCTATTGCCGAACGCCGTAACGCCCGCCATGCCGGTGACGACCACTCGTTGCGTCATACCATTCCTCCATTAATGGAAATGACCTGCCGCGTTACATAGCCGGCGATATCCGACATCAGGTAGCTGGCCAACCCCGCCACCTCTTCCGCCGAACCCATACGCTTAAGCGGGATTGCCCGCATCGCTTCACCCAGCGCCGCCGGCTCGATGTCGATCATACCAGTGTCGATCAAACCCGGGGCGATGCAGTTAACGGTAATTTTGCGTTTCGCCAGTTCGATAGCCAACGCCTTACAGGCACCGATCACACCTGCCTTGGCCGCACTGTAGTTTACCTGTCCACGGTTGCCCATGACGCCCGACACCGACGACAGCGCGATGATCCGCCCGCCCTTGCGCAGGCCAATCATTGGCATGACACAGGGGTGAAGCACGTTGTAGAAGCTGTCGAGATTGGTATGGATCACCCCATCCCAATCCTCCTCACTTAACGCCGGGAAAGCGCCATCGCGGGTGATCCCTGCATTATTCACCACGCCGTAGTAGGCGCCGTGGGTTTCAATATCCTGCTCCAACACCTCACGGCACTGCATGCGGTTGCTGATATCAAACTGCATCAATCGCCCTTGCCCGCCGGCACTGACAATTTGCTGCAAGGTGTGTTCTGCCCCGGTCTTATCGCTGTGGTAGTGGACTACAATCAAAAAGCCATCCGCAGCCAGGCGGCAGGCTATGGCCTGACCGATCCCTTTACTGGCGCCGGTGACTAAAACGGAACGCATCATGCGTCTCCCCTTAAGGTCGTCAATTGAATAATTTCTTGTTGATCAGGTTGATAGGTGTTCAACCTGCCCTGTGCGATCGGCACATTATCGATACTGATTTCACACTCAAAACTGGCTAATTTCTCGTCTTTCAACAACTGTTGCACGCTAACCACCAGCTCGCTGTCGGCAGGAAAAGCGGGCAACTCACAGTGAATGGCCCGCCCGCCAAGCAGCATACCCAGCTGCGGCGGCTTGACACTCTGGCGACCGTGCCAGCCACTCCAAACCCCAATCGCCTGCGCCATCAGCTCAATGCCGTACCAACCAGGAAGTGCCCCCTGCTCGTCGAGAAACGGCGCCAGCACGCTATTCGCACTGACGTTGACCGCGCAGCGTGTATGCTCTTCACCCACTTCCAGCACCCGTTCCAGCAGCACCATCGGTGAGGCATGAGGTAAGTAATATTCTGCCGTCCGGTAAGCGTTCATGGAGCATCTCCCAATAACAGGCAGGCATTGTTGCCGCCGAAGGCAAATGAATTGGAGAGGATAGCGCGCGCTCCCAACGTCTGGGGCTCACACACCAGACCGATCGGCGCCAGTTCGGCATCGCGGGGAACTGCACTGAAATCTTGCTGCGGCAGCGGCAATGACTGGGTCAACAACAGCCAGCTCAGCGCTGCTTCCACCGCTCCAGCCGCCCCCAGCGTATGGCCGGTAAGATGCTTGGTTGAACTGCACGGCGTTTGTTCGCCAAACAGGCGATTCACCACCAGGGCTTCAACCTGATCGTTAAGCCGCGTGGCCGTGCCGTGCAAATTAATATAACCAACTTGGTCGGTACTCAAACCGGCCTGCTGCAATGCCATGGTCATTGCACGCTCGGCGCCTTCACCGGCTGGATGCGGAGCCGACATGTGCCAGGCATCCGAAGATTCGCCAACGCCCAACAACGCCACCGGCGCAGGTTCCCGCGTCAACAGCATTAACGCCGCCGCCTCGCCGATATTAATCCCGCTGCGTCCTGCTGCAAAAGGCGTGCAGCGCTCCGCGGACAGTGACTCCAGGCTGTGGAAACCGTTAATCGGCATTTGGCACAGGCTGTCTGCCCCGCCTACAATCGCCGCGTCCACTAACCCAGCTTCAATCAGACGTTTACCGCTGATGATGGCGCGTGCGCTTGAGGAACAGGCCGTCGACAGGGTATAGGCCGGACCACGGGTCGAGAGAAAAGCGCTGAGAAACTGGCTCGGATCGCCCAGCTCCTGCTGGTGATAATGGTAACCCGGTGGCCACTGCCCCGCCTGATACTGTTGCAGCGCCAGTTCTCCTTCGTGAATGCCGGAAGTGCTGGTGCCCATAATCACCGCGACACGATCGGCGCCGTAACGGGCAATGGCCTCGCGTACCGGCGTCTCGATCTGCGCCAAAGCGGCCAACAGCAGGCGATTATTGCGAGAATTATGCCGCTTGAGCGACTCCGGGATCACCGGTAAATCCCCCTGTACGTTGCCAAACCAGGATGGCGCGCCGCCCGTCAGCCACTGCGTCTGCTGCTGCATGCCGGGCGAAATACCACGCGCCAGGTTTTGCGCGATCTGCGGCAGATCGTTGCCCAGCGCATTCACCATCCCTACGGCGGAGAAATAGATCATTATTCGTTCCCCAGCGTTTGAATGATGATGCGGTAATGGAAGGCGGATTGCGCGATCGACACCGGCTCTCGCCTTCCGTCCATCTGCTGGTAACGGATTTCATTGATCACCGCCCCATGCTCGTCATACAAGCGACGTACCAGCGCCTGGTCTTCCAGTCGCCACCCTGCTGGCAGCAAGGGTTGCCAGTCCTTCACCGGCCAGTAGCTCAACATGATATCCGCCAGCACCTGGCTGGCTGGCGGCAGTTCCCCCACCTTGATCAATTGTTCGGTGTGGATCCCCTGACGATCGTAGGTCAGGTTAAACAGACGGATACCGAGCGGCGACATGCCCACCAGTTGCAAGTGCTGACCGTCGGCATTGAGTAGCACCAGCATCGAGTGCTGTTGCCCTTTGACTTCGGCGGTCAGCAACTGTTGTTGACTGATCGGCTGAGCCAGCGCAGGAGGTGGTAAGGTCACCCGCGTACCGGGTTTTAGCCACGCCTGCGGCAGCGTCGGATCCTGCGAACCAGCGCAGCCGGCCAGCACGACAATCCACATTAACAGCACCATTCGTAAGCCGCGCATCAGGCTTTCCCTCTTTTTCTTTTCGATACTAACGTCAGCGGTGCCAATAAAAATGCCACGGCAATTCCGCTGCTCAATACGATACCAAAACTACTGATGGCCTGAGTGTGGCTCAGTACCAGCATGCCGAACGTCAGTTGGGTGGTGAATACCGCCATAAAAATGGCGAACATCGAGGTGGTCGGCGTGCCCCGGGGATTGGTAAAGAACAACGTATAGTTAATGCCGATCCCCAAAACCAGCACCAACGCCAACAGCGAAAACAGATTTAGCGTATGGCCACTCAGTGCCAATACCGCAATACCGCTACCCAGTGACAATAGCGTCGGCACCATGCAGCGCAAGCCATGACGCAGACCAAAACGCCACAGGTAAATCAGCGCAATCGCTGCAACCGACAATGCCAACAGATAAGAAAGATACAGGCGATATTGACCAAACAGGTCACTGAACTCGGTTTTCCGATCGATCCAACCGGTGCCGGGAACCTGCTCCGCCAGTGTCTTCATCGCCGCACTGTTCTTCACGCCGTTAACGGGCACCAGCGCCGCACTGCGCCCATCGGGCAACGTCAGCCATAGCAGACGCCAACCCTCGCTAACCACGCTGCCCAGCCACTGCTGCGGGCTGACCCATTCAGGCGTTAAATCTGGTGTACTCAGTACCAACTCTGCCTGCTGCAGGTTGTTCATCACTTGCGGCGCCACGCGCTGCAATAAAGCGATGTTTTCTTGCTGGCGTTGGAGAGAAGGCAGAGGCAACAGACGATAATCCGCCAGCACGCCTTGCCGTTTGGCCTCAGCCAGTTTGGGTTGCAACAACTCGATACGTTGCAACAGCTGCTCGGCATTGGCGCCGTAGACCACCAGCCACTTCTGATCGTTATGTTGGCCCGTCAGTACGGCGATACGCTGCTCCTGCTGCTGTAACGCCGCAGGTAATGCCTGCAGTTGGCCAATGTCGTCATCTACCTTCAACTGGCTGAACCCCGCGACCACCAGCAACAGCACCGCGCCGGGCAACCCATAACGCAACAGCGGCCGATGGCGCCAGGCATGCAGCCAATTCAGGATCAGCGTTAACCCCGGCGCTGGGCGTACCGGCAACCGTCGCGACAATTGCGGGTACCAGCAAATAACGGTAATGCAGGCGGCGCTCAATCCGGCAGCGGCAAATACCGCCAACTGCTGCAAACCGGGGAACGGCGCAATCAACAGCGCCAGGTAGGCCACTACGGTGGTCAGCAACGCCATCGACAATGCCGGCAACAGCTTTTGCAAACTGGCTAATGGCGTCGACTGCCCACCATGCACCATTCGCTCGGTCAGGAAATAGAGCGTGTAGTCAGCCGAAATGCCGACGATGCTGATGCTCAGCACCAGCGTCATCAAATGTATTTCGCCAAAGGCCAGCAGCGTAGCGACGGTGCCGGCCAGAGCGCCAATACCCACCGACAGCGCGCACAACAACAGCGGCAAAGGTGAGCGGAACATAAACAACACCAATAAAAACACGCCCGCCACCGACGCCAGGCCAATCGTGGAAATATCCTTTTCGGCCTGTTGGCTGGCGTAGTTGCTGTAAAACAACGTGCCGCGGCTGAGCACTTCGGTTCCCGGCCAGCGCTGCTGCAGCTGTTGCTGCAACGCTGTCAGTTTATCTACCGTTAGCCGGGCACTGCTGATGTCATAAGATGATGCGCTAAGCTCGGCGTGCAACAAATACCAACTGCGCCCCTGTACATCCCGCGCCACCAGCCACCCCTTGGACAGGCTTAGCAAGCCGCCGTTCTGTTGCTGCGCCAACTGTGAGGCACGTACCAGCATCAACGGATCGTTCGACAGCTCTTTGCCGCTGACGCCGGCGAAAGCAGAATAGAGTTGGCCGAGGATCCACTGGCTCTGCGCGTCTGCCCCCTGCTGCAAACGTTGCCGAGTGGCATCATCCAGCAGCACATTGCGATGCTGGTAGAAAAAACGCCCCCACTGCTGCTGACGTTGTGCATCCATAGGCCCGCCAACCCGCTGCAGCTCGGGCATCTGACGTAGCTGCTGCCACCACCAATCCACTGCGGCGTTATCCGCCCCTGGCGGCGGGCTGACTAGCCACATCAGTTGACGATCCAGGCGGCGGCTGAAGCCGTCGGCCAATTCATCCGGCACGCCAACCAGTTGCTGTTTCGGCAATAACGCCAGGACGCTGCTGTTGATTTGACTGCGCGGCAACAGCCAGCACAAGGCCGCAATCAGCAGCAGGCAAATCGCCAGCCAGCCAAATGCCAGCCGCCGATGCAGTTCAGGACGCAAAACGCTGTTGCTCCTCGTCAGTCAGCGCCTGCGGCACCGTACGTTGATTAAAGAAGCGAATATGGGTGGCGTCACTTTGCATATCGTCGATATCAATAGTTTCCAGGTACTGTTCGCCGTTGAGGGTGATGCGCTTGAACAGTTTGTCGAGCGGCGTGGTTTTCGGCGTCAGCACCAGCCGCCAGTGGTTATGCCCCAAATCGGTGAACTGCAGAGCAAAGTTTTGTTCCAGCGCCTGGCTGTCGGCATGAAACAGCGCGGTCAGCAGGTGATTGAACTGGAACATCTGCGGGTTGTTGTCCGCCGTTACCACCTGCGGCGGCTGGCCCGCCAGGGTTTGCACCATGCGTTTATCATCCAGCAGCAGGGTCAGCGGGAAAGGCTTCTGTTGCGCCCACCACAATCCTTTCTGCTGGGAAATCAACAGCTCACCGCTGGACTTTAACGGTTTTGCCATGCCGCTGATACTGCGCTGCTGCTCAAATTCGGCGCGCAGCACCGGCTGTTGGCTAAACCGCTGCTGCAGCTCCGGCAGCATTACCGCCTGCACGCCCAGACTGAAGAAGGTCACAACAGCCAGCATCCAAAATTTCATTGTGCCCCCTCGATGTTATCCAACAGTACTTGCGGGGAGACAAAGCACATTTCTTTGCTGTCGGCGTCCACCGCGACCTGAATAGTATGGCCGCGGGTGGTGGTTATTCCGCTCTCTGCATCCAGAATGCGGTAGCCGATGCGCAGGCGGTTTTCATACTCTTCCAGCTCTGCACAGACGATGATGCGCTGCTCAAACAGGACAGGCGCAATATATTTCACCCGCGTATCTACGATCGGCCAGACATAGCCCGACGCCTGCATCTGCCGGTATCCGTAATTAAACTGTTTGAGCAAGGCTTCGCGGGCAATCTCGAAATAACGGAAGTAGTTACCGTGCCAGACCACGCCCATGGCATCGGTATCATGGAAAGGGATGGTGATTTCAACCCTGACGGAGAATCGCGGATTGTCTTTAAGCTTCATGTCTCAGGCCCCTGTTGCGTTGGCGACGGTGCCGCCAACTGCCAGAAATCGAAAAAATTAAACCAGTCGAGCGGCGCCAGCAGGCAATAATGCTCCAGCCGGGCGGCATAGCGGTCCACCGCATCCTGCAACGCCTGTTGGCGCTGCTGCCGGGGTAATGACAGCGGATCGGCAAACAGTTCGAAATAAACGTTCAGACGCCCCTGCTGTTTGAGACCGAACATCAGGTATACCGGACAACGCAGCGCAGCGGCCAGAACAAAAGGCCCCTGAGGGAAAGGTGCCGATTGACCGAGAAAGCGGCTCCACACCACCCTCGGTTGCTCACCGCGCTGATGTTTTCCGGCCGAGGTGCGATCGCCAACGATAGCCACCCACTCGCCGGCGTCGAGTTTGTCCTGCAGACGCATGGCGGTTTCAGGCCCCAGTGAAGTCACCGGTATCAGGTTAAGGTTGGCACGAGGGTTGACCTCTTTCATCACCTGATTGAAGCGCTCGGCATGCTCGGTAAACACCAGAGCATTCACCTTGACGCCAGAATTCAACTCACCCAACGCGCGGCAAGACTCGATATCCCCCAAGTGCGAGGCCAGGATCAGCGTACCTCTGCCGGAAGCGATCTTCCGTTCACAGGCTGCGGGATCTACCAGCCGAACGTCACGAAGTTCACCACGCCAGCTCGCCAGCTTGTCGAGCATCGCATCGCCAAAACGCATAAAGTGCCGAAAGCTGTTGAGCGGCGTGGGTAATGGTTGCTGTCGATTGTGGGCAAACTGCCGCAGACGTTGCAGATAATCACGCGAAGCTTCACGTTGGGCACGCCCGGTCAGCCAAAAGTAGCCGATCACCGGGTACAGCAGCCATTGAAATGCCCGGCGGCCAAACATCCGGTAGACCTTCAGCATAAGCCGAATCCCCCACAGGCCATGACGCTCCTGAGTTGCTGACCAATGCTGCGCTTTCTTCGCCCGTTGGCGTTGACGCAGTAAACGCGGAATCCGCGGCAACATGCCGAAAAACAACCGGGTGTGCATCCAGGAAATACGCAAATTATCGCGCAGCGCATCAAAATGCGAAACGCCATCGACCGGGTAAGTAACCCGCGTCGGCAAGAAACGGCTTTGCACCCCCTGCCAATACAGCCGGACCATCACTTCGGTATCGAAATCCATGCGTTTGCCAAGCGGTTGGCGCGCCGCCAACGCCAGCGTCGGCGCTACCGGGTAAACGCGGAAACCGCACATGCTGTCCTTTAATGACAGCGACAGGGTTTCGATCCACACCCAGACGTGGGTGACGTAACGCCCATACAGGCGCGCTTTGGGTACCGAGCTGTCATAGACTGGCCGGCCGGAAATCAGACAGTTCGGGTGAGCGCGCGCTTCGGCAATCATGGCCGGTATATCACTCAGTTGATGCTGACCGTCGGCATCCACCTGCAAAGCATGGCTGTAGCCCTGTCGCTGAGCCAATTGCAGACCGGCGATGACCGCTGCGCCCTTCCCCTGGTTTTTTTCCAACCGCAACAGGCTAACCCAGGGCAGTTCGGCGGCCAGCCGCTGTAGCGTTTCGGCGGTGGCAGCAGCGCTGCCGTCGTCCACCACCAGGCAAGGCAGGCCATAATCCGCCAACGATGTCAGTACCGCGGCCATCATCTGCCCGTGATTAAAACAAGGGATAAGA
>Ga0182008_10002571_pt1 | contig 11289 bp, 10 predicted proteins | sample Sormic07211129_1_FD_120482 | JGI IMG/M metagenome (GOLD analysis project Ga0182008, IMG submission 120482) | Rhizosphere microbial communities from Sorghum bicolor, Mead, Nebraska, USA - 072115-129_1 metaG | ecosystem: Host-associated > Plants > Roots > Rhizosphere | place: USA: Nebraska...
CGGTTATAAAGCTACTAAGAGACCGTTGGAGTGGGTTCAGATCGACCACACTGTTGTCGATCTTATGGTAGTGGATGAGGAAGACAGAAATGTCGTCTTGGGACGTCCTTACATAAGTATAGCGGTTGATTTGCATACACGTGTGATACTTGGTTTTTACGTCTCATTACTTCCGCCAAGCGCTGTATCTGTTGCAATGCTTATGGAAAACTGCGCCTTGCCCAAAGCGGAGTTTCTGAAAAGCCTAGGACTCCCAGAACACTTGCTTCCCTACTACGGATTGGCGGAAGTCATCCACACTGATAATGCAAAGGAGTTCATATCTGACGTATTCGTCCTAAACGCCAAGGACTTTGGCATTGACGTTGAGCATCGAGATATTCCCGAAAAACACCAAGGTGGCCATATTGAAAGTCTGATTGGAAAGTTGATGATCCACACGATCCATCCGCTGCCAGGCACCACAGGCTCCAATGCTCAGCAGGGTAAGCATCTGAAAAGTAACAAGAAGTCTGCAATAGGGCTAACTGGGCTGCGCCGTATGCTGGCCTATGCCCTACACGCCTACCATCAGACGAAACACTCGGAGCTAAATAAGACTCCCGCGCAAGCATGGGAGGGTCACTTTTCTAAAAAACCGAACAGTCGGGTTTTGGAAACGTCCCAGTATGAAGACTTCAAATACCGGTTTTACCCAGAAGTCTCTAATAAGAAAGTCGTGCCGGGAGGTATTGAGATTTTTCGCAGATTTTATTACGGTCGCTTACTTAAGGACATGGTTCGCGACGAGGTGACAGTTAAGTATGATCCACACGATTTGAGTTTCATTTACGTAAAACTTGGCGAGATTTTCGATAGGATTCCTTGTGTGCGCAATAGTTTCTGTAGGAGTTCGGACTATGAGACATACCGTTGGCAGCGCCAGCAAAAGGGAGATCGAGATGGCACCATGACGAAGGAAGGAGCGCAGTCTTATGGTGAAATTACCAAGCAAAAAAATAAGGAAGTAAAATTAACTACTCAGGAAAAGCGCAGGAGGAAAACGGTAAAAGGAAAAACTGACTATAAAAAACAAGCAGGTTTACACGGCAAAAAATCAGAAGGTGACAGCACACTGAGCCGTGTTGCGCCGAACACACCCAGCACTACCGGCAAGGCAAATCAAACCGGCAAGTCATCTAAGAAGTCGAATATTTTTGATATTGGCGGTTTCTTCAAAAAGACCGAAGATGTTGACTACAACCAGCCTCCGACTTTTTACGATAGCAACTAATTAAACGCCTATATTGTACTTAACCTGAGCGCATGGGCTTGTCTTTGTTGTCTCTTATTTAGACATCAGCCTGAAGGCATTCATGCGCTCACACTTTTGTGAACTCCCATGACAGATTACTCGCACGTACACCCTGCGTCTCAAATTCACTTCAATGAGTCAGACGATGTTCGTCTTATCACCTGTTCCAACGATTTCTGGGTGCACCATCCTAACGCTCAGAAAATCATACTAAGGATGGAAATGGCAATGAAGATGCGGAACAAGATCAACGCACCCAGTATGCTCGTTACATCTCCTGGAGGAGGAGGCAAAACTGCCTTGATTGGTGAGATGAAGGCCCGGAATGCGACGAACGAAAACAAAATGATCTTCGTGACCATGCACCAAAGCCCTAATGGCTACTCACTAAAGGATCTTATCCTGGGCGAACTTGGTTTGGGGGTAGGGCGAAGGGCGCGGCAAGGCCATAACATTACTCCTGAACTTCAATACATCATCAGGACTGAAAATATTCGCGCTATCGTTATTGATGAAATTCATGATGCACTAACATTAACCGAGCTTCAGCAGCGCATCAATCTTTCGCTTCTGAAGAATTTGTCTGGCTCCACCTACGGCCTCTCAGTGTTTGCGTTCGGGGTTCCAGATGCAGCGCGTGTACTTCGGCAGGATCCTCAGCTTGAACGTCGATATCCCGTGGTGGCCCTCAATGGGTGGGAAAATGGCCCAGAGTTTCGCAACTTTGTGTCCAGCTATATCCACCATTTGCCACTGAAGAAAAAAACCAACTTCCAAGATCAAGTGCTCTTCCTGAAAATCATGAAAAAAGGGCAGGGTATCACCGACAACGTCGTGAAAATTCTGCAGGCATCGGCGATGGCCAGCATCATTGATGGTACCGAACACATCAACCACCTTCACCTTGATAACATCGATGAGATCATGGCGAATTTTAACTATGCACTTCGTGGCGCAGAGATGCCCCCGGAAGAAGATGAGCAGTCTGCATAAGATGAAGCATGATCTGTCACTTTTAAAAAAACGCCAGATCGCCCGCGCAGTACTGGAAGGCCTCCACGGCTTCCAGTATCTCTGGCCTGAACGCAGAGAGGTTATCGAGGCTTTGGACAGAGTAGCCAATTCCGATGAAGCCATTTTTCTGATGTTGCGGGGGGCGGCAGGGGTAGGAATCAGCTCAATACTTGAAGAGTTCGCTTCGAAATACCGTAGCCAGGTTATTTTTGTGACGCCGCGTCTTTATTCAAAACGGCTAAACATGATTGGCCAAGTACTTCACGCTCTTTTTCCATATAGCAATTTCCGGAGCCACACATACGTACCGAACAGCTTGATGCAATTCCGTCGGGCCGCGCGAAAAATTATTATTTTCGACGATTTGGATATCATTTCTAACCAAAACGATACGCATGAGGTTCTCTTTGACCAGCTCCAACAGCTTGCACGGTGTCCAAGTGAATTCAAGATTATTATGTCTACGAGGAACAAGAGGCTGCTCGGTGATTACTGCCGGGTAAGGCGCGTCAAAAGCATGGTTGTTCCAGTGTCTGGAATAATATCGGCAGCCGATGTAAAAGACGTTGTTCAAAGATTTTACGACTGGTGCAATGGGCAATTCGATACTTGCGTTCAATTTCCCTGCATGTCTCAACTCTTCAAACGTGAGCAAGATATGCCTATCGACCGCATTATTTATGCGTGTGAAACCATTTATTGCTCAGAACTTTTGAAGGCGTCCAGCAGTTTCAACGAGAAGATGTCTGATTTTACAAAAAAACCAACCACTTCTGGGTCGCTTTATCATGTGTCAGACCTTCGTCATGCCGTTGAATATGAAGCGTTCGGCTGACATACCTCGAGCACAGAGTTCGCCAAATTACGCTATGCAAATGACAGCGTCGCCAAATATTTACCTTCCAACAAAGGAATAGCACCAGTGAAATCGACAAAGCCCGTAGTGCCGGAACCCCTAGCAGACGAAACGCTATCTTCATGGATGTGGAGAGTGAACTCTCAAATACCTATTATCTCCCATGTGCGATTCAGTTCGCCGGAAGGCGAGATCAAAAATCGCGACTCAATGGAACTCTGGGCTGAACGGTTTGAAGATCGTGATCTATTGAATGAAAATGTTTATGTTGAGTTATTCAAAAAAACATTCAATATCTCTCAGGATTGGTTAAGTAAGCGATTTCCTGAATTCAGTCGACCGACCATACCGGCCCAGTTCAGAAGGGCGTTTTGTTCGCAATGCTTTATGGCGTCCTTCGAACAGGTAGGCACTCCGATCAGTAAGGTTCAGTGGTGCTACCTAACCAAGCCATTCTGTGATTTACATCATATTCCACTGCACGACTCTTCGATTTTTTTTATAAATCATGACGATTACACAATTCAGGCATTTGTGTCCTACTGGGATGACCCTAAGTTTAAGGAAAACTGCGATGCCATCTGTGACGTCTGGAGGATGAGGAATAGTCTGGCGCTAAAAGCACAACAGCGCTTGCACAAACTGACTAGACTCGCGTCCAAATCTGGACAGAGTTTCAATGTTCAGATGTTCATGGTGACATTAATGAGGGCCATGATGAGTCCTGCGCTCCATCACGGCTATCCCAAAATCGCATTTCATCATTGGGGTGGCAGCGACCCGTATGCGGGCCTGGGGGTTCACGGCGATTTCTACCAGGAAATCTATCGAAGCACTTCCTTGGCTCGGCTGTACGCTCTTTATTTTAGCGCTATTATTTTGGGCTGGATTACCAGTGAACAAGCGCGGAAGACTCTTCATGAAGGTTATTTTTCGCCTTGGAGCACTGACGCGATATGGTTAATACTCGACAAGACATCAGGAGTTCTGAGCTTGCTTTTTTCTGAACTTAAGCTTTATGAAACGTCATACCTAAACTTAAGATCGATGGAGATCCCTAAATTGATTCGGATTCGTTACGATGCGTAAGATCAGTACACTCACTTGGGTGCCGGGATGTCTAGTGCATCGCCCTGGTACCTTTTCGTATCATCACTTTGTTGTTGTCTTACATGTGGACTTGATTACCTTGGAGATCCTAACTTACTCTCTCCAATTCAAGGAAGGGTGTGATGATATATCTAAGCCATCCTTGATCAATACATTGAATCCTTACGGTTTCTGGTTGTGGCAAGCAGATCAATGTGATTTGAATAGGCACACGGCGTCGGTTTTGGCGTCACCAAGACTTGCCAGGGGGGATTTCGACAGTTTTGGCCCTCTTCGCGTCATCCGGAAATTTCCATCCGCTAAATTGGGCCTCTTAGTCAATCGCCTCATGAAAAGTTTCTACGATTTAAATGCCAGTCACCTCGGTCATCTCTATAGTCCCATACGGACTTCCAACAATCTTCTACTCCAAAGAATCAACCGCTCGGTTGAATACGCTAATGGATTTTGCACCACCCAGGGCTGATTTATCTGTTGCTCATCGACAATAAAAAGTCTTCGTTCAATATCTACGACGTCAAATCAAATATGAGTTTTCGCGCGCAAACCGCCGGCATCATGAATCAAGGCCGCGACTTAGGCACAGCGGACGGCTCGGACGTTGGAGCATTAAACCTGCTGCGCACTGATTCGTTGCATCGGAATAGCCCCGTAATCCACCTTGCGAAAATGGACGGCTCGCTCAGGAATTTAGTCTGGGAGTGTTGACACTGTGTTCCTGTCCGACGCGTGGCGGTGCCATGCACACATTGAACTCGACCAGTGAGGCGAGGCCGGCGACGGGTTTCTGATTTGCCGATGCTGTTGGCAGGGCCACACCTTTCTCGACTCTCGCGTCTAGTCGCATAATCAGATCTGACTTCAGAAATAGAATGGGGAGCACAGGCTCATGGTTCAGGTGAGTGCCTTGGTTTGGGTTCACCGAGCGTTTACAAAAAAGTCGCTCGTAGCAAAGAAAAAATTAGGCATATTTATGCGTAGACGCATTTGATCGGTTCCAGTGCAAACTGGATCATTCCCTGTTTTTTTTCCAGTACTCTCGTACAGACGACAATGCTAATCCCAACTGTGCTGCTGCCTGCTGCTGAGTCGCGCCGACCGCCTTAAGATCTAGCACGGCTCTCTCATTCTCAGCATTCAACGGCTTACCCCGACCCCGCTTTATAAGCGAGCCATTCCCATCAAATTGCTCGCTGAGCGCTTCCATTCCTCCACCAGCGTGAAAATCTGATACCTCGACCTCAGCTTCACGCATTACTTCAAGAGGCTGCTTTCCCTCTTGGTGAGCAATGCACAAGCTAAGCATCGCCACCGGACTGATCCCAAGCGACTCCGCCAGATCTGCAAATTGCTCAAGGGTGATGCTCGTCTGGGCATTTTCTAGCGCACTTACCTTTCGCCGGTGGGTGGCATCCGAGACGTCGGCGTACTTTGCACGTCGTATTACGCGGAGCGCACGAAGCACTCCTGCAAATGCGGTTCTCAATTCCATGACTTGCCCAAAAGTCAGGATATAGCCACAATTGACCAGTGCGAATAAACGTCAATTTAGTTTATTATTCGCCAATTACGACCAGCTTCAGCGCCAGCTATCCCGCGATATTGAGCCGTGGCGCACTGACCCTTGCCCTCAAACCTCAAAGCATCGCCGTCGCGATGGATTCAACGAGAACCCGATGTTTAGAACAGACGATAATGATTTGGCAGGCGTCCCAGGAGTTTTCGGGGAGGGCCTTGCGCACTGGCATGCAGTTTCCAGGATGCTCAGGAAGCACTGGTTCCACCTCACTGTAAAAATGATCGTGAAGGGCAGGGCACAAGAGTTTGAGTTGATGGTGAATGACGAGCCCAAGCTTCTGCAAGTGCTCCAGTCACAAGACGATGAAGTCTTCGTCAAAGAGATTCAGATTGTCACCCCAGCCAACATGAATGGTGGCGACGCTTGGCGGATGGAGAAGGTAGAGAGCTTGGCCCTGGGGCAAGATTCAGATGGTGACGCCGTCTGTGTAGTGACGGTTGAGGGTGGCTCGATTTACCACGACTCGTATCGTTCCGGCCTGGATGTGGCGACATTGACCAATATGCGAATCCTTTACGATCGCAGCGCTGGGCAAGGCGTGCACTGACTGGTCAAAGGAGCAGCGGAAATGGCTACCGCGGATGGTAACGAGTTGTTGAATGATGACCATACTTTTATAGACGGTGTATCGCTGAGCCTGAACGAGGCTTGTGCACTTGTGTCCGAGCGCTTTCCCATGAAAGCTTATTGCGTGGTCGAGCAATGGACTCTTTTCCAAGCAGACGTATCCGCTGATGATCTGGCCAAGATTCAGACCGCCGGGCATCTTCCATTGGTGGTCTTTGCCCATCGAGTCATAGAAGATAGCCGTGGTCGCTTTCAGCCTGGTGATTGGGTGCGGTCGAGTATGTGCACATCGTTCGACGGCAGCATCCTGGCTGAGACGAAGAGCACCGTGTATGTGTTGGTCGGCCCCGGTCGACGCCAAACGGCGAGCCTCAAAACGATTTTCTCTTTTTTCTGATCGCGTATAGCAGTGGTCAGTCCATCTGGTAAGGACACTTAATGCCCGGCTCCATCGATGTAGATTTTCACAGCAAACAGCATTCTGACTTTGATCTCCAGTGCATAGCCGGAGCCATTTCCCAAGGCTTCGCTGAACCGGTTACTGCATACCTCACTGAAGCGTTCATCAAGTCTCGGACATGTGTTGGAGTCGTATTCGGACATCAAGGGGACGACCCTCACGGAAGGTTAGAAGACGGCCGGGTTATCCAAACCGGTGTTGTGGTGATGGCTCAGAAGGAAGGGGGTTATTGGGTCTTATCAGATGAGGCGGGCAGCAGGTATGTGCTTGTCACATTCCGCCGAGATGGTGGGAGCGAGAGTCTGCTCAGTTATTTGCAAACGGCAGAACCGCTATCATAGCTACCTTGCTGAGTCCGACATGAGCGATATTCCTCCAAACGAAAAGGCTCTACCCGAAATCAAGATTGAAGAGTTCAGAGCGCGTTATCCGCAGCTTTTCTCGGATCCCAGAGTCGATGAGATCTACTGTGATCCAGGTTGGGGCGGTCTTCTCTTGGTTTTTTGCGTTACCTTGTAGTCGCATCTAACGCGGCATCCTGACGTCACGCCGGTGACTGTCGCCCAAATCAAATCTAAATTTGGCGAGCTTCATTTCTTTTTGCTGGTGGTGATGCGTACTGCCGTGGAGCAGTTGATTTGGCAGCGGGGCTTTTGCTGAAAACTTGTGAGAGGTGCGGTGCTCCTGGCAGCCTTGTCGGAGGGCAGTGGGTTAGCACGCTGTGTTCGACCCACGACGGTAGCAGTACTGAATAAAGCCGAAGGATCCGACTGATATAACTGGCGTGGCGTGCCGCTTTCGCGGACGGCTGTTGTAAACCGAGCCACTACGCGTCTCGGCCCTGCCGGGCTTCCATCCTCACGTCTTCGGCCGAAGGCCTACGCGCTCCGCTTGCGGGTAGATGAGCCACGCTCCGGTCAATGCTCCATGACGCGGAGTGCATTTTGATCAGACGGCTGAACCTCATTGGCCTGATCGACAGGTTTCGCCCTTGCTGACGACAGTATTCTGAATTCACGCGCGGACACGAACTCGGCTACGTGAACTCAGTGTCAATGGACGGTAGTGCTTTCAAAGGCGCCTCCACTGGGTAGCCACCGAGTAGTGAAGAACTTTGCAAACTCCACCGCTCCTTTGAAATTCAACTGAGATGACGCATAGGATTTCATGAGTAGTGAGCGGGGGAGCGTCCAATCCCATTTTTCCCTGATGAGATTCTCGACTCCTTCTAGTAAGGCTTCGATGTCGTCAGGGTCTAGCTCAGCGATCTTAGCGAGGGCGTCAGCGACATTTTTTTGTGACCCTCCGATGGACAACGCAAGGCCTGAGCTCTCACAACTCATTCCTACATGATTGAACATGAGTACCAGAGCGTCATTGGTTTGGTCACCACGCCAAGTCACTAGATGAGTTTTCGAGTCAGACCCATAGGTGAAGTTGTCTGCCAGTCCGAGTGATGAGAATGACTTTCGGGCTTCTCTGAGCAATTCCTGCGCTTTGCTATCAATGAACGGGCAGGGGGCTGTTTCGGTTAGCACCGCGCGCATTTCCCCTCTGACCTGGTCGTGCACCATAGCGCCCATTCCGTCGAACTGGGGTGGCTGGCCACCCTTCGCGGCAGTGACCACAATCACCTTTTTTTCGATATCAACATCCAGTACCCGCCAGCGGCGACCACCAAAGATAATCCGCTGGCCCTTCATCAAAGGTCGGCTTACCGGTATTGATCCAAGCGGCTTACCTTCTCGTACCAGTCTGAACTCTTCGTCGCTGGTGAAAGCACTGTAGAACTCGTAGTGGTTGATCAGCCGTTCCCCGAGTTCCCCTGGAAGCAACAAACCTGAGCTGTCTTGCACAATCAATTTCTTCTCGCCGAGACCTTTCAGTAGGGAGAAGAAATCAGTCTTGGAAATACTTTTGAATGTCCCGCTTCCAACAAGACCACCCCACAGTTGAGCAGCGCTGGCGCCTCCTTGCTGTGCAATCACTGACAGAATCTGTTGCACCAGAGTTGAAGCGTGTAAACCCTCAGCCCTAGGTGGCTCGAACCAGTTGCCAATCAGCAACCTGATCATCGCGATGGTTTGGACGAGGTTCTGGCGTAGCAGGTCTGACAACAGCGATTGGTCAGTTAGCTCTCGTTCCTGACAGTAGGCTCGGAGCGTGGCAGGTTCGTCGTTGCGGCGGCCTGACCTTCCCAGGCGTTGGCGCAGGCTTGCAACCGATGGAGGCGAACCTATCTGGACAACTGTCTTGATGTTGCCGATGTCTATGCCAAGCTCCAGGGTGGTGGTGCACACGGCGGTTGCTGGCGGTGTGCCTGCTTTGAGCGCACGCTCCGTGTCTTCTCGAAGGTCTTTCGAAAGGCTGCCGTGATGAGGCAGGAATTCGTTGGGCATACCGCTGACTTCACACAGGCGACGCAGGCGGTCTGCGTACCACTCCACCTCCTGCCGACTGTTTGGGAAAACCAAGTTGTTACTGCCGCGCAGCACCTTGTACATGTGTGCGGCGATGGCATGCCTGGAGCCGGACTCGTCTTCTTTCTCTTCTTCGTCAGGGTTCTGGTCAGGGTCGTGATTTGGTACTTCGACAGCACGCAACTTTTGCATCGGCGGCATCATATAGCCGCGCACTTGCACCTGAAGATTCTGGCCAGATGATTTCGACTCAATCACCTGCACCCGTTCTGGATGCCCGGGCCTGAGAAACTCGCTCGCCAGCGACATGTCTCCCAGCGTGGCGGACAAGCCGACTCTCGGCAGGGTTTTTCCGGCTACAAGCTCGACTCGCTGCATTAATGACTGGAGCTGCTTGCCACGCTCGCTGCCAATGAAGGCATGCAGCTCGTCGATGACGATGTAACGCAGGTACTGGAACAGCCCCATCAGGCTTGAACCTCTGTTGACGAACAGCGCCTCTAGCGACTCTGGGGTGATCAGCAACACACCCTTAGGAGACTTGAGAAACTTGTGTTTTTTGCTGGCAGACACATCCCCGTGCCAGGCGACGACGGGAAGATCCAGTTGCTCGCAGAGTTGGCCAAGCCTATCCCATTGATCGTTGATGAGTGCCTTTAGTGGGCTGATATAGAGGACGGCCCCAGCTGGGTCTTGGTGCTCCATCAGGTTAGTGAGGATAGGCAGGAATGCGGCCTCAGTTTTCCCGGCAGCTGTTGAGGCGGCGATAATCACATCCCGATCAGCATCGACCAGCGCGGAAATTGCCCATTCCTGAGCGTCCCTCAATGCTGTCCATCCCTGGGCCCAGACCCACTGCTGAACGTCGGGGTGCAGGCGCTCGAAAGACGAGGATTCAGAGTTTGAAACTTGTGAGCTCATCGTCCGCCTCGATGCTTAAATCATGCTTGCCACCATCATCCTGGGCAACCTGAACGGCGCCTACCAATGCACGCCAGTCCGCTCCAGGGTTCTGCTCCAGCACTGCGAGCAGATTGATGAAGGCCGTGATGGTTGTGCGTGGAGTGCGGAAGTAGGCTTCACCCAACCGTTGGTTACAGTGCGCCATGAACGCAGGGATTGCCTCATCAGGCATCAGGTATTTGCCCGGGTCACCGTAGGCATAAACGTTACGCAGCTTTTGAAGCAGTACGTAGAAGTCTTCTGGAGTCAGGCTGCTTAAGCGGATGACCGGCCCCGACAGGTCGATCAATCCAGATTTGGCAAATGTGTTTTCGGCAAGCCGAGATTGCAACGCGGGGTAGCTGTACAGTCCGCGCCGGGTGTCCATCAGAAACTCAGGCGTACCGCCTAGGACAAAACCAAGGCCCTCGGTCGAGCCTTGCAAGGAGTCATTCAGAATCCGCAAGATCTGCTCGTAGTTGGCGTTGCGTGCTTGAGTGTTAGCGAGCTTGTATAGATTCACGAGCTCGTCCAGGCAAATCATGAGGCCGCTAAACCCCGCCAGGCGTACAAACCGCGACAGCAACTTCAACTGATCGTAGACCGATGCGTCATCAATGATGGTTCGGACACCGAGCGCCGCACGTGCATCTGTCCTGGTAGTGAACTCGCCTCGAAGCCATCGGATGGCGTCCGCCTTGAGCTGCTCGTTGCCTTGTTCAAACCCTTGGCAATACTTGGCAATGACGTCAGCAAAGTCGTAGCCGTTCACCATCTCAGTGAGATCGGCCAAGAATTCCTGAATGACGACTTCACTCTCGACGGCCCGAGTTTTCGCTTCCGATTTTGCCTGAGAAATGAATTTTTCAACGATACCCTGCAGCGCGCCACCATCCGGTTTCGTCCGGGTGGACGTGTTTTTAGCAAGCTCTGCATAGAGGGAGCGTGCTTGTCCGCCTGAGGCATGCAGCCGGCGGTCTGGGTTTAAATCGGCGTGCATCGTGACCAGCTTTCGCTCCATCGCAATGCCCCGCACAAGGTTGAGGA
>Ga0182008_10002572_pt1 | contig 11287 bp, 8 predicted proteins | sample Sormic07211129_1_FD_120482 | JGI IMG/M metagenome (GOLD analysis project Ga0182008, IMG submission 120482) | Rhizosphere microbial communities from Sorghum bicolor, Mead, Nebraska, USA - 072115-129_1 metaG | ecosystem: Host-associated > Plants > Roots > Rhizosphere | place: USA: Nebraska...
CGCCGCCGAGCAACTGGGCCTGTCCAAGCAGTTTGTCAGCCGTCGCCTGATCCAGCTGGAAGACCGACTGGGCGTGCGCTTGCTCAATCGCTCCACGCGCCGCCTGGATGTCACGCCCCTGGGGCAGAGCTATTACGAATCCGCCTTGCGCCTGCTCGGTGAAGTCGAGCAGGTCGAGCAGGGCATCGCCGGGCAAAACAGCGAGCCGCGCGGGACCATTCGCCTCAGCGCGCCGTTGTCGTTTGCCATTGCCCACCTGGGTTGCCTGTTGCCATTGTTCCTGCAGCGTTATCCGCAGGTCACGGTGGAGGTGGACCTCAGCGACCGTCCCGTGGACCTGATCGGCGAGGGCTACGACCTGGTGCTGCGCATCGGCACCCTGGAGGACTCCACATTGATCGCGCGGCGCATCGCCAGTGTCGCGCGGGTCTATTGCGCCAGCCCGGATTACCTGGCGCTGCGCGGCACGCCGCTGAAACCCGAAGACCTGGTCGACCACGACTGCCTGCCCTACGGCCACGGCCGCCAAGTGCAATGGCGCTTCAAAGGCAAGGTGCAGGCGCTGAGTGTCAGCGGGCGCATGCGCGTGAACAACGGCGATTTACTGCGCGACACCGCGATTGCCGGGTTGGGCGTCACCTACCTGCCCACTTTTATCGTCGCCGAGGCCCTGCAGGACGGGCGGCTGGTCACCGTCCTGGATGCGTTTGCCCCCGAGGCCTTGACGCTCTCGGCGGTGTATCCGCAGCACCGGCAAAGCTCACGGCCGGTCCAGGCGCTGGTGGAGTTTTTGCGCGAGCGCCTGGCTAGCGGCTGTTGAACAACTGACGGATCAGGCTCGGCGTGCTGCCGGTCCAGCGCTTGAAGGCGCGGCGGAAATTGGCCGCGTCGTTGAAGTTCAGATACGCCGCCACCTCATCGTTGCTGTAACCCTTGACCTGATACAGGTGCAAGGCCACCTGTTTGCGCACGCGGTCGACCTGTTCCTGAAAACCGGTGGCGTGTTTGTGCAGTTTGCGCTTGAGGGTCGCCGGGCTCATGGCGAACGCCTGCGCCGCCTGTTCCAGGTTGGGCGGCTGGCGCACCTGATCGCGTAGATAATCGTAGAGGCAGTCGAGAAAACTGTCGGCGAAGCCGAGCTGGTCGATCTGTGCGCGGGCCTGTTGACGCGCAACCTGAGCGGCGGTGGCCGAGGCGCCGGGCCAGGCCTGCGCCAGGTACTCGCGGGGGATGCACAGCATGTCCAGGGGGCGTGCGAAGCGGGTGTCTTCGCCCAGGTGCACCCAATACTGCTCGACGTAGCGCGGCTCGTCGTGGCTCAAACTGCAGGCCCAGGGCAGGCGCTGGCCGCTGAGCCATTGGCTCATGGCAACCAGCGAAGTCATGCTGGCCTCGAGCAGAAAGCGCCAGTGCTCGCCCGCCCCGCAACTGTCCTGCCAGTACAGGTAGGCATGGTGTTCGTCCAACTCCAGATGCAGCGCTACCAGCGGGCTGAGCAGCACCTGCAACTGGATCAGTACCTCCAGCGCCTGGTGCAGGTTCTGCGCATGGCCCAGGGCGTGGCTGGCGGCGCCGTAGTAACCGGGCAACAGGCGTTGGCCGAACAGAAAACTGCTGTCGTCGGCGTCGAGCAACCTGCGGCTGTTGCCGATCAATCCCAGAAACTGCTGCGGGCTCAAACGCGCGTTGCCGGCCAGGATGTCTTCGTGAAACAAGCCGGTGCCGCGCAGCAGGCGATGGCTGTCGATGTCCCGCGACAAGGCCAGGTCGATCAGCGTGGCGGGTTGATAGTGCCCAGGGATGAAGCGGCTGTCGCTTTCATACCAGCGGGTTTTGATCGCCATGTCAGGCACTTTTCGCCAGGGGTTGCTTGGCCTTGGCCAAGGCCAGGTTAAGGCGTTTGAGCAGGTCGTGGGGTGGCTCGTCCAGGGCCATCACCACCGCCGTGGAGGCCGCCAGCTGCAGGCGCTCGCCCTGTTGGCGGGTCTTGTGGGCCAGGCCACGCACCGCTTGCTGCAATTCCAGGGCAATGTCCTTGGCCTGGCGCTCGCCGGTATTGGGCAGCAGCACCACAAAGCGGTCGCCGGCCAGTCGGCACAGCAGGTCCTGGCGACGCAGGTTGAGCAACAGCAACTGGCTGAGGGCCTGCAACACCGCATCGCCTTCGGCATGCCCATAGGCTTGGTTGATGGCCGCGAAGTTATCCAGGTCCAGGGCCAGCAGCGACAGCGGTTGCGCCTGCTCGCGGCTGTCCTGCAGGCTCTCGGCCAACTGACGCTTGAGGTAGTCGGCACCGCCCAGGGGCGTGAGCTTGTCGAACAGCCGATGTTCGCGGAACACCCGCTCGCGTTTCTCCATTTGCGCGCTGATCGCCAGTTGCTCGCGGTGCCAGTGGTAGATGCCGAGGGTCAGCAGGATCATGCCGACCGGCATCGGCCCGGACTCCAGCCAATGGTCCCAGGTGACGCTGTCGGGCAAGCGGATAAATTCGTCCAGACTGTCGATCCACCAGGAAAAGAAGATGCACGACAGGCCCAGTACCAGGTAATTGGTGACCCGTCCGGCGGGGCGGCTTTTCAGCACCAGGCCCAGCCACACCAGCGCCAGCAGCGCCGAGCCGCCTTCACCGACGATATCCAGCCATTCCCATTCGCTGACGCTTTTGAGCTCGCCACAGGCCAGGTGCAGCATCAGCCCCAGGTTGGCGGCAAGCAGCAGCAGGGCGAGTTTCCAGCGGTGGGGTTTGAGCACGGAGAACATGGCCGCGAGTCCTTGGGCAAAGAAGCGAAGGGCGCCAGCACAGCAGATGGATGTGACGGTTGGATGACAACGGGGAAAGGTCGAATCAGCTCACCCCAAACACGCTGCGCCACAAAAAGCGGGCTTGTTGTGGTGAGCGGGCTTGCCCTGCGCTGGGCTGCGAAGCGGCCCCAAATCCAGGCGCCTCGGTGTATCAGCTAAAACCACATCGCGTGGAATGGGGCCGCTTCGCAGCCCAGCGCAGGGCGAGCCTGCTTACCACAACAAACTCATTTTCTCATGCTATGTAGATACCTATTCCCCTGATGGCGGTGGGGCAGCTGGCATATCTGTCGGCTGCTAGACAGCCATCGGGGGCAAGCCCCCTCCCACAGGGGATATTTGCAGGTCATATCAGCTCATTTCATCTCCGTTCATGGCTGAAAGCCGCGGTTTACAGGGCTTTACGCCGATCGCTGTCACAGAACCGTCATCCCCCACCCCTAGCGTGCCCTCCCAGTTGCCGGGCCCTTTGCCTGGCGCCGAACGGATTCTTGGGGAGGATTGCATGTACAAGCGCACCGGGCTCGTCAGCTTCACGCTTACTGCCTTGGCCCTGGCGATAGCCAGCGAGCGGCTCTATGCGGCTGACGCGGCCGCCACCGAGCATGTCGACGTGGTCGGCCAGGCCGCCGCCATCAGCCAGGCGCTCAAGGAGCAGCGCAGCGCCGACAGCATCAAGAGCGTGGTGCACGCCGACGGCGTGGCCCAGTTGCCGGACGAGAACGTCGCCGAAGCGGCGCAGCGTCTGCCTGGCGTGAGTGTAGAGCGCGACCAGGGCGAAGGGCGCTTCGTCAGCGTGCGCGGTCTGGGCCCGGACCTCAACAGCGTGACCATCAACGGCACGTTGGTGCCATCCCCGGAAAGCGCCCGCCGCGCCGTGGCCCTGGACGTGTTGCCATCGGAGCTGGTGCAGTCGCTGTCGGTAATCAAGACCCTCACCCCGGACATGGACGCCAATTCCCTGGGCGGCACCGTCGACGTACAAAGCCTGTCGGCCTTCGATCACAAGGGCCTGTTCTACACCGGCAGCAGTGAAGCCAGCTACGACAAGAACACCCGTCAGACCAGCCCCAAATTCTCCGGGGCCGCCAGTAACCGCTTCAGCCTCGGCGATGGCATCGACAACTTCGGCGTGGCCGCGGCGCTGAGCTGGCAGAAGCGTGATTTCGGCTCGGACAACGTCGAGACCGGTGGCGCCTGGGACTTCACCGACGGTGCGCGGCTCAACGAGTTCGAGCAGCGCGACTACGACATCAGCCGCGAACGCGCCGGCGGTGGCGTTAACTTCGACTACAAGCCCGATGACCTGAGCAGCTACTACCTGCGCACCCTCTACAGCCGCTATACGGACACCGAAACCCGCAACTCCACCAGCCTGGAATTTGCCGACCCACAGGCGCCGGGCCAGTTGGGCGATGCCGAGGGCAAACGCAAGCTCAAGAACCGCGAAGAGACCCAGGAGATCCAGTCCTACGTGTTCGGCGGCGAACGCATGCTCGGCCTGTGGACTCTCAGCGGCCAGGCCGGCTACAGCCAGTCCAGCGAAGACAGCCCGGCGCACATTGCCGGCGCCACCTTCGACGGCGGCGACTTCGCCGACAGCGGTTTCTACGACAAAGACAAACCGCGCCCGGTCATCGGCAGCGCGTTCTACGACCCGGCCAACTTCACCCTCGACAAAGTCGACTGGGAAAAACAGAACACCAAAGACACCGAGAAAAACCTGCGCCTGGACCTGGCCCGCGACTACGACCTGAGCGGCTACGCGTCCCAGGTCAAATTCGGCGGCAAGGTCAGCCGGCGCAACAAGGACAACGACCTGCAAGCCTGGGTCTACAAGGATTTCGACAGCCTGGGCTTTACCGACCAGCAGCTCAACCTGACGCAGTTCCAGAAGGGCAACGTCGACTATCGCCTGGGCAACTACGGCCCTGGCATCAGCGCCAGCGGCATCAAGCAGTTGATCGGCGGCCTCAACCGCGCGGACTTCTACGACGAGACCGAATCACGGGTCAACGACTTCACCCTGCGTGAAGACATCAACGCCGGCTACCTGATGAACACGATCGATATCGACGACTGGCGCTTTATCGCCGGCCTGCGCTACGAAGGCACCGAGTTCGAAGCCAAGGGCACCGGCGCCACCGACGGGCAATTCACCGCCACCGACACCCGGCGCCGCTATCATCACTGGCTGCCGGGCCTGCACGCGCGCTATCAGATCGACAAGAACACCCAAGTGCGCGCGGCCTGGACCAAATCCGTGGTGCGCGCGACTTTCGGCCAACTGGCGCCGGGGTTTGTGATCGACGATGACGAAGCCACCTTCGGCAACCCGGACCTCAAACCCCTGGAGTCGAGCAACCTGGACCTGGGCATCGAGCATTTCATGGGGCGTGCCGGCACCGTCTCGGCGTTCGTGTTCTACAAGGACATCCAGAACTTCGTCTACAACACCGACCTGGCCGGCAGCGGGGCCTGGGCCAACTTCGCCGAGGCCCACACCTACGCCAATGGCGACAGCGCCAAGCTGTATGGCCTGGAGCTGGCCTACTCGCAGAAATTCGACTGGCTGCCCGCGCCGTGGAACGGCCTGCTGGTGGGCGCCAACAGCACGTTCAGCCGCTCCAGCGCGGACATCGAAGGTTTCGACGCTGCCAGCGGCACTCACCGCAAACGCAACATCAGCCTGCCCAGCCAGTCGGACACCGTCGGCAACCTGATGCTTGGTTGGGAAGACGACAAGCTCAGCCTGCGCCTGTCGGCCAACTATAAATCGGCCTACCTGTATGAGCTGGCGTCGATCAACGACAAGGCCCACGACCTGCATGTCGACGCGCAGACCTTCGTCGATTTCAGCGCGCGCTATTCCCTCAGCAAGAACCTGCAAGTCAGCTTCGAGGCCCAGAACCTGACCGATGAGTCGTACTTCGTCTACACCGGCCACCGCGGCTACAACGGCCAGTACGAAGAGTACGGCCCCACCTACAAAGTGGGCCTGACCTTCACGCATTTCTAACTCACTCAATTCCAATGTGGGAGGGGGCTTGCCCCCGATGAGGGCCTGGCAATTGACGCATCAGTAGCTGACCCACTGCAGCCCCCAAGCCCACAGCGTTCTGCATTTTTGTCGAAGGATTTGTTCGTTCATGAGAATTTCCAAGCTGTACCTGCTGATCGCCCTGGCCACCAGCGGCCATGTCTCTGCCGCCGACCTGGCCCTGACCCCCTGGGCACCCAGTCTGAAGGCCGAAGCCGTGGCGTTCCTGCCCAATGGTCAGACGCGCCTCACCGCCAGCCCGCGTGACGGTCTGCAGATGCTCGACAGCCAGGGCGCCGAACTGGCGCGTTTCAACGGTCACTTCAGCAGCCTCGATACACGTGCCATCGGCACCCAGGCAGTGGTCGCCAGCCTCGACAACGACCGCCAGCAGGCACTGCTGGTCAACCTCGATACCGCCGCCAAAACTTGGAGCCAGCCGCTGTACCTGCCGCCTCGCGACTTCCCTGTGAACGGTCTTTGCCTGTATCGCGACGCGGCAGCCAACCTGTTTGTGTTCCTGGTCGGGGAGGAGGGCAAGGGCGAGCAGTGGCTGGTAGGCAACGGCTCGACACTGCTTGCTGAAGCCCGCCGTGTGCGTGGGGTGCCGCTGCCGCCATCGGCGCAGTTCTGCCAGGTGGACGACGCCACGCAGCAACTGGTGGTGAACGAAGAAAACGTCGGGTGGTGGGCCTACCCGGCGCATCCCGAGGCAGCGGTCAAACGCACGCCGGTGGCGCTGTTCGATGATCCCAAGCGTGAAGCCGGGGCCATGGCGCTCGTGCCGGGGGGGATGGTTGCGCTGGACCCGAAAACCGCGCAACTGCATCTGTTCCAGCACACCGGCACGCGCTGGGTGGAGCAACCGAGCCTGCGCCTGCCCGGCCTCAAGGAGCCTAAGCAACTGGCAATCAACGGTCGGCAATTGCTGGCACGTGATGACGACAACGGCCAGCTGTACCAAGGCACCCTCGACTGGCAGGCCAAACCCGTGCCGGTCGCGCCGGTGCTGCCGGAGGTCGCCGCGCTGCGCCAGAGCGAACCGGTGGGGCGCCAGGGCGATGCGGCGGATGACCCGGCGATCTGGGTTCACCCCGAGCACCCAGGGCAGAGCCGCGTTCTGGGCACCAACAAAAAACAGGGCCTGCTGGCCTACGATCTCGACGGCAAGTTGCTGCAGGAGCTGGCGGTGGGGCGTTTGAACAACGTCGACGTGCGCCCGCGTTTCAAGCTCGGCCGGCAAACGGTTGACCTGGCCGTGGCGAGTAATCGCGATCGCAACAGCCTGAGCCTGTTCAGCATCGACCGGCAGACCGGCGAGTTGCGCGAGGCCGGTGAGGTGCCGACGCCGCTCAAGGAGATCTACGGCATGTGCCTGTTCCAGCCTGCCGGCGGTGAGCTTTATGCGATTGCCAACGGCAAGGACGGCACCTTCCTGCAATACCGCCTCAGCGCCCCGGACGGTCACGTGCAGGGCGAGTTGGTGCGCCAGTTCAAGGTCGACAGCCAACCTGAAGGCTGCGTCGCCGACGATCAGCGCCAGCGTTTGTTTATCGGCGAGGAAGACGTAGGCGTGTGGGCCGTGGATGCCCGCGCCGATCAACCGGCGACATTGACCAGTGTGATCAAGGTCGGCGCGCACCTGCAGGCGGACGTCGAGGGCCTGGCGCTGTACCAGAGCGCGCAGCATGACTACCTGGTGATCTCCAGCCAGGGCAATGACAGCTACCTGGTGCTGGATGCCGAACCGCCGTTCGCCAGTCGCGGTGCCTTCCGGGTCGGCCTGAATGCCGCTGCCGGTATCGATGGCGCGTCGGAAACCGATGGCCTGGAAGCGACTGCCGTCAACCTCGGCGGGCCGTGGAGCCAGGGCATGCTGGTGGTGCAGGACGGGCGCAAGCGCATGCCTGAGCAAACCCAGAACTTCAAGTTTGTGCCCTGGGCCGATGTGACCCGCACGTTGAAACTGCCCTGAGCTGTCATCAGCCAGTCATGACTTTTTAATCACTGCACGTTAAACCGATAGAGACATTCACCATGCACGCGACGATGGAACATATGACGATCTGGGGCCTGATCAGTGACGCCAGCCTGTTGGTCAAGGCGGTGATGATTACTTTGCTGCTGGCCTCGTTGTGCAGCTGGTACCTGATTATTCAGCGCGGCACGGTGCTGCGGCGTCTGGAGCGGCAGTTGAACGGGTTTTTGCAACGCTTTCGCGCGGCGCCGGATTTGCAGGGGCTTTACCGCGACACCCTGCAGGCGGGCGAGGGTGGAGTGGCGCCGATCTTCATCGCTGGGGTCCAGGAATACCAGCACCTGCACAGCCATGATCCGGCAGTGCTCGAAGGCGTGGAGCGGGCCTTGCAGGTGGCGATCACCGCGCAGGAAATCGAACTGGAAAAAGGCTTGCAGTTCCTGGCCACCGTGGGCTCGGTGAGCCCGTATATCGGCTTGTTCGGCACCGTGTGGGGCATCATGAATTCGTTCCTCGGCTTGTCTCAGGTGCAGCAGGCCACGCTGTCCACGGTGGCACCGGGGATTGCCGAGGCGTTGATCGCCACGGCCATCGGCCTGTTTGCGGCGATTCCGGCGGTGATTGCCTATAACCGTTTTTCGGCGCGCAGCCAGACCTTGCTCACCCGCTATTACGCCTTTGGCAACGAGCTGCAAGTGCGGTTGCATCGCACCTTGCGCGGTACGCCAATCAACCTGGCCGTGGCCGCCTGAGCAGGAGCACTCCGATGTTAGTCAGGCCACAACGCAAGCACGGGCCCAAGGCCGAAATGAACGTGGTGCCGTATATCGACGTGATGCTGGTGCTGCTGGTGATCTTTATGGTCACCGCGCCGATGCTGACCCAGGGCGTGAAGATCGAACTGCCCAAGGTTGCCGCCGAGGCGCTGGCCACCGACACCCGCCAGCAAATCCTGACCTTGTCGGTGCAGGCCGACGGCGGTTACTACTGGAACCTCGGCGAGGAACTGGACACCCGGCACCAGACCGACAGCGCAGTGAGCCTGGAAGAAATGGGCGCCAAGGTCGCGCAGGTGGTGGCGGCGCGCAGTGACACCCAGGTGTATATCCGTGCCGACGACAATGCCGGTTATGGCCGTGTGGTGGCTGCCATGGCGGTGTTGCAGAAGGGCGGTGTCAGTAACCTGGGGCTGGTGACCGAGGCCCCGCAATGACGGCGATGATCATGCACAGTCCCACCTTGCCGATGGCCTCCGCGGCGCCTTCGGGCTTCTGGCGCAATAGCCTGGCCGCCGGTTTGGCGGTGGCCTTGCATGTGATTGTGCTGGCGCTGTTGATGCTGGGCTGGGCGCCACAACCGCCCACGCCGGAGGCCCCGAGCGTGATGCACACCCAACTGGTGATGCTGCCCCCGGCGCCGGTCCCAGTACCGGCCCCCGAACCGGTTGCGGTGACGCCGCCAGCGCCGGAACCGGTGGTACTGCCAACGCCGGTCAAACCCGCAGTCGATCCTCGTGTGCAAGCACAAAAGCTCGAAAAAGCCGCCCTGGCGCGCAAGCGTGTCGAGGAAAAGAAAGCAGAGCAGCAACAACAGCAGCGCCTGGCCAGCGAACAGCGCGAGCGTGAACAGGAACAGCAACGCCAGGCCCAACAACGCCAGGCCGCCGAAACAGCCCGCGCCGCCGTACCTGCTTCGGCTCCGGCGTTCGACAGCCGCCAATACATGCCATTGAGCAAGGAAGCCCCGGAATACCCCGAACGGGCCCTGGACAAAAACATCGAGGGCGACTGCTCGGTGGAGTACACCGTCAACCCCCAGGGCCGCGTGGAAAACCCCAAAGTACTGGACGGCTGCCACCCGTTGTTTATCCGCCCATCATTGGCGGCGGCCAACACCTTCCGCTACCAGCCGAGGATCGTTGATGGCAAGGCCGTGGCCGTGCCGGCGGTGCGCAATACCTTTCACTACCGCATCAAATGACCGACCGGGCCTTGCGCCAGTCCTAAGACCAGCGGTAACCCAAGGTGGGATGGGGCTTGGCCGATAGCGGTGGGTCAGCAACACAGGTATCGACTGAGCAGGCCCCATCGGGGGCAAGCCCCCTCCCACAGGTTTGACGGCGTTGACTTGAGCACAGTGGTCCCCGGCTCGGTCGTCAGGTGTTACACCCATCCAAAGGCCAGCGGTAACCAGAGTGGGAGGGGGCTTGCCCCCGATGGCGGTGGGTCAGCAACACAGGTATCGACTGAGCAGGCCCCATCGGGGGCAAGCCCCCTCCCACAGTTTTTGACGGTGTTCACCTGAGCACAGTGATCCCCGGCTCGGTCGCCAGGTATTACAGCTATCCAGAGGCCAGCGGTAACCCAAGGTGGGAGTGTTGTACACCCCTCCCACAGTTTTGACGGTGTTCACTTGAGCACAGTGGTCTCCGGCTCGGTCGCCAGGTATTACAGCCATCCAAAGGCCAGCGGTAATCCAAGGTGGGAGGGGGCTTGCCCCCGATAGCGGTGGGTCAGCAGCGCAGGTATCGACTGACCGAGCGCCTTCCACCGGGTTTGTGTCACGAAAAAATGCCTAGGGGATCTGCTCTTCAGTGCGAAGTTGCACACTCATTTCATCGCAGCTGCGTGCCCAGTCCTGCAGCCACTGCGGCATGGGCGGCGAAGCTTCGTCCAGTCCCAGTTCCCGGACAAACTCGCTTGGCGGCAAGGTGCCCTTGGCCGAGCGGAACAGCCCGCGCATGACCACCACTCCAACCACGCGGCCGCGACTGACGAAACGATGTTCCATCAGGCTCCACTTAGCGTCCCAGCCGAGCATGCGGGTGTGCACTTCGAAGGCTTCGAACAGCTTTAATTCACGGCGGAATTTACCCCAGGTATCACCCACGATCGGCAGCGCTTTGTGCCGCAGTGCGACGCGAAACGCCCCGGTGCGCAGCACGAAATCCATGCGCGCCACGTCCGCCAGGGAAAAGTAGCGGCCATTAGTGACATGCCGGTTGATGTCCAGGTCCAGGGGCCATACGCGCATACGCACCACCGTAGTGGCCAGGCCATGGGCAGGTTTGCGCCAGGGACGACGGCACAGCAGGTACAGCAAGCGAAACCACAGATTCATCAGCCCATCCGAGTCTTGATCAAAGGGTGGCACTTTAATGAGCGGGCGAGGGCTGGGGTAGGTCTGCAAATGACTGATTTCAGGCAAACCGTGCGATTGGGTGAATCGGCGCTATTACACGCGAAAAAAAACCGGCTGATCAGGCCGGTTTGGGGTACCTCGCAAACAGCGAGGGGTCAAGCATGGTTGTCCAGCAGACGATCCGCACCGCCTTCAGCCAGGCCACGTTCCTGCAGACGATCCGCACCGCCTTCAGCCAGGCCACGTTCCTGCAGACGATCCGCACCGCCTTCAGCCAGGCCACGTTCCTGCAGACGATCCGCACCGCCTTCAGCCAGGCCGCGTTC
>Ga0182008_10002573_pt1 | contig 11282 bp, 14 predicted proteins | sample Sormic07211129_1_FD_120482 | JGI IMG/M metagenome (GOLD analysis project Ga0182008, IMG submission 120482) | Rhizosphere microbial communities from Sorghum bicolor, Mead, Nebraska, USA - 072115-129_1 metaG | ecosystem: Host-associated > Plants > Roots > Rhizosphere | place: USA: Nebraska...
TGATAACTCTGGCGGCCGGAGTTGAATTGCTTCCACGAGCCGATGGCGATTTCCACGGGGGCCAGGGCGCGCCCCAATAGCAGCGACATGGCGATCATCATGCCCGCCGACAATTGACCTTCGAGCACCAACAGCGCGCCGAGCCCCAGGGCCAGCGATTGCCCGGAAATGCGTACGAAACGAGTCGTCGACGTGATACGCGCGCTGCGGTCACTGGCATGGGCCTGGGCCGCAACGATGCGCTGCTGCAGCAGGCTCCAGCGCTGACGCAATGGCCCGAGCATGCCCAGGGCCTGGATGACTTCGGCATTGTGGAACGTGCTGTTGAGATAAATCGACGACTGCACACCCAGCCGATTGGCTTCGTCCAGGCGTGTGCGGGTCGCCCATTCCCCCCACAGAGCCAGGCCGATCAGGATCAGGGCCAGAACCAGCGTCAGCACGCCAAACCATGGGTGAAAGATGAAGGCTACCAGCAAAAAGATCGGCAACCATGGTGCGTCGAGCAAGGCAATCAGACCCTGGCCGGTGATCAACTGCCGCAGCGTCGCCAGATCGATGAGTACCTGGGCAGGGTTGGCATCGTGCTCGCGAAGGCTGCGGGCGAAAGCAGCGTCGAAAAGCCGTTCGCTCAAGGCTTCGTCGAGCCCCGCGCTCATGCGAATCATCACCGCGCCACGAACCCACTCGATCAAGGCGCTGAACATGAACAGACCCAGCGCGATCAAAGTAAGCATGAACAAAGTGGTTTCGTTACGGCTGGTAAGGACCCGGTCGTACACCTGCATCATGTAGAGCGACGGCACCAGCACCAACAGGTTGATCACGCCACTGAACAGTGCCAATGACCAAAACAGCCGGCGGTAGCTTAATAACGCGGCGTCGATGTCATGACGCGGATCGAGAAAAAAACCCATAAAAAGTTGCTCGTTAAGAAAGAGTCGGTCCAGGACGCAATCCATCGCGAGCGTTTGCCCAACGGGCGAAACACCAAGTGCATGACGTGCCGCTATCAGTGACGGTCCTCGTCGCTACAGGCGCCAATAACTGACAACGCGGCCTCGGGTTAGTGCCGGTTATGCAGGTCGGGCTTTCAAGTGGGTGACGGGCGGGTACATTGCACAACGGCAAGTTCGCATTGCGCGCCGCCATGGCAAGGGAAATCGGGCTGGCAGGCAAGAATGCCCCGTTCGTCTGTTACACCGGCAATCCGGAGAATCCGGTACGTGTCAGACATCACGCCGCCTATCCTTAATGAAACCTCCCAAATGGCTTCACTTCCCATGCCAGACGTTCGCCCTCTGCAACCCCCTTACCTTAAGGCTGCATGCTCAAACTGCAGTGTGATGGAGTTGTGCCTGCCCATCGGGATGACCAGCCAGGAAGTCGAGCGTCTGGACACATTGATCGTGCAACGCTTCAAAGTGAAAAAGGGCGCGGCGCTTTACCGGGCAGGCGATCCGTTGCGCTCGCTTTATGCGGTACGCATCGGCTCGTTCAAGACCAGCTTTTTGTCGGTCGATGGCCGCGAACAAGTCACCGGGTTCCAGATCCCCGGCGAAATGCTCGGTCTGGACGCTATCAGCACGGACCTGCATGCGTGCAATGCCGTTGCCCTTGAAGACAGCGAGGTCTGCCCTATCCACTTTGCTCACCTGGAAGAACTTGCCCATGAGCTGCCTTCGCTGCAGCACAGCTTCAACAAAATCCTCAGTCGGGAAATCGTGCGTGATCACGACATGCTGATGATGCTGGGCAACATGAGCTCGGACGAGCGTCTGGCAGCCTTCCTGCTGAACCTGTCGCAACGTTTGAAAACCCGTGGCTATTCATCGACGGAGTTCGTGTTGAAAATGCGCCGCGAGGAAATCGGCTCCTACCTGGGGCTGCGCCTGGAAACCATTTGCCGAGGCATCGCACATTTGCGGGATCAGGCACTCGTAGAAATTTCAGGCCGTGAGGTCAAAATCCTTAATCCAGAAGGCCTCAAGCAGTTGATTGCCGGCTGCCATCGCCCTCCTGCCTGTTGATCCCGGTCATCCTATGCGCGCCATGGTTTTACACTCGTCCGGTCAGCCGTTGCAATTGCAAGACCGCCCCATTCCGGCACCCAGTGCCAACCAACTGTTGATCAAAGTCCTGGCCTGCGGTGTCTGCCGCACGGATTTGCACCTGGTGGACGGAGAATTGCCACAAGCGGTGCTGCCCCGGGTGCCGGGGCATGAAATCGTCGGTGAAGTTGTCGCTGTGGGCAGCCATGCAGACCCCGAGCGCATCGGCCAACGGGTAGGCGTTCCGTGGCTTGGCTGGACGTGTGGGGAGTGCTCGTTCTGTCAGGCCGGGCGGGAAAACCTTTGCGATCAGGCCCGGTTCACCGGATGCCATCTGGACGGTGGATACGCCGAATACGTCGTGGCCGATCAACGCTTCTGTTTTTCTATCCCTGAGGCTCTTTCCAATATTGAAGCGGCACCGCTGCTGTGTGCCGGGCTAATTGGCTTTCGCGCTTTGCAAATGGCACAAGGCGCCCGCCATCTCGGGTTCTATGGCTTTGGCGCTGCAGCGCATCTGGCCATTCAAGTCGCGCGGGGACGCGGTCAGGAGGTGTACGCCTTCACTCGTCCGGATGACACGCAAGGACAGGCGTATGCCCTGTCCCTGGGCGCGAAATGGTCCGGTTCGTCGGACCAGCCTCCCCCTCACCTGCTCGATGCCAGCCTGATTTTTGCTCCGGCCGGTGCGCTGGTGCCGCTGGCGCTCGCCGTCACCGTCAAGGGCGGCTGCGTGATTTGCGCCGGCATCCACATGAGTGACATCCCGGCCTTTCCTTATCGGCTGCTTTGGGGCGAGCGCAGTGTACGATCGGTGGCTAATCTGACCCGTAACGATGGCACAGCATTCTTCAAAGAACTTCAACACACCCACGTACACTGCGACACCACCCGGTTTTCCCTTGAGGATGCGAATCAGGCACTGGCGCTATTGCGCAGTGGTCAATTCAACGGTGCGATCGTGCTGGTGCCGTGACACGCCGCTCATTCATTGCTTTACACCGAGCGCCGCCCGTCCCATGACAAGCGCTGTACGCTGGGATGCTCCTTCTCAGGCAAGCCAAGGCGAAAGATCACTTCACCTCGCACATCTTGCGTCCCGGTGTCAGCCTGCATGGCTCGCCGGCTCAAATCGCCTCTCCCTTTGCCAGTTCGATATCAGGCAGCCACAGGGCGTTGATGCAGGCCTCCTCGTCCTTTCCCGTCACCGGTTCCAGGGCCATCGGATCAAGCAGGTGCTTGTTGAGCATGGCCAGGCGCACCATGCCGTTTTTGTCGAGGAGCGAATGTGCCACGCACTCGCACAATGACCGAGGCAGGGCTTCTGGAAGGGACTCTATTTCAGCATTTGCAAACTCGATCTCTAATCGCAAGGTGCAAGTGTCGACCAGATCCCGCATCGCGTGAGAAGCGAAGTTAAACACTGTTGAGTAGCCCGCCATCAACGCCATCGAGACCGACAGCAAGAGGGTTGCCTCGCGTTTCCACGAAAGGGTGCCCGTCCGGTGCAGGTATTTGTGTGCCGTTGCCTTGCTCCAGTCCTGAATTGCCTGACACCGGCTGAAAAGCTTGTGGTTTGACATGACTGAATCTCTCACCATCTTTATCAAAACAATGGCGCTCACTGAAAAATACCGTTTGATCTGAATCAACCTCCGCCAAGCTGAGTCCCAGCTTCTTGACTTGCTGGCGATCCTGCTGCAAACGGCGGTGGCTTTTGGGATTCACTTGATCAACTTGCAATGAAGTCATCGCTAGAGAGTTCCACGTTGTCGCGATACTCCGGCACCGATACCGACCACCCCAACTCCAGACTGATACGCCGGCGCAGCACATCCGACGCGTTAGGTTCCCCATGGACGACAAAGGTATGTTTTGGCGGTCGTTTGAACCCACGCAGCCACTGCATGATTTCATCAGCGTCGGCGTGTGCGGACAGTGTTTGCATCGGTACCACTTCGGCGCGGATCGGCACGTCCTTGCCGTGGATACGCACCGAAGAGACGCCGGCAACAATTTGCGCACCACGGGTGCCACCGGCCTGGAAGCCAGGCATTAACAGTGTGTTATTCGGATTGGGAGCCAGTGCCTTGAGGTGATGGACCACCCGCCCTCCTGTCGCCATGCCACTGGCCGCAATAATCACCGCCGGGGTGCGTTGCTGATCAAGCGCTCTCGACTCATCGACCGTGTGGACGAATTGCGCCACATGGCACATGCCCTCGCAGTCTTCCAGGGATAATCTGTGCTCGTTCCGGAAGCGCTGGTACAACAATGTGACGTCGGTGGCCATCGGACTGTTGAGGTAGATTGGAATATCGGGAATCGCCCTTTTGCGCTTCAACTGATACAGGTGATACATCAGCAGTTGAGCGCGCCCGACCGCGAAGGATGGCACAAGGGTTATCCCTCGGCGCAGTGCCGTGCGGGTGATGATGTCGGCCAATTGCGCCTGTGGCGCCTCGACCGGATGTTGACGGTCACCGTAGGTAGACTCCACCAGCAGATAATCCGCCTCCTCGACCTTTTCGGGAGCAAACATCAATGGATCGTCCGGACGTCCCAAATCTCCTGAAAACACCAGGGCCAGACCGCCGGCTTTAACTTCTACTGTGGCGGCTCCCAAAATATGCCCGGCGCCACGAAACAGGAGGGACATGTCCGGGAGGATTTTAACGCTGTGGTGCAATTCCACGGGCCGCAACAGTTTCAGGGCTCGCTCAGCATCTTGCTCGGTGTAAAGCGGCAGCGCCGGGCTGTGCTTCGAGAAGCCATGCCGGTTGGCAAACTCCGCTTCTTCTTCCTGCAAGCGACCACTGTCCAACAGCAGGATTTTCACCAATTCACAGGTGGCGGGCGTGGCGTATACCGGGCCGCGATATCCATTGCGCACCAGCACGGGCAGATAGCCGCTGTGATCAAGATGGGCATGGGTCAGCACAATGGCATCGAGGTCGCTGACCGGAAGCTGGAACGGGTCGCGATTGTGCAGTCGCAATTGCTTGTAGCCCTGGAAAAGACCGCAATCGACCAGCACATGTTGGTTGCCATGTTCCAGCAGATACTTGCTACCCGTGACCGTACCCGCGGCACCTAGAAATGTGATTCGCATGGCCGTTGCCCTTGAACATTCAGAGGAGCGCTATTGATCGCTCCTTTTGGCCCAGGGTCAGTTGATTTTTATCAACTGCGGGCTCGATGGGGGTCTCGTTCAACCGTATGGAGTGACCGGTTTGACGATCACCAGACTGCACGGTGCCCGGTTTAACAGGCGTTCAACGGTGTCGCCGATAAACCGGTCGGGCCCTGGGTGATAGACCGTGCCCAGTACCAGCATGTCGAAGTCATGCTGGTGAGCAAACAACCCGATGACCTTGTGGGGCGTACCCGACAACAAATGTCGATGTGCATCCTTGATGCAATAGCGTTCGGCAAGCACGTCGAAAGCCTCTTGCTGGGCATCCTCAATGGCGTCCCGCAAACTGTCATCAAGGCTGACGGTCGGCACACTCCTCGGTGCATCGCTGATCTCTGACCAGCGACTGACGTTAAGCAAGTGCAGTTCGGCGCCACAACTGGCCGCCAGAGTTGAGGCCAGATCGACAATTCGGTCATTCAAGCCCTGAGTCAGCTCCTCGAGATGGGACAAATCGATCGAGGCCAGGATTTTCAACGGTTTGGGGTTTCTGGCACTGGTCACTAAATGCAAGTGGGTAGGACATTCGCGCAACAGCCGCCAATCAAGAGGCCGGTGAAAGACGCGGTCGAGTGCTGGCACGTGATGGGCGTCCTTGATTACCAGGTCCGGATGGAAGTCACTTATGTACTCCAGCAGGTTGGTCAGACTCGACCGGGCCCAAACCGCCTCGGTACTCACCTGAAGGCCGCCGCACCTGTAAAAACGGGCTTGCTGTTCCAGCCAATGACGGTGCACCTGTAAATAGCCTTCTCGTGCCTGGGCCATCGCATCGTGGTCCAGCAAACCGGCTACGGCCAATGCCTGGACATAATCGAACGCTACAATGTGCAACAACGCACCGGTTGCACATGCCAACGCATGTGCACGCTCGAACGCCGGGGTATGGCTCATTTCGCTGGGAGCTATCAATAGAATGCGTTTGAGCTTGAGCATCACATACCTCGCCCTGGGTCATGGTTGCCATTCGATTATTTGGCGTTACGCCGAGGGGGACATGACTTTTATCAACGAATCAGCAGCCGGAGAAATGCACCGATTCGCCCTCGCTAGTCCATCCATGGTTGATTCAGCTCAACCTTTTTTCGGTTTTCTGCTGTAGAAATACATTGACCACTGGACCCGGTGCGGCGGCTAGGTGAAAGGAATCACTGGAATCGCTACACACCTCATATTCCATGCCGCGTGCCCCCGACTATCCGCCCCTTCTCCCTGGAGCTTTGCCATGTTGGCGGTCACCCTGATCAATATGCTGGTGGTCATCATCGTTGTCGTGATCCACTACGAATGCCTGCTACGACTGAACGATTGGCTGCCCCGGCTCAAGTTGTGGAGCCGCTTCAGGATTGTCGTTGGCGTATTCGGCGCCCTGGTTGCCCACGCGACAGAGGTTTGGTGCTTTGCATTGGTTTACTACCTCATGGTGCACGCTGGTAAATGGGGCACTCTGACGGGCAGCTTCGACGGTTCACTGATGGATTGCGTCTACTTTTCCTTCACCACGTACACGACGATCGGCTTCGGCGATATTTCACCCGTGGGCGACATCAAGTATTTGACCGGGCTGCAAGCGCTGACCGGGCTGGTACTCATTACCTGGACAGCCTCCTTCCTGTTTCTGGAAATGCAGAAATACTGGAAACGCAAATAGTTGCCACTCGTTCGCATCGGCGCTCTACAAGCTCGCTCTAAACCGCCAACACGCAGCATGGCGCTTGATACAGAATATGCTCGGTCGTGCTGCCCAGGAGCTTGTTTAATCCCTTGGACTGGACCCTGCCCATTACGATCACATCCACGTTGTGTTCATCAGCGAACTCACACAAAACCTTGACCGGATGACCGTCTATGAAATGCCGACGATCCGCAGGCACGCCGAACTGATCTGCCAGGCGAAGGAAAGACTTTTCCAGGTCTCGGCGAAGCGCTTTGGTCAGGTCAGCGAGCGTGAGACCGTCCATGTCCGCCAGAAAATCGGCCGAAATATCGCAGGCGTACAGCAAATGCAATTCGGCATTGCACTGCATGGCGAGATTGCAAGCTTGCTTGATGATTTGTTCATTCAGTTCGTCGCCGGCTGACTCGACATCCGATACTTCGACAGCCGCGACAACTCTGCCAGGCAGGTTCAAGCCGGTGTTACCCATCAGATAAACCGGTGCCGAGCAGTGTCGCAACAAATGCCAGTCCAAAGGCGTGAAAAAGGCCCGCTTGAGCCTTGACGCATGGTCAATTTCCTTGATCAACAAGTCGGGCTGCATATCCGTCACGTGATCGATAATGTCTTGCTTCAGATCCTCAGCCCATGCCACTTGCGTGGTCACCTCAATTCCCCGGCCTCGCACACTCTCAGCCTGAGACTCAAGCCAGTCGCGATGGTCCTGCAGGTATCGTTCGCGAGCCAATGTTCGATCGCCCTCCTCAAGCAGCGACAACCATTTGAACGAAGGGATCAGCGCGGTGATATGCAAACTCGCCCCGCAGGCCTTGGCCAGGGATGCTGCATGACTCACGGCTGGGGAATGACGCAGTACCGGATTGATGATCAGCAACAAGCGTTGATACAGGCTCATGATAAATCTCCGGGTGACGGAAATATTTGACGCAAACCGCTTATGGATACGTCAGCGTTTGGCCCTGACCGCCAGAATGCTGCCAGGCACGGAGTACAGCGCGCGCTCTGTGTTGCTGCCAATGAGCCGGTCAAAACCCGTACGGTGCACCGTGCCCATTACCACGACATCAGCCAGGTATTGCTCGACAAACTCACTGATAACCGGCACCGGCAACCCCATGACGAAATGCCGACGCTCTGGCGGTACGCTATAGCGCTGCGCCAGTGCGATAAACGCCTGGTGCAAGGATTGACGCAGTTCCTCGATCAGGTCCACGCCCCACCCTCCCCCGGCCAGTGGTGCGTCGCTATTGAAAACGGGCGACAAATCATAGGCGTACAGCAGGTGTAACGGCGCATCGCATTGTAGGGCCAAGGCGTTCGCAGTCTGAATGATCGTATCGTTCAATCCGCTTATTTGTGTCGAAGGATCGAATGGGTCCACTGCCGCAACAACCCTGTGCGGCAAGCTGTAGCGAACCTGGTTGACCAGATGCACGGGGATCGGGCATTCACGCAACAAGTGACAATCAAGTGGCGTAATGAATACCCGCTTGAGCGCTGGCTCAAGGGTGACATCCTTGATCAACAGGTCGGGTTTGAGATTCTCGACCGTCTTCAAAATATCCAGCAACGGATGGGTAGTGAAGACGGCTTTAACCGTTGCCTGTAAACCCAGGTCGCTGAGCCGGTCCAGTTCTTCGGCTTCCCAGCGACGGTAGCGACGCACATAACGCTGTTGCTGTGCATCGTCGACCTGTTCTTCAAAATAATGAATCACCGGCGCAGGTTCGACAAAGACTCGTACATCCAGTACAGCCCCTGCTTCCATGGCCAATGCAACCGCGCGCTGTTGTGCAGGTGACTCATGCAAAGATTGATCGGCGATCAATAGAAAACGTTGGTAATTTCCCATCACACACCTCCGTTCAGCGTCAGGATTGCAGCATTTTTTGTGGTTTGATCGCGAGCAAACTGCAGGGCGCCCGGTGCAGAAGTTGCTCGGCCGTGGTGCCCAGCAGTTTGCTCAAGCCCTTGTGCTGCACCGTACCCATGACGATGACATCGGTATGGTTCTCGCCAACAAATTCACAGATGCTCGGCACCGGAGCACCTTCGATGAAGTGCCTGCGCTGCGGTGGCACGCCGTGGCGCTCAGCGATGGCTGCAAAGGCTTCAAGTTGGGCCGCGCCCAACATTTCGTATATCCCGGTTGCCAAAGGCAACGCGCCAAAACCCATGTCGTGAACGTATGCGGACGTCCAGTCATAAACGTGCAGCAGGTCAAGGCTGGCATCGCAGATCGCCGCCAGTTTCGAGGCTGCGTCGATAATCTGGTCGTTAAGCACATGGCCCTGATCCTCATCGCGAAACACATCAATGATGGCCAGTACCTTATGCGGTCGAGCATTGAGCGGCGTGGTCACCAGATGCACCGGTACAGGACAGTCACGCAGCAACTGCCAATCCAGCGGGGTAAAAAATACGCGCTTGAACGCCGATTCTTCCTGAGCATCCTTGATGATGAGTTTCAGCGGCATCTCGTTGATAAAGGTCAGGATCTCCTCGTAGGGATCTTGCACCCACATCACCTCGGTAGTGACCTGCACCCCATGTTTCCTCATCAATGCGGCCTGGTCGGCGAGCCATTGGCGATGGGTGTGCAGATAGCCGTCTCGAGCCAAATCGAATTGCTCAGGGGCGAACAGCCCTGCCACCGACAGGGCCTGTGAATAGTCGAACGCCACGATGTGCAAGGGTAATTGCATCGCCAGCGCCAACGCTGCAGCCCTGTCGAAGGACGGGGTACGAGTCATGGCTGGAGGGGCGATCAAGAGTAAACGTTGAGTCTGCGGCATGGGGCACCTCGGCACGCGGCCATTACAATCCAGAACCAGAGTCACAGATTGATCAATGCCTGTTCCGGTCATTTGATATTTGTCAGTTACGCACGCGATGTCCGTCAGGAAATCCCCATGCCTGCTCATTGATATCTTTGTTATGGGCGCGAGCCATTTGCCGCTCAGGCATCCGAATGGGTTCTTTTGCCAGGTCAGCGACACTGGGCCAGATATGCGGGGCCTCGATACGTGCCTTGAGTAGACCCACAAATGCCTGTGCTTGGCACAGACTGTTGAAGTTCACTTGCAAGGCATCCATGCACACGACCCAGCAATGGCTTGCCGGTTGCTCCGTGATATCAATGATCATAAAGACCTCCGTATTGCTTTGAGAAACAGCACGCAAAGCCTTCCGGCTTTATCGCGACCTCCTTGACGGCTATTGCTCCTTCAGTGAAAAAGCCGTGCGCTGCACATCCTCAAGACTGCACCGTAGAGACCGGCAAAAGATTGATCATGGTCAATAATTTCGTTATCGGGCGATGTCCACACAACTGCATGTCAGGCTTCGTTCGATCGACTATTTTTGACAAAGATCAAACCTGCCGCCCCTAACCGCTGCAGGCTTGTTGGAAGACTTCCGCCGTGGCTAACGGATCAACCGATCACCTGGCGCAGATGTGTCACCTCTGATCAATCGCTCTTTGCTCCGGAGAGGCTTCATGAACGTCGACTGGCTGAACTTCACTCCTTGGTCGTCTCTTGCAGGAGGCGCATTGATTGGTCTGGCTGCCAGTCTCTTCGTTATCTTCAACGGGCGTATCGCCGGTATCAGTGGTCTGATTGGCAGTCTTTTGCAGCGTGGGAGTGAGGGTGTGAGTGAGAAAGCACTTTTTCTCCTGGGCCTGGCCATTGCCCCGCTTGTATGGCGTTTGTTTTCCTCGCTGCCGCCAATTGAGTTCAAGAGCGGCTGGTTTGGACTTTCCTTGGCCGGCTTGATGGTGGGCATCGGTACACGATACGGCTCGGGTTGCACCAGTGGACATGGCGTTTGCGGCCTATCGCGTCTCTCGCCACGATCGATGGTCGCTACCGCGTGCTTCATGTTCAGTGGTTTCGCCACGGTGTTTATCGTGCGTCATCTGCTCGGGGGGTAAACGTGATCAAACTGAGTGCATTCATTGCAGGCTTGCTGTTCGGCATCGGCCTGCTCCTGGCTGGCATGACCAATCCGGTGAAAGTACTGGCCTTCCTGGATGTAGCCGGTGCATGGGACCCCTCCTTGGCTTTGGTCATGATCGGGGCCATTGGCATCGCCGTGGGGCCGCTAGCCTGGGCACGCCAACAATCCCGTTCGCTGCTGGGAAGGCCAATGCAGCTTCCGATCAAACGGGAGTTGGATACCCGTTTGATCGGCGGGAGTCTGGTGTTTGGAGTCGGTTGGGGATTAGCAGGCATTTGCCCCGGCCCCGCAGTGGCAATTCTGCTGACAGGACGCTGGCAAGGGATCGTGTTCATGCTGGCCATGCTGACCGGCATGTGCTTGTTTACTGTGCTGCAGGCCCGACGAAACCAATGAA
>Ga0182008_10002576_pt1 | contig 11276 bp, 4 predicted proteins | sample Sormic07211129_1_FD_120482 | JGI IMG/M metagenome (GOLD analysis project Ga0182008, IMG submission 120482) | Rhizosphere microbial communities from Sorghum bicolor, Mead, Nebraska, USA - 072115-129_1 metaG | ecosystem: Host-associated > Plants > Roots > Rhizosphere | place: USA: Nebraska...
ACCGTGCTCGCACAGAGCGCGGGGGCCACCTTGGTCACGTTGATGGCGACCGATGCCTGGCACCGTGTGCGTGACGGGATCACACAGCTCTGGCGCCGGACGCAACCCGAGCGCGCCCAGACCATTGCCGCCGAGTTGGAAGCCGGCCGTGAGGACGTGCTGGCTGCCCTGGCGGCGGACGACCAGGAGACCCTGGACGAACTGCGCCTTCGGTGGCAGGGGTTGGTGCGGCGGCTGCTCGTCGCCCGGCCCGCAGCCGTCGAGGAACTGCGCGCACTGCTGGACCAACTCGATCCCGACGGCTCGGCCGCACGGCAGATCACCCAGCACGCCACCGCGTCCGGTCAGGCCCGGGTCTACCAAGCGGGACGCGACCAGCACATCGCAGAGCGATGACGGGCGGGACGGACGGCCACGCCGAGGACCACGGACGTGTCTACCAGTCGCGGGGCGACCAGCACATCAGCGAGCACCACCACTACGGCGGTGACGGGCCGGAGCACGGTGGACCGGACTCGGTGCGGCGCCCGGCGGTCGGCCGGCCCCCCGTCGCGCTTCGTGACCGCAGTGAGGTGATGGAACGTCTGCGGGCGAGCGTCGAGGAGGGGCGCGGCGGCCAGGTCTACGTGCTGTACGGCATGGGCGGCTCGGGCAAGACGGCGGTCGCCTGCGCCCTGTTCCAGGAGGTCACCGGAGAGCAAGGCCGGGTGGGCCTGTGGGTCAACGCCTCCGACCGTGCGAGCCTGCGCGCCGGCATGCTCGCCGTCGCCGCCGACCGAGGGGCGGGCGACGGCGAACTGCTCGCCGCACGCAACGGCCTCAGACCCGCCGCCGATCTCGTCTGGACGTATCTCGACCGTTCCGCCGAACCCTGGTTACTGGTCCTGGACAACACCGACGAGCCCGAGATCCTGCGGGACGGCAACTGGCTGCGCACCAGCCCGCGCGGCACCGTCCTGGTGACCACACGGCGCGCGGCGGCCCGGTGGTGGCCGGGCGCCGAGCTGCAGTACATCGGCGTACTGCCCCGCGAGGACGCCGCGCTCGTGCTGCGCGATCTCGCCCCGCACAGCGGTACGACGGAGCAGGCGGCGCGGGTCGCGGACCGGCTCGGGCGGCTTCCCCTCGCCCTCACTCTGGCGGGCGGCTTCCTCTCCCACCAGGTCATCGACCCCTGGACGATGGACGCCTACGGGGACCAGCTCGACGGAGACGAACGGGTCCGGCTGATCGACCGGGGAGCCGACGCGCTGTCCGAAGCGGACCCCCGGCATCTGGTCGGCCTGACCTGGCAGCTGACCCTCGACGCGTTCGAGGCACGCGGACTGCCCGAAGCGGCGGCCCTGCTCCGACTGCTCGCCCGGTTCGCCGCCGAGCCGCTGCCGCTGCCCCTGCTCAACCACGCCGGCATCGACGCCGTACTCCCTCGTGCCCGAACCGAGACAGCCCTCAGAGCCCTCCTCGACCAGTCCCTGTCCGAACTGGTCGACGCCGCCGGCACGCGCTGCGTACAGAGTCACGGGATCCTGCTCGACAGCGTCTCGGCGGCCACCCCCGCGGACCTGGTGCCCGCCCTCGACACGACAGCCGTCCGGCTGCTCGACGCGGCCGTGCCCGGCGTACCCGACGCGGGTCCGCACGATCCGCGACTGCGCCTGCTGGTACCTCACGTGCTGGCCCTGCTGCGGCACATCGGCGGGCCGTCCGCCGCCGACGCCCTGGCCGTCGCGACGCGGCTGTCCGTCGCCCTGCACCGGACCGGTGACTACCTCTCCGCCTGGGAGACCGCCCGAAGCGCGGCAGACCTTGCGGAACGACTCCTCGGCGCGGAGCACCGTACCGTCCTCGCCGCCCGTTCCAGGGCAGGGCGGGCACTGTTCCGACTGGGCAGGTACGCCGAAGCCGAAGCGGCGCTCCGCGCGGTCCGGGACACCCAGGAGCGCCTGTTCGGCGCCGCCGACCCCGACACCACGGACAGCGGCTACGGCCTCCAGCTCGTGCTGGCGAACCTCGGCAGACGCGAGGAATCCGTCGCCCTGCTGCGGGAAAGCGTCGCCGGGCGGCGTTCGACGCTGGGCCCCACGCATCCGTTGACCCTTCGGGCCCGCGCCAGCCTGCTGGAGATGCTTCCAGCCGCCGAAGTGGTCACCGAGGAAGGCGGCACACTGCTCGCGCTGCCGTCGGAATGCGATCGCTCCCTCGGGCCCGACCACACCGTGACACTGGGCGCCCGACACAACCATGCGTGGGCGCTGTACCTCCTGGGCCGCTTCGACGAGGCCGACCGGGAGATCCGGCGGGTCGCCGAGACGTATGTGCGGCGCTTCGGGCCCGAATACCCGATCGTGCTCGCCGCCCGGCAGCTCCTCTCCCGGACCCGGGCCGCGCTCGGACAGGTGGACGAGGGGATCGCCCTGATGACCGACGTCGTCGAGCGGCGGAAACGCGGCCTGGGCCCCGAACACCCTTTCACGGTCGCGAGCCGCAAACTGCTGGACGCCTACCGGTCGGGGCGATGGCGGCCGTAGTGCTTACGGCGGGACGGGGGCGGTCGCACGGACGGTGCGTGAGGATATACGGCACGGAGTCGATGGGGGTACGGATGTAGGGTGCTATGCGCAGGCCGTATGGGTGACGTTCAGTACGAGGGGGACGAAAAGTGCAGACGCCGTCAACCCGTCTACCTTGACCCGGCCGACGCCGTGAGCGTCCTTTCCGTCCGGTCACCGCATCGCCGGTTCCGTCCTCGCCACCGGCCAGGATGGCCGGCCCGCCGCACCGGCCATCCGTACCCCTGAGTCCCGCCCCCCACCGCCCGTCGCGGCCTCGGGCCTCGGCGGCGGACCTCGCACGACACCGAGTACGAACAGCAGCACCGAACACCGTCAGGGAGAGCGAGACCCGCAATGGCGCAGCAGCCCCTCCTCCGCGATGTCATCGACATCAAGGAGTCCATCTCCACCTCGGACTTCGTGCTGTCCCTCGCCGAGGCGACGACACCCGAAGGTGCCCAGCACGCGCTCAAGGACTACGTGGTCACCGAGCGGCTGCTGGAGAACTTCGACGAGGCGCTGAAGCTCATCAAGTCCTCACTCGACGGGCACCGCTCCAAGGCCGCCTACCTGCACGGCTCGTTCGGTTCCGGTAAGTCGCACTTCATGGCCGTGCTGTACGCGCTGCTCAGCGGCGACCCGGCCGCCCGCGCCCGTACCGAGTTCGACCCGGTGCTGACCAAGCACGAGTGGCTGACGACGGACGGCAAGAAGTTCCTGCTCGTGCCGTACCACATGCTCGGCGCGAAGGCCCTCGAACAGCGCGTGCTCGGCGGATACGTCACGCATGTCAAGAAGCTGCGCCCGGACGCCCCGACCCCGCAGGTGTACCGGACCGACTCCCTCTTCGCCGACATCCGCGCCATGCGCGCCAACATGGGCGACGAGGCCGTCATCCGAGGGTTGGGGACCAGCGACGCGGACGACGACGAAGAGGACGAGTGGGGCGAGGGCTTCGCCTGGACCCCGCAGCTCCTGGACACCGCGCTCGCCGCCGAGGAGAACCACGAGGCCGGCACCCCGCTCGACCTCCGCAACCCCTCCACCCCGGCAGAGCTGCGCGCCAAGCTCGTCAACGACGCAAGCACCAACCTCCTGCCCGGCTTCGCCAAGAACGCCGTCGAGGACGAGCACGGCTTCATCTCCCTCGACGCCGGTCTGTCCGTCATCGCCGAGCACGCCAAGTCGCTCGGCTACGACGGCCTGATCCTGTTCATGGACGAGCTGATCCTCTGGCTCGCCACCCTCATCCACGACCAGAAGTTCGTGGCCCGCGAGGCCAGCAAGATCACGAACTTCGTGGAGGGCGGCGACGCCCGCCGCGCCATTCCCGTCGTGTCGTTCATCGCCCGCCAGCGCGACCTGCGCGAACTCGTCGGTGAGGAAGTCTCCGGTGCCGCCGAGTCGTCCATCCAGGACACCCTGAACCTCGCCTCCGGCCGCTTCGACAAGATCACTCTGGAGGACCGCAACCTCCCGCAGATCGCCCACGCCCGCCTCCTCAAGCCCAAGGACGCCGAGGCGGAACGGCTCGTCGACGCTGCCTTCGAGCAGACCAAGCGGGTCGGCACGCAGGTGTGGGACACCCTGCTCGGCTCGGAGAAGGGCACGACCGGCGCGGACGCGGAGTCCTTCCGGCTGACGTACCCGTTCTCGCCGGCCTTCATGGACACCCTCGTCCACATCTCGTCCGCGCTGCAGCGCTCCCGTACCGGCCTGAAGCTGATGGGCCAGCTCCTCACCGACCACCGCAACGAGATCCGCCTCGGACAGCTCATCCCGGTCGGTGACCTCTACCCGGTGATCGCCGAGGGCGGCGACAAGCCGTTCACCGACAGCCTGAAGGTCGTCTTCGAGGCCGCCGACAAGCTCTACAAGACCAAGCTGCGGCCGTACCTGCTCAGTTCGTACGACATCACCGAGGACGACGTCGAGCAGTACGTCAACCGGCCCGAGGCCAACACCGACCCGCAGCGCGCCAACCGCTGCCGCATGTTCGTCGGCGACAACCGCCTCGTGTGCACCCTGCTGCTGTCCGCGCTCGCGCCCAGCGTGCCCGCGCTGGCCGAGCTCACCATCCGGCGGCTCGGCGCGCTCAACCACGGCTCGGTCCTGGCGCCCATCCCGGGCGCCGAGGTCGGCATCATCAAGAACAAGGTCGCGGAATGGGCGGCCCGGTTCCCTGAGATCAAGGAGACCGGCACCGACGCCAACCCGGGCGTACGGCTTGAACTCTCCGGCGTCGACGTGGACTCCGTCATCGCCAACGCCCAGGTCAACGACAACCCCGGCAACCGGGCCGCGCTCGCCCGCCGCCTGCTGTCCGAGGAACTGGGCGTTGAACACGGCCAGTTGAGCGACCAGCTCAGCTTCACCTGGCGCGGCACCGCCCGCACCGCCGAGATCGTCTTCGGCAACGTCGCCGACGAGGACGAGCTGCCCGACCACGACCTGATGCCGCAGGAGGAGGGCCACTGGCGTATCGCCATAGACCTCCCCTTCGACGAGGGGGAGTGGGGCCCCGTCGAGGACGTCAACCGGATCCGGCGGTTGCGTGAGCGCCAGCAGGGCGAGCGGTCCCGTACCGTCGCCTGGCTGCCCGCCCACCTGTCCGCGCAGCGCTTCGCCGACTTCCGGCGCCTCGTCGTCATCGACAAGGCCCTCGCCGACGAGCACCGCTTCGACACCCAGTACGCCGGCCACCTCAACGCCGACAACCGCAGCCGCGCCAAGGGCCTCCTCGAAACCCAGCGCGAGGCCCTGCTCAAGCAGGTCAAGGGCGCCTTCAAGCAGGCCTACGGCCTCGCCCAGAAGCAGGCCGCCGACGTCGTGCCCGATTTCGACGACCACCTCGTCGCGCTGCCCGACGTGGACAGCCTCACCCTGTCCTTCGGGCAGAGCCTGCACGACGGCATCCGCCATGTCGCGGGCAAGCTGCTCGCCCACCAGTACCCCGCGCACCCCGACCTCGACCCCGAGGCCACCGGTATCGCCGTCAAGCCGATCGACACGAAGAAGGTCTTCACCCATGTCCGGGCCGCCGCCGAAGCCCGTGACGGGCGGGTGGAGGTCCCGGCCACCGACCGCAGACTCATGCAGCGGATCGCCGGGCCCCTGCGGCTCGGGCAGCAGAAAGAGGCGTACTTCGAGCTGTCCCGCTACTGGGCCGACCACTTCCGCCAGCTCGCCAGCGCCCAGGGCGTCACCGGGGACCTGTCCCTGATCACCCTGACCGACTGGACGGACAGGCCCGACCCGCGCGGCCTGCCCGACTTCCTCGCCCGGCTCGTCGTCGCCTCCTTCGCCGAGATGGACGACCGGGTGTGGGTGCGCGGCGGCACCGTACTCGACCCCGCGCCCGAACTGTCCGCGATCAGGGACCACGACGCGCTGCGCAACCAGCCAAGGCCCGCCGAGACCGACTGGGACACCGCACGGCAGCGTTTCGAGACGATCTTCGGCGCCAAGCCGCCCACCCTGTGGCGCGGTCGCATGATCAACCAGTTCGCCCGCCAGATCATCGAGGCCGCCCGCGCCCACCGGGACCACGCGGCGGACCTCGTGCACCAGTTGGAGGCCCACGCCTCCTTCCTCGGCCTCGACCAGACCGCCGACACCGGACGACTCGCCCTCGCCCGCCGCTCCCTGCAACTGCTGGACGCGCTCACGGCGGAGGCAGGCAAGGGCGCGGCCGGGGCGAAGAAGACCGTGGAGGCCCTCGCCTCCTTCGACCTGGGCCAGACCAGCGCCGACCGTTACGGCACCTCCATCAAGCAGGCCCGCGGCGTCGCGGAGGCCGTCGCCTCCGCGCCCTGGAGCACCCTGGAGCTCGCCGCCGGACTCGGCCCCGAGGGCGAGGCCCTGCTCGACTCGCTGCGCAACGTCGCCCGCGACGACCAGCGCACCGCGGACCTGCGCGACGCCCTGACCCGCACCCAGCGCGAGGTCGTCGCCCTGATCAAGCGCAGCCAGGCCGCCGCCCAGCCGTCCGCGCCCGTCGCGCCTCCTCAGCCCACGGCGGGCGACCTGTCCCTGGACACGCCGACCAGCGACCCGCGTATTCCGTACACCCCGCAGCAGACACCCACTCCGAGTCCGGGCAGTGGGCCCGCGCGGAAATCCGGTGGCCGCCGGACGACCGCGGCCCGAGCCGCCGCCGACCTCCAGGCGGAACTGTCCGAGCTGGCCGCCCGCCACCCCGACGCGACCATCGAGATCACCTGGCAGGTCGTCGAATGACGGACACCGTCGCTGTCGCCCCGGGCGCCGTTCGGCTGAACACCGCGACCGTCACCCAGTACCTGTCCTCGCAGTCCTCCCTCGCCGCCTCCCTGACGGGGGACGGCCGGAGCAGGCGCCGCGTCGTGCTGCTGCGATCCACGCCCCAGTGGGACGGCCCAGCCGAACCCTCCTGGGGCGACGGCCGGACGGCCGCTGTCGCGGTGGCGCCCTCACCGCTCGCCGTCCATGAACTCGTCCTCGACCACCTCGCGGGCCGGCGCCCTGGACCCGCCGTCCTGGTCGTCCTCACCGACCGGGAGCAGAACGAACTCGACCCGGCGATCCTCGCCCGCGTCCACAAACTGCGCATCGACACGGTCGACAGCTGGGACGTCGTCCGTGAGGCGTTCGGCGCCCGGCAGATCGACCCGCGCCTCAAGGACGTCAACTGGGCCGCCGAGGCCCTGCTCGACGCCACCCCGCCCGGCGGCTGGCCGCCCGTGCCCGGCGGCTGGCTGTCGAGGCAGTACGCCCTCACCGCACTCGCCCAGCGCCGTCTGCGTCTTGGCCGCTACGACACCGAGGGCGGCACGTGGCGCATCGGCGACGACCGGCTCGACGCGCAGACCCTGCTGCACTGGTCGACCCGGCCGGGTGCCCCTGAGCGGTTGCCGGGCCTGCGCGGCCCCGAGCGCGCCGGACTGACCGCCTTCCTCGGCGAAGAGGACCAGGCCGGCCCCGCCGGACGCGCCCTGCTCGCCCTCGTCGACGCCGAACGCGGCGCGGACGCCGCCGCCTTCGGCCTCGTGTGCGCGGCCCTGTGGCAGCACGCCGAGCCCGCCCCGGAGACGTACCAGGCCCGTGGCCGCGCCGAACGCTACTTCGGCGACCAGCCCCCGGCGGTGGGCGAACAACTCGACACTCTGGTGGCCGTCTTCGGCCGGTTCGCCGAGGAGTACGTGACCACGCTGCTGGCGGCCGGACACCGCAACGGCGGCGCCGACGCCGACCAGGCCCGCGAGGCACGCCGCACCACCGGCATCGTCCTCGACCGGGCGGCCGTGCTGGCCCGCCAGTTCGGCGCGCAGGCAGCCGTCGCGGCGAGCCCCGTTCTGCGCGGCGGACTCGAGGCCCGGTTCACCGCCGTCGGCCACGCCCTGGCAGTGGGTGACACGGCGGCGGCGTCGGAGGCCGTACGGCGCCTCGCGGACCACCGGCTCGCCAACGACCCGGAGGAATCCGCCCGCATCGAACGCGCCCGCATGGGGCAGCGCCTCGCCCGCTGGCTGGCCACCGACCCGCCCGCCGAAGTGCCCACCGTCGCCGACGCCATACAGCGGCACATCGCCGAGACCGGCTGGGCTGACCTCGCCCTGGAGCACATCGAGGCCGGTGGCGACCCGGACCCCGTGCTGAAGGCCGCCTACGACACCCTCGGCACGCGCGTCAGAGACCGGCGGCGGCAGATCGACGCGGCCTTCGCACGCTCACTGGCCGCCTGGACCCAGGCCGGCACCCAGCCCGGAAGCATGCTCACCGTCGAGACCTTCCTCGACCGCGTGGTCGGACCGGTGGTACGGCGCGAGGCGGAGCGGCGGGTGCTGCTGCTCGTCCTCGACGGCATGAGCGCGGCCATAGCGAACGAACTCGGCGAGGAACTGCGCCGGTCCTGGGCGGAGTTCGACCCGCTGCCCGAGGGCGAGCCGCATCGTCGGGCGATGGCTGCGGCACTGCCCACCGTGACGGCCGTGTCCCGCACCTCGCTCTTCTCGGGCACGCTGACGAAGGGCACCCAGGCCGACGAGAAGCGGCTCTTCCCCGCACTGAAGCTGTGGGGCGGGGCCCCGGCAGCGGTGTTCCACAAGGACGACCTGCGCACCGAGACCGCGGGCGACACCTTCGGCCCGGCGCTCACGGAAGCGCTCGCCGACGGCAGGACCCACATCGCCGTCGTCCTCAACGCCATCGACGACCGCCTCGCGAAGGAACAGAAGCTCGGCGACGGAGCCTGGCGGGTGGACGACGTCCCCGGCCTTCGCGACCTGCTGGGGGTGGCGGCGGCGCAGGGCATGGCCGTCATCGTCACCAGTGACCATGGCCATGTCGTCGACCGGCACGGCCAAAAGGTCGACGCGGTCGCCGAGCCCGCGTCCGCCCGACACCGCCTGCCCGGCGACGGTCCACTGGCCGAACAGGAGATCGCACTTTCCGGGCCGCGCGTGGTCTCGCCCGAGCCCGGTGCGTCCATCGTCGCGCTGTGGGACACCGACTCCCGCTACACCGCCCTCAAAGCGGGCTACCACGGTGGGGCCTCCCTCGCCGAGTTCACCATTCCGGTGCTCGCCTTCCTGCGGTTCGGGGCGGAACCGCCCAAAGGGTGGCGGGAGTTGGGGGACCAGCGGCCGGTCTGGTGGGCTCCGGAGGAGGCGGGAAGGCCGCTCCCGGACGAGCGTGCGGCCCAGACGGCCGGCACGGCTGCGAAGAAGGGGACCGCGAAACCCCGGAAGAAGCAACCCGAACCCGGGACGCTGCCCGACGCGCTCTTCGACGTGGCGCTGACCACGGAAGGAGACGATGCCCTGCTCACCCCGACCGCCGTCTCGCGGACCGAGGCACTCGTGACGGCGCTGCTCGACTCGGAGACATACCAGGCACAGCTCGACGGTCTGGCCCGCAAACCGCAGCAGGAACCGGTCCACAAGGCCCTCGCCGCCCTGCTCGACGCGGGCGGCACCCTTCCGGTGACCGCGCTCGCACAGCGTGCGGGCATGCCCACCACCCGGGGCGACGGCTTCGCCGCCGTCCTTCGCCAACTCCTCAACTACGACGGCGTACAGGTGCTGGAGACCCTGCCGGACGGGCGCACGCTGCGGCTCCATGAGGCGTTGCTGCGCGAGCAGTTCGCCCTCCGGGCGGGCTGACAGCGTTCGGGGTGCCTCCGGCGTCCGCATCGAGGCACCCCGAACGGCGTGCTCGCTGCTGCCCTGCTGCTTCGCCGCCTCAGGCCACGAACGCCCGCAACAGCTTCGCGAAGGTCGTCAGCTCGTCGATCATCTCCGATGGAAGCGGCTTCTCGTCGAAGTGGGCGATCCGGTTGCGGATGTCCTTCACTCGCTTCAGACGGCCGATGAACTGTTCCCTGGGCATGTTGGGCCACTTGAGGGCTTCCCAGTTGGCGTCGGCGGCCTCGGCCAGCGACGTCTTCGTCTGGTCCCCGTCCAGGAGCCTCAGGTAGTCGCCGAACATGAGGTCGGATACCTGGCCGGTGCGATGCTCGGGCTTCTTGTTCGTCTGGACGGCCTTGATGGTCTCCTGATCCAGGGCCGCGCCCAGGCAACGGCGCAGCAGGGACTCGATCTCCCCGACGATGAAGAAGGGCCGTGCCGCGCCCTCGAAGCGGTCCGTGACGTCCGCGGCGGTGACGAGCCCCGAGAGACAGCCGTCGTCGCCGCGGACCAGGAGGTAGCCGTGTTCGCGGATGACCGGCAGGGCGGAGAAGAACTCCTGCCGGGTGTCGGCGACCGGAAGGGAGTCCTTCTCCATCGCGTTGTCCAACGTCGGCTGCTTGCCCGCCTCGTACATCTTGGCGACGGAACCCCAGGTCACCACCCCATGGATCTGCGCCATGCCCGTGGTCACCGGGACCTGCGCGATGCCCTTCTCGCGCATCAGGAAGGTCGTTTGCGCCAGGGGCGTACCGGGACCGACGGAGACCAGGCCACGCCGCGCCGACGGCATGTCCCCGAGCAGGAGACGCTGCGGAAGGGCGGCCGAGGGCAGCGCCTCCTCCGTCTCGTCCTCCTCCGCGTCGGCGGGGGCGGCCTGTGCGGGAACGGACGCGAGTGGGACCACGTCGACGTTGCTACGCAGGCCGCAGACGGCGAAGTCCGGAAGCGTCGTCAGCCCCGCGTCCGTGAGCGCCTGCGAGATGCTGTGCACCGTCCGGTGGTCGCGGACCCTCACCTGAAACAGGTCGAGGATGTCCTGAACAGGCACGGTCCTGCCTTTGAGCGCGGCCAGGTCCTGCCCGCTCGGTGAAGTCGTCATCGGGCGTCGCCCTCCGCGAGGTCACGGAGCATGGTCCTCTTGCCCATCGCGGCGTGCACGAGGTCCTGCAACTGCTTGGAACGGTCGTTGTAGAACCGTTCGTAGTCGTTGTCGCGTAGCGCATCCGGATCGATGAGGTGGGTGGCGAGGACGTCGTCGAACCATTCGCGGCGCATGTCGGAGGCGGCGACCATGGTGGACAAGTACGACGCCGGCGCCCCGGTCATGTCCATCGCCGCACGGTAGGACAGGGGTGTCTTGTTCACGATGGAGTTCGTGGGCAGACCCTGACTGTTGCCCCGGCGGAACCAGGTCTTGGGGAAGATCTGCCGGACGTCCACGCTGTACTCGTCGAGTCGGCCAGGGCTGAGCGGACTGTCCGTGTAGTGCCAGTCCACCGCTCCCTGCTTGATCAGCAGGGCGTAGATGCCCTTGTAGGCGGCGCTGTTGCGGGTG
>Ga0182008_10002577_pt1 | contig 11274 bp, 5 predicted proteins | sample Sormic07211129_1_FD_120482 | JGI IMG/M metagenome (GOLD analysis project Ga0182008, IMG submission 120482) | Rhizosphere microbial communities from Sorghum bicolor, Mead, Nebraska, USA - 072115-129_1 metaG | ecosystem: Host-associated > Plants > Roots > Rhizosphere | place: USA: Nebraska...
CCTGGAATTTGATCCTGATCAAAAATCCTTCTACTATGCTACCAACGAAGGAGATGAATTTACCTATATTATAAAATATAACCTGGCAACGGGCCAAAAAGAAAAGTTCTTTAATACAAAGTGGGATGTAGTCGGAATGACTATCGGTGAAACCGGAAAGTACCACACCATTTTCATCAATGAAGACGGCCACAACAAAGTGATGCTGTTTGATCATCAAACAGGTAATGAAATCCCCTTTCCGCCAGTTAAAGACGGATATGTTCATGGTATGAGATTCTCTCCTTCTGAAAAAAACATGGTGTTAGTGGTAGCCAGTGACCGAAGCCCTGCCAACTTATATCATTACGCCTTTAGTAGCAAAGCACTTAAACAATTAACCCGCGCGCTCAATCCGGAGATTGATCCAAATGATTTAGTGGAATCCAAAGTTGTCCGCTTCAAATCATTTGATGGAATGGAGATCCCTGCTATTTATTACAAGCCTAAAAATGCTTCGCCAAATCAAAAAGCTGCTGCATTGGTTTGGGTACATGGTGGTCCCGGTGGGCAAAGCAGAGCGGGGTTTTCTCAAGCCATTCAATATTTTGTAAACCATGGTTATGCGATACTCGCCGTAAATAACCGGGGAAGCAGTGGTTACGGGAAAACATTTTATAAACTTGACAACAAAAACCATGGCGATAGGGACCTGAAGGATTGTGTGTGGGGAAAGAAATGGTTAGCTGCTCAAAATAATATTGATTCTGCTAAAATTGGAATCTATGGCGGTAGTTATGGAGGTTTCATGGCACTGGCTGGTATTATCCAGTATCCAAAAGAGTTTACTGTTGGTGTAGATTTATTTGGCGTCACCAACTGGGTCCGTACTCTGGAAAGTATCCCTCCTTACTGGGAAAGTTTCAAAGCTGCATTGTATGATGAAATGGGCGATCCTGCAACGGATAGCCTAAGGTTAAAATCCATATCTCCCCTATTTAACACTGATAAAATAAAAACGCCACTGTTGGTATTGCAAGGAGCAAACGACCCCAGGGTATTAAAAGTGGAGAGCGATGAAATCGTTGCAGGTGCAAAAAGGAACGGCACGCCTGTAGAATATGTGCTGTTTCCCGACGAAGGCCATGGTTTTATTAAAAGAGAAAACCAGATAAAAGCGGCAAAAATTACCCTTGAGTTCTTAGATAAGTATATGAAACCCTGATACCGATGTTAGAATTCCTTATCACCAAATTCACTAGCTGGCAGCCTTTTACCTGTTAACTTGTTAAGGTTAAAACTGAAATTCAACAAGATTACATCCGTTTCATAAATGTAATTGGTAGTAGTATAAAAATCAGCACCCAGGGTGGTAATCCGTTGGCGCTGCGTTTTATTTAAACCCAGATCCATGTTCTGCCATTGAAGGGTGGCAGAGAGACGGCCGTTAAGGAAAGTTTTTTTAACTGAGGTGTTGGGTACCAGGAACATGGAGTCCTCTCCTTGTGCGGTGGGCCTTTTAGAACGATAATTCACATTGGCCTGTAAACTCCAATTCGTACCCAGGTTAAAATTAGTATTGGCATTTATAGCATAAACCCAATCTGCATTATTTACAATAGAACTTTTACCAAGGATATTTAAATTACCACTAATTTTATAATTGTAAAGATTAGCACCGAGGTAAACCGTCCACCATTTAACTGGCTGTAAAGTTGTCCCAACTTCCAAACCAAAAGAACGTGCTTTTTCTGCGTTGGTATACACGCGGTTCAAAATGGTATCGGCATAAACGCTGTTAACCCGCTGAATTGGATTTTTAACCCCCTGGTAATAAAGTGTTGTAAATAAAGACCCTTTGCTAAAATTATGGATCAAACCAAGTTCAGCAAGGTCGATAAATTCCGGTAAAAGATCAGGATCTCCCTGTTCTAATGTTTCACTGTGTTCTCTTTCTGCAATTGGATTTAATTCAAAATTGTTTGTACGTTGTACCCTTTTGCTGTATCCGGTTTTAGCTTTCCATCCATCATTGAAACTGTACAATATACTGGCAGAAGGGAAAAGGTTAGACAGATTTAAATGGTGAGGATTTGTATCATTTGAAAGATTCACTGTCCTTGTGGCATATTCATACCTTAATCCACCCACATATTCCAACTCGTTGTGTTTCCCTGAATACTGGGAATAAATGGAATTGATCCGGTTTTTAACTTTTGCTGAGCCGCTAAACAAGTCATCACCTGACTGGGAACTTTCAGGGCTGACAAAATAATTAAAAAAGCCGTTTTGAGTATCATACCTATACTGGTATCCGCTTTCAAGCTTCCCCTTTCCAATATTTAAAGCATGATCTAATTTAATCCTATAACCCTCAATCGGGTTTTCATAAGTATTAATCACATCCTGAATCACTTCGGTCATGTTTGGATAATTTAGATTTCTGTTCACTGTATTCCCGTACAAATCTGCACGCTCATATAAAAAGGCCGCTGTAATCTTTGAATTATCTTCAAAAGTATGGCTGTAATCGAAATTCCCTAAAATAAAATTACCTTCTTTGGTTTGGTGATTAGAATTAAAATAAGTGGTACCATTAAGTAATGCCCCGGTTGATAAATTTGAAGTAGTATTGTGATATAATATGTCAGCCACACGGGTCTGGTTTCTTTGACCGATAAAAAAGCCAATTGAAAAGGCATCACTTTGACTTGGAGTGAAGGCTACAGCAGCACGACCAGCATAATTGCGCTTGTCAAAGCTCCTTTCACCTTTTGAAGGAAACCTGGTAATGGTATTGTTGCCGAAGTTTTTGGTATAGGCATCTCCATCCCTGTAGCCGGCATTATCGTTCCTGGTATAATTACCACCTATCGAAATATCCCATTTATCCTCTTTAAAGTTTAATGTTAAATCACCACCAAAACGCTGCTGTTTTTCTTTGTTCCCATAATCTTTGGTACTTGGAAAACCACCCATTGCATTTGCTGCGAGGGACAAACCGTCTGTAGCACCTTTTTTTGTAACGATATTAATGATTCCGCCCTTTCCATCAGGGTCATACTTGGCAGAAGGAGCGGTAATTAATTCAATGTTTTCCACTACGTTTGCTGGAAGCTGACTTAATACAGTTTGTGCATCGGTAAGTACAGGCTTACCATTCAATAAAACCAGAAATCCCGATGAGCCTCTTACACTAATATCTCCTTCTCCATTTACAGACACGGATGGCAGATTCTTCAACACATCGATTGCGTTCCCACCCTTTGCAGCTTCAAACTGACCAGCTTTATAGCTTTGTTTATCTATTTTATTGAGGGAAGTCATCGTTTGTCCGCTTACCATCACCTCATTCAAAAGTTTAATGCCAGCATTTAAGCTTATACTTCCTAAATTCAACTGTTGTCCGGCTGCTAATTTTAATGGATGTAAAGATTTGGTGTCATAGCCAATAAATAAAACTTTCAATCTATAGTTTCCTGGTTTAATTCTATTAAACTCAAAACTGCCATCCTTACTGGTTACACTCCCCGCAGCTACGGTGGCTGAATCGGTTACATCAAATAAGGCAACACTGGCATATTCAATAGGTAGACGACTTTCATGGTCCGTAACCACTCCTTTTAAAGAGGCTGTTTGTGCAAATAATGAACTGGAAATAAGGAAAAAAGCAATAAATAATCGAAAATACTTAGCAGGCATACCAAAAAAATTTCCGCTAAAATAGTTTTAATAAATAAATTCCCGCTACTTAATAGATTAAACTATGGTAAACTTATATTACAACAGATTTAGGACGTGTTGATCCCCTTTCAATCAATGTGGCCGGCAATTGAACACCAATCGTCGCAACAGCTGTCTCGTTATGCCTGATTTGTGAGAACAAAAGATCAATGGCAGTCTTAGCAATTTCATAAGTAGGCTGTTTAATTGAAGTTATACCGGGTGGATACAGGTTAAACAATTCGTTATCATCAAAACTGATCACCCCAATATCCTCAGGGATATGAAGACCCAGGTCCTTTAAACTTTGTAAACCCAGTGCACCAAGGTAATTGGTGGAAAAGAAAATGGCATCCAGTTTTTTATTGTTTACAATAAACTCTTTAATCGCCAGAACAGCTTCCTCATCACTTAATTTAGGGGATAGATTCAGGATGTTTTTCTTCTTGAATTTTAAGTTTTGTGCAGTAATTCCCTCGCTGTATCCCCTAAAACGTTCATTTAACTGGATCAGGTCAAGATCTTTGGTTACAAAACCAATTTGTTGGTAGCCGGAATGAACAAAACATTCGATTCCATCTTTAACTGCATTAAAATTATCAACAAGAACATACGGAACGGGTAGCTCAGGGAAATAACCATCGATCAATACCACTGGTTTATTATCGGAAGTTAATTGCAAGATATCTTCTTCTAAACCCTTCAACGGGGTGATGATATAACCATCAACCAATTGCTGGGAAAGCATTTTGATGGCATCCCGGCCTTTTTGCAAGTTATTATTCGTACTGCAATAGAGAATTCTGTAACCAAACTTTTCCGCTTCTTCTTCCAGGATTTTAGCAATGACGCCGAAAAATTGCCCACCCATGTTGTCCACAACCAATCCGATGATTTTGGAAACCCCTGTTCTTAATCCAACAGCCATGCGGTTAGCATGATAACCCTGTTGCTCCGCAACCTCCAAAATTCTTTTTTTTGTTGCTTCACTGATCCTGCCCTTTCCATTCAATGCAAATGAAACCGTTGTAATAGAAGCGTGAGAGAGTTTTGCAATATCTTTTATAGACACTGATTTCTTCATTGGTTAGTTATATGATGCTCTTTAAAGAGCCCTTAATCCAGGATGTAACGCTCGGTAAAAAAAGGAAGCGATGATCCTCAAATAAGTTTCTGGTATATTTCGTTAATTCAACAGTAAATTTAGGTAAGTTTTATTTGATTCAAACTATTCCTTATGAAGTTTTACGTAAGAGTTATACATAAAATTGAAAATTAAGGGGCAATAAGCAAGGCTTATCGTTAATTTACTAGTAACGACCAAGGTTTCCTAAACCAAAAAAGGCTGTACCAAATTATCTTTGATACAGCCTTTATTTGTTAAGACAGCCTTAAAGAACCATTATTTTGATTGATCAGAGGCTAACAATGAGTTATTATTAATAACCAGGGTTTTGAACAAGAAGGTTGTTTTTGTTAATTTCATCCCTCATTATAGGTAAGAAATAAGCTTTATTGTTCCACTTATGAGTTTCAAAACGTTCGTGAGTTACAATAGGCTTTTCTGCAGTAGTATGATCAGAATTTAATGGATAGACCACTTTAGCCACATGAATAGGCTTGTAGGCATCCGGACCAATCACCCATCGCCTCACATCAAAGAAGCGGTGATCTTCAAAGGCCAGTTCTATACGTCTTTCATTTCTGTAACGCTCACGCAACGCAGCGCCTGATTCGGTAACGTCCGGTAATCCTGCTCTTTTTCTAATCATATTGATGTAAATACGAGCTTCAGCATCCGCTCCTAATTCAAGGCAAGCTTCAGCATAGTTCAATAGTATCTCCGCATACCTGATGAAACGCCAGGTCAGGGCCTGCTTAACATATTGCGGTTCAACAGTTGGATCAAGGTATTTTCTGACATAGTATCCAGTATAAGATCCGTTCCAATCTTCTACAGTACTCTTCCTAGTATCTACACCATGCACTTGTACTTTGCTGTTGGTTGCACTGTTCCATTTTTCCCAAATACCAGATTGCACCTTATTTAGCGTATCTAAGCCTTTTACATCATCTGGTCTTGCTCTCCATGGCGCTTCGTTATATAAAATAGTAGCATAAAAACGAGGTTCACGATTTTGATAAGGCTCAGCCGCATGTGCTGGCTTGCTCCAGTCAAACTTTGTTCCATCTGCCATTTCAAAATCATCAACTAATTCAGCAACGGGTGCATTTGTTCCCCAACCGTGATAACCATTGGGTGAAGAATACAAACCGAAGTTCTGCCCCATTGCCGTTGTAAAGAATTTAACGAAAATATCTTCTTCCGTATACTTAGAAAGAAAAATCTCGGTCAGGTTGTCTGCTACCTGATCAGTGGGAGCCGGATTTGCCTTATATAAACGATAAGCGCCAAGATCTATAACCGCTTTGGCAGCATCTTTTGCAGCTTGCCAGCGTGCAGTTCTACTGCCGCCGGTATAGCTGATCAACTCTGGTTTTGAGAAGCCTGCAAAAACTGGTGTATTGTAAAGATCACTGGCAGCATAAAGTAAAACCCGTGATTTAAGGGCTAAAGCGGCTCCTTTCGTAGCTCTCCCTAAACTATTACCACCATTTGCAGTAGGCAACAGGTTGGCAGCTTTATTCAGGTCATCCACAATGAAAGCAATAGTTTCAGCGAAAGTATGACGGGAAATAGTGAACTCACTGTTCAGCTCGTATACATCCTTGATGATGGGCACACCTCCATATACGCTGGCCAGATTGAAATATAAATAGGCCCTTAAAAAATGTGCTTCCCCTGTCATCCTGTCTTTTAAGGTTTTGCCATCTGTTAACGCATCACTTGCAGGCACCTCCTCAATTTTACTGAAAAATATATTGCAGTACCTGATGGATTTATATACATCGGCCCAGGAGCGGTATCTGCTTTGAGCGCCCCAGCCGGGAATATCATCTTGTGTAATCACACTGTTATTAAAGTTGAGGGAGGCTGCGTTTCCACGATAATGCGCTTCATCTACCAAATTCGCTTTCATCCGGCCTACGGTAAGTGGCTCATCCAGCCTGAAATATATTTGATTGATAAATGTTTCAGCCAATGCAGGATCATTCCATACTGCGGTTTCCGAAAATTCTGTGGAGGGCTCTGTTTCAAGAAAATCTTTTTTACAGGAAACCACCAGTAACACTGCAAATAACATCCCTATCTTAACTATGTTGTTCATATCTGTTCGCTTAAAATGTTAATGAAATTCCTAAATTATAAACCTTATTTAATTGGTAGGCTGTCGCTGAAGTTGATTCAGGATCGAAATCTTTCACCCCTGTAAAAGTGAGTAAGTTCATGCCAGTGAAATAGATCTGTGCCTGGCTTATGGAAAGCTTTTTAGTGAAGGAAGCAGGTAGGTTATAACCAAATTCAAGGTTTTTCAATCTTAGGTAATCTGAATTCTGGTACCAGTAAGTATTTGAATTGCTTCTCCAGTATTCGCTATATCGGTTCCATATGCGCGGTTGATCTGCTGTTGGGTTTTCTGGTGTCCACCTTCCTGTCACATCCTGCATTAAGAAATTACCTACCTCACCCTGCATGTCATAATAATTATTGCGAACCGCACCTACAGCCCATTGAAAAAATAAGTTTGTATAAAATCCTTTGTAAGAAAGATTAATGTTCAGGCCACCGATATGTGTAGGCAAATCAGTTTTTTCTAATCTTATGCGATCAAGGCCATCAATTTTACCATCCTGATTTACATCCTCAAAAATAATATCGCCTGGACGCGCATTTGTCCAGTGCGGGTAAGCATCCACTTCTGCCTGGTCATTGAAAACACCGATGGATTTGTAAACAAGGACAGCGTTCATCGGCCTTCCGGTCGATTGCTGGTATTCTGGAATGCCTGGTGTTTCATCCCAGAACTTGATCTTATTTTTGTTAAGGCTAAGGCTGGCAGAAACGCCATATTTAAACTCACCATCATTATTCCGGTAGCCCAATTCAAACTCTGTACCTTTATTGATCACCTCCCCTATATTTTCACTAGGCAGGGTCAGTCCGCTTGTACTTGGCACAGATGCATTTCTTTGCCAAAGAATATCTTTTCTATGGTTGTAAAAATACTCAGCAGAGAAAAAAACCTTTCCATTGTACAATTCACCATCAACACCAACATTGCTTTGGTTAGCCACTTCCCAGGTTACATTTCTGTTTGGAATGCGAAGCTCACTCAGGATTTTGTTCTCTACATCTGAATTGAAGGTATAGATATTCGAGGCACCGGATGCAAAACCATAGCTGGACAGGTATTGGTAAGTTCCGATTCTGTCATTCCCTGTCTGTCCCCATGATCCCCTGATTTTTAAGCTGCTCACTACCGGACTGATGTCTTTCCAGAAATCTTCTTCGGATATGCGCCAACCCATTGATACACCAGGGAAAAAGCCAAAACGTTTATTTTCGGGAAATATATAAGATCCATCATAACGCCATACGAATTCAAACAGGTATTTCCCTACATAATCGTAGTTTACCCTTCCGAAATAGTTTAAACGCGCCTGTTTACTTGAAGAACCTGAATTGGTTTTTTCCGCATCTGCACCAGCAAATAACTCATCAATAGCCGTAGAAATAAAGTTTTTACGAAAAGCACTGAAGCTCATTATTTCTCCTGAGATCCGTTCAACACCTAACAAGAATTTTAAGTTATGCTGCTCTTTAAAGCTCTTCTGATAATTGAGGAGTGCATTCAAGGTGAGCAAATCACTATCATTCATGTCTTGTGTTAATTGTGCATTGGTGAAACCTTTCTGACCTCTGGATAAAACGGGCTGACTGTTTGCATCATAGGTTAGCCCATCCCATGAATATAAATACCATGGTGTTTGCCATAATTTATTGTTATCGGCTCTTTTATCCAGGGCCGCATTACCCGAAATTGATAAACCATCAATCCATGGAACTGTAATATCAATTTTTGCATTCGTTTGTAAAATATTAGCCTTGTTACGATCGTAACCGGTTTGATTGGTGGTCACTACCACCGGGTTGTTTCCGTATTCAATATCTGGACCGTTCATGCCATTAGGCCAGTAAGCAGGCATATTGGGTTTTCCCCTGCGCAACATGGTAAATATGTCTGAAGCTGAACGGGTTGGAAAGTTTTTATGCTCTTCCCTGGCTGCCACATTCACACCATACTTAATATACTTGCTGAGCTTTCCGTCTAAATTCAACCTGAAGTCCATCTGGTTATATTTTGTAGCGCTATTTTTATAAATGGCCTTTTGCGTATTGGCCCCGGCAGATATAAAATACCGGAGTGATTCTTGTCCACCAGAAATATTAACATTCGCAATGGTCTGCGGCGCATAATCTTCAAAAGTTTCAGCATACCAGTCTGTATTTGGATAAAGCCATGGATCAGCACCATCCCTGTATTTCTGCAGGATATCCGGTGTATATTTTGGTATCTGGCCTGCATAAGCACTAATTTCGTTTAACATCTCCAGGTAAGTACTGGCATCGGCACTCTCCGGAATGACAGTTGGTGTACTGAATCCCTGGTTAACCGAAAAATTAACCTCAGGCTTGCCAAGCTTCCCTTTTGTGGTGGTGATTAAGATCACACCGTTGGCTGCCTGAGCACCATAAATTGCAGCTGATGCATCTTTCAACACGGTTACACTTTCAATATCATTTGGATTTAACCGTTCAAGGGCCCTGTTGGAAATCCCATCAACCACAATCAGCGGGGAGTTATTACCTAATGTATTGCCGCCCCTGATCCGCAGGGTAGATCCATCACTGCCGGGTTCGCCCGACCTTGTTACGGCCACCAGTCCTGGTAATTTACCGACCAGGGAATTAGATAAGTTGACAGATGGTGATGAGGTGAGCGCTTCCCCTTTGATTGAACTGATCGACCCAGTAACGGTTGCAACCTTTTGTGTGCCATAACCAACTACCACTACCTGATCCAGGTTACTTGACGTGGCAACCATGCCTACATTTAAGGTTGTACCTGCTACTAACTTTTCCTCAGTCGCATAACCTAGCATATTAAACTGTAGGATATCTCCGGTTTTTTTCGCAACAATACGGTAATTACCATCAGCATCTGTACTGGCTGCGATATTTGTGTTTTTCAGACGTATCGTGACGCCTGGCAGTGGTTCGCCTTTTTCATCCGTAACTTTTCCTGTTACAATCACCTCATTGGCATTCTGGACCTGGAGATACGTTGTGGTTCCTGCCTGTGATCTAACACTTAATAATAACAACACTGCTAAATTGACCAGCAAGGTGTAATTGAAAATTCTAGTAATTTTTGTAAACATTTGTATCCATTTTTTAAAATTTGTAGAGATTATATTTTAACAACTAATTTTCTAAGCACTAATTTCTATTTCATCATTCACCTCCTTGTTATATTGCGTGACAAAACCACATAGGTATCCCACCGTTCGATCTGGGAGATGACCGGAAATGATCCTTGTATGAGTAATTTGACTTTTGATATCGCTGAAAAACAGCTTATTTAAAATCGACGATCGTGATTAGTAAAAGTATTTACATAGCATGCTTTGTTATTGGGTTCACTGATTTTGAATCCCCAAAATTGCGTCCCCGGGTTTAAATTGGCATTAATGCTATGTTAAGATGCCAACATCTTTTCTTTAAAGCATTATTAAAAAATTAACACTAATTAAAATTGGAGTAGGCACAAACTTCAGGAATTAATGAATCTTGTTACTGATGCCCAGGTACCTACGCCTGTTTTGACTACTGATAAATGTTAACACTGATAACGACCAGAAGCCAGCAGCCATGCGATTGGCAAATCGAATACAATTAATCCACTGAACTAAAATCATTTAAGACAAGTACACCTATCTGCTCAACCCTTAAACAAATGTTTAGGGTTTATGCCTGTCAATTTTAAATAACCGATCCTTAACATTAACTTAACATTAGGATAATACATTCTTAACCTCTCAAGTCTTCTAATACAATCCCTATTATTTAACTTTGCAGCCGTTACTGAAAGCCGGATACATTAAAACTTCGGGGATCAATTAAACTTAAATATGTTAACTAATTTGGCACCAGCTGGGGGGAGAAAAGAATTAAGCTATGGGAATGGGACCTTACAAATGTTTTTTTACAGTATCTTCGCCTTTCTATTTATAACTGTACTTCCACCCGTCTTTGGTTTGAAATCACTTGAAGTAAATATAATTCTATCAGAAATCGCAAAAAGTGTAGGAATCTGCTTTGCAATTCCATTTGCATTGGGCCTGATCAGCAGATATGTCTTCATACAACTTATACCCCTCATCTTTACCATTATGGCTATTTCATTAGTCATCTATTTCCCGATCGTGTTTGTGCCAATGTTTGGGGTGTCGGCACTGATAGCATTCGTTAACCTCTCCTATTGGTTCAAAAAGAAATATTTTAAACCCAGTTTAATAAATATATAATGATTTATAAAAAGCCGGATATGTCCAGATATCATTTTGTCCTTCTGGGTATTGTATTATTATTTAGCTCCTGTTTCAAGG
>Ga0182008_10002578_pt1 | contig 11274 bp, 12 predicted proteins | sample Sormic07211129_1_FD_120482 | JGI IMG/M metagenome (GOLD analysis project Ga0182008, IMG submission 120482) | Rhizosphere microbial communities from Sorghum bicolor, Mead, Nebraska, USA - 072115-129_1 metaG | ecosystem: Host-associated > Plants > Roots > Rhizosphere | place: USA: Nebraska...
CGTTGCCCTTGCTGTCACGGTTGAGCGGGTTGATCTCGACCAGCGAGGCGTCCGTCTCCATGTAGCAGGTGTAGAGCTTCTTGAGGATGTCGATCGTCTGGGCGGTCGAATCGGCCGGCATGCCGATGCCGTCGGCGATTTCCTTGGCTTGCGCGTCGGTCAGGCCTTCCTTGGGATCGGCGAAGACCGTGATGATCTTCTCGGGCGTGGAATGCGCCACTTCCTCGATGTCCATGCCGCCTTCGCTCGAGGCGATGAACGCGACCTTCTGGGTCGCGCGGTCGGTCACGGCGGAAACGTAGTATTCCTTGTGGATGTCGGCGCCGTCTTCGATGTAGAGGCGGCGAACCTTCTGGCCTTCGGGGCCGGTCTGGTGCGTGACGAGCTGCATGCCGAGGATTTCTCCGGCGAGCTTCTTGACGTCCTCGATGGTCTTGGCGACCTTGACGCCACCGCCCTTGCCGCGGCCACCCGCGTGAATCTGGGCCTTGACCACCCACACGGGGCCGCCAAGTTTCTGGGCGGCCTCGACCGCCTCCTGGACCGTGTAGGCCGCAATGCCGCGCGGCACGGGCACGCCGAACTTGGCAAGAATTTCCTTGCCTTGGTACTCGTGAATCTTCATGAGGTTTCTCTCGGACGGAGGTTTGAAAACGGGAGATGGTTGATGCTGTTGCTCGTGGGCCACGGCGTCCTGCAGGGCGGGGGCGACGAACAATCAACGACTGTATCATGGTGCGCCGCACCAAAGGCGAGCGCCTTCCTGCGGACATCACGTACCCTCTTTCTCCGTAGAAACACCCACCCCATGGCCAAGGTCTTCATCGACGGCGAAGCCGGCACCACCGGCCTCCAGATTCGCGAACGTCTCGCGAAGATGCCCCAGATCGACATCGTGAGCATCGCGCCCGAGCTGCGCAAGGACGTCAACGCCAAGCGCGACCTGATGGCCGGGGTCGACCTGGTGATCCTGTGCCTGCACGACGACGCGGCCATCGAGTCGGTGGCGCTGATCGACCAGCTGCCGGGGAAAAAACCCAAGATCGTCGACGCCTCGACCGCGCACCGCACCAACCCCGCCTGGGTCTTCGGCTTCCCCGAGCTCGTCGAAGGCCACTGGCAGGCCGTGGCCAAGGCCGAGCGCGTGGGCAACCCCGGCTGCTATGCGACCGGTGCCATCGCCATCGTGCGCCCGCTGATCGACGCCGGCCTGCTGCCCAAGGATTTCCCGCTCGCGCTGCCCTCGGTCAGCGGCTATTCGGGCGGCGGCCGCAGCATGATCGAGGCCTACGAGGCGGGCAACGCGGCGCCCTTCGAGACCTATGCGCTGGGCCTGAAGCACAAGCACATCCCCGAGATCATGAAGTTCACCGGCCTGACGCGCCGGCCGGTGTTCATCCCCTCGGTGGGCAATTTCAGGCAGGGCATGCTGGTCCAGCTGCCGCTGCACCTGGACGACCTGCCGGGCCAACCGAAGGCCAGCGACCTGCACGACGCGCTCGCCGCGCACTATGCGAAGAGCAACACGCCCGACGGCTTCGTCAAGGTGCTGCCGCCCACGGCCGACGGCAAGCTCGAGCCGACCGCGCTCAACGACACCAACGACCTCGAGCTGCGCGTGTTCCCGAACGAAGACCACCGCCATGCGGTGGTGATCGCGCGCCTGGACAACCTGGGCAAGGGCGCCAGCGGCGCCGCGGTGCAGAACTTGAAGCTGATGCTGGGGCTCTGAGCCCCGGGGCCCGCGCCCCTTCGTGACCGGGCGCGCATCGCACCATAATCGCGCCTCCAATCACATCGAGGAGGCTCTCATGGCAATCGCTTTGCAGAAACCCACCGGCGCATTCGTCGCCGCGTCCTGGGCCGCGCTGGTCATCGGTTCGCTGGTCTACCTGATCGGGCTGTGGAACGCCTCCATGCAGCTCAACGAGAAGGGCTACTACTTCACCATCCTGATGTACGGCCTGTTTGCCGCCGTGTCGCTGCAGAAGAGCGTGCGCGACCGGCTCGAGGGCACCTCGGTCACCGCCATCTACTACGGCCTGTGCTGGATCTCGCTGCTGCTGTCGGTGGCGCTGCTGGCCGTCGGCCTGTTCAACGCCACGCTCGCCAACAGCGAGAAGGGCTTCTACGGCATGTCCTTCCTGCTCGCGCTCTTCGGTTCGGTGGCGGTGCAGAAGAACGTGCGCGACATCGCCTCGTACAAGAGCCAGCAGCCGCTGGCCGACGACGTGCCCGACGTGGGCTGACCCCCGCCCGGCGCAGAACGCACGCAGGCGCCTGCGCGCGCTCCTCAGGCCAGCTCGTTGAAGCTGCTGTGCCCCATCAGCGCCGACAGCCGCGCCGCGATGTTGGCCACGATCTCGCAGACCTGCTCGACGTCGGGCGTGACCTTCTGGTCGATGCGCTCGATGTGCGGCACGTTGATGGCCGCGATCACATGGTTGGCCTGGCCCAGGATCGGGAAGGCGATGTTGCGCACGCCCTTGATCTGCTGGCTGGGCATCGAGGCGTAGCCGCGGCTGCGCACCTCGCCCAGCAGCGCGAAGAGTTCGCCCGGGTCGAGCTCCTGCTCGCCCTCCACTTTGACCCGCGCGGCCAGCATGCGGGCGCGGTCCACCTCGTCGCGGAAGGCCAGCAGCACATGGCCGGCCGAGGTGTCGGTCAGGCCGATGGTCACGCCCACCTTGAGGCCGAAGGTCCAGCGGTCGGGCCCGTCGACCTGCGCGATCACCACCACGCGGCCCTGCTGGTACATGGCCAGGTGGCAGGACTGGTGGGCGCGGTTGGCCAGCTCGCGCATCAGCGGCAGCGCGGTCGCGACCAGCGACTTGAGCGGCTGCTGGCGGTGCGACAGCTCGAACATGCGCAGCGTGAGCGTGTAGCGGTCGTTCTCGTCGACGCGCACGAAGCCGCGCCGCTCGAGCGTCACCGCCATGCGGAAGATCTCGCCGACGCTGCGCGACACCTTCTGCGCCAGCTCGTTGAGCGTGTAGCCGTGCAGGCTGTCGGCCAGCGCCTCCAGGATGTCAGGCCCTTCTCGAGCGCGGGCGCCGAGTAGCGCGCGCTGGCGGCATCGTTGGAAGGGGCGGTCGGTTCGGTCATCGGGTCTCTCCATCACGCCGCGGCAGGCCGGCGTGCCTCTTTTACTTCAGGAATGCCGCGGCTCGACCTCGGCATGAAACTCGTACTGTCGCAGGGACTCGGGCTTCATGGTGATCGAAAAACCGGGCGCCGTCGGCGGCATGTAGGCCGCGCCGCGGATCACGCAGGGCGTCTCGAAATGCTCGTGCAGGTGGTCCACGTATTCGATCACGCGGCCCTCGCGGGTGCCGGAGATGCAAAGGTAATCGATCATCGACAGGTGCTGCACGTACTCGCACAGGCCCACGCCACCGGCGTGCGGGCAGACCGGCAGCTGGTACTTGGCGGCCATCAGCATCACGGCCAGGATCTCGTTCACGCCGCCCAGGCGGCAGGAGTCGATCTGCACCACGTCGATCGCGCCGCGCATGATGAACTGCTTGAACATGATCCGGTTCTGGCACATCTCGCCGGTCGCGATCTTCACCGGCGCCACGCTCTCGCGGATCTTGCGGTGGCCCTCGACGTCGTCCGGGCTGGTCGGCTCCTCGATGAACCAGGGCTTGGCGAAGGCCAGCTGGTTGACCCAGTCGATGGCCTGGTCGACCTCCCACACCTGGTTGGCGTCGATCATCAGATGGCGGTCCGGGCCCAGCACCTCCCGCGCCACCTTGAGGCGGCGGATGTCGTCCTGCAGGTCGCGGCCGACCTTGAGCTTGATGTAGTCGAAGCCCGCGTCCACCGCCTCCTGTGCGAGCCGGCGCAGCTTCTCGTCCGAGTAGCCCAGCCAGCCGGCCGAGGTGGTGTAGCAGGGATAGCCTTCGGCCTCGAGCGTGCGGATGCGCTCTTCCTTGCCGACGGCGGCCTTCTGCAGCAGCACGAGCGCCTCCTCGGGCGTGATGCAGTCGGTGATGTAGCGGAAGTCGATGCAGCGCACCAGCTCTTCCGGCGACATCTCGGCCACCAGGCGCCACACCGGCTTGCCCTCGGCCTTGGCCCAGAGGTCCCACACCGCATTCACGATGGCCCCGGTCGCCAGGTGGATCGCGCCCTTGTCCGGACCGATCCAGCGCAGCTGGCTGTCGCTGGTCACGTGGTGCCAGAAGCGCCCCATGTCGGCCGCGATCACCGCCAGCTCCTGGCCCACCAGCAGGTGGCGCATGGCGCGCAGCGCCGCGCAGCAGATCTCGTTGCCGCGGCCGATGGTGAAGGTCAGGCCGTGGCCTTCGAGGCCCGGCTGGTCGGTCTCGAGCACCACGTAGGCGGCCGAGTAGTCCGGATCGGGATTCATCGCGTCCGAGCCGTCCAGGTGCTGAGAAGTGGGGAAGCGGATGTCGAGGACCCGGAGGTCGGTGATGCGCGTCATGGTGTGTCCGATAAAAGTAGATGAAGGAGGCCGGTCAGCCGATGCAAGCGCACCCCATTCCAGGGATACCGCGGAACCGGCTCCGCCGGGCCGCCGGTATCGCCCCCTCGAGGGGGGAGTTGAGCTACACGCAGTGAGCGAGAGACGGGGGTGGGCTCAGTTCGACCAACCACCATCGATCATGTGGATGGTCCCCGTCGTGAACGCCGATTCGTTGGACGCCAGGTACACCACCAGCGCCGCGACTTCCTCGGGCCGGCCGACGCGGCCGATGGGCTGGCGCGCCACGAAGGCCGCGCGCACCGCCGCCTCGTCGGCGTTCGCATCGCGCGCCTGGGCCGCGATGCGGCCGCGCAGCGAGGGCGACTCGATGGTGCCCGGGCAGATCGCGTTGCAGCGGATGCCCTTCTGCACGAAGTCGGCCGCCACCGCCTTGGTCAGGCCGATCACCGCCGCCTTCGAGGCGCCGTAGACGAAGCGGTTGGGCACGCCCTTCACGCTCGAGGCCGCCGAGGCCATGTTGATGATCGAGCCGCCGCCGTGCGCCAGCATGGCCGGCAGGAAGCTGCGGATGGTGCGGTACATGGACTTGACGTTGAGGTCGAAGCTGAAGTCCCAGTCGCTGTCCTCGCATTCGAGGATGCTGCCGCCGTGCACGAAGCCCGCGCAGTTGAAGAGCACGTCGAGCGGGCCGATCTCGGCCGCCATGCGCGCCACGGCCGCGCTGTCGCGCACGTCCAGCTTCGCGGTCGTCAGGCCCGCGAGGCCCTCGGCGCGCGCGTCCTCGGCCAGTGCCGCCAGCGCCTCGTCGTTCATGTCGGTGGCCCAGACCTGTGCGCCTTCGCGCGCCAGCGCCAGCGCGCTCTCGCGGCCGATGCCGTTGCCGGCGGCCGTCACCAAAGTTCTTTTGCCCTGGACCCGTTGCGTCATGGTGTGCTTCCCGCGACGCGTACGCATCGCATTAATAAAAGAGTTTTTCGTTAGTGAAATTTAAGCGCGTCACGATACCAAAGGAAGGCTGGCCCTGGAGAACCCTTGCGCTCGGTGTTAACCCTATGGGAAAAGCAGGGTTCGGCCTGACAGAATCGCCGCCGACACCATAAAAACATCTTTCATTTGCAAAAACACCGAGCGCCGACTTTCTGTCGCGCTTCAGGGCCGGCCCCCGCGGCGCGGCCTGCTTCCAAGGAGACCTCGTGAACTATCAGTTCGATTTCGAGCCGGTGCTCGCGCAGTGGCCGCTGCTGCTCGAAGGCGCCTGGACCACGGTCCAGCTGTCCTTCGTGGCGACCGTGCTCGGCTTTGCGCTCGGGACCGCCTGCGCGCTGGGCCGCAACAGCCGCCACCGCTGGCTGCAGCGCCTGACGGGCGGCTATGTCGAGGCGATCCGCAACTCGCCGCTGCTGATCCAGAGCTACTTCCTGATCTTCGGCCTGTCGAGTGCCGGCGTGACGATGCCGATCATGGTCGGCGCGGTGCTGGCGCTGGTGATCAACATCGGCGCCTACAGCTGCGAGATCATCCGCGCGGGCATCGAGTCGATCCACAAGGGCCAGCTCGAGGCCGCCGAATGCCTGGGCCTGTCGAAGGCGCAGGTGTTCTGGCATGTGATCCTGCGGCCGGCCATCGAGCGGGTGTACCCCGCGCTGGCCAGCCAGTTCGTGCTGCTGATGCTGGCCTCCAGCATCATGTCCTCGATCGGTGCCGAGGAGCTGTTCGGCGTGGCCAACCGCATCCAGTCGGACACCTTCCGCAACTTCGAGATCTTCCTCGTGCTGTGGGCCGTGTACCTGGCGCTGTCGTATGCGATGCGCCTGGGCTTCTGGCTGCTGGCGCAGCTCGTCTTCCCGCGCCGGCGCAAGCTCGGCACCTCGCTGTGAGGACCGCGCCATGACGTTGATGCCGGTCGATCATTTCGGTTTTCTTCTGCTCGGTGCCTGGGGCACGGTGCAACTCTCGGCGCTGGCCTTCGTCGGCGGCGGCCTGATCGGGCTGGCCGTGGCGCTGGCCCGGGTCTCGCCGCTGCCCGCGGTGCGCATCGCCGCCACCGCCTACATCCAGGTGGTGCAGGGCACGCCGCTGCTGGTGCTGATGGGCGTGTGCTTCTTCGGCCCCAGCATCGTGGGCATCGGCTCGGTGCCGGCCCTGGCCGCGGCCGCGCTGGCCATCACCCTCTACTCCGGCGCCTTCCTCGGCGAGATCTGGCGCGGCTGCATCCAGTCGGTGCCCAAGAGCCAGTGGGAAGCCGCCGAATGCCTGGGCCTGACGCGCATCGAGCGCATGCGCCGCGTGATCCTGCCGCAGGCGCTGCGCATCGCGACGCCGCCGACCGTCGGCTTCCTGGTGCAGATCATCAAGAACACCTCGATCGCCTCGCTGGTGGTGGGCTACGCCGAGCTCTCCTACAACGCCAAGGTGCTCAACAACTCGACCTTCCAGCCCTTCCTGTACTTCGGATGTGCGGTGGTCCTTTATTTCATCATGTGCTATCCGCTGTCCCGCTGGAGCCGCACGCTCGAAAGGAAGCTCAATGCAACCCGTGGTTGAACTCGAACAGGTCCACAAGCGCTTCGGCCAGAACCATGTCCTGCGGGGCGTGTCCTTCTCGGTCAACCGCGGCGAGGTGGTCGCCATCATCGGCAAGAGCGGCTCGGGCAAGAGCACCGCGCTGCGCTGCATCGACCGCCTCGAGACCATCGACAGCGGCACCATCCAGGTCTGCAACCACCAGGTGCACGATGCCGCGCTCGACCTGCGCGCGCTGCGCCGCGACGTGGGCATCGTGTTCCAGAGCTACAACCTGTTCCCGCACCTGACGGTCAAGCAGAACATCACGCTGGCCCCGCAGTCGGTGAAGAAGCTGGGCGCCAGCGAGGCCAACGCGCTGGCGCTGGACGTGCTCCAGCGCGTGGGCCTGGCCGAGAAGGCCGACGCCTACCCCGAGCAGCTCTCGGGCGGCCAGCAGCAGCGCGTGGCGATCGCGCGTTCGCTCGCGATGCAGCCGCAGCTGATGCTGTTCGACGAGGTCACCTCGGCACTCGACCCGGAACTCACCGGCGAAGTGCTCAAGGTGATGGAGAAGCTCGCGGGCGAGGGCATGACCATGATCCTCGTGACGCACGAGATGGCCTTCGCGCGCGGCGTGGCCAGCAAGATCATCTTCATGCACCAGGGCCAGGTCTGGGAACAGGGCGACGCCAGCATCCTGAGCGCGCCGCAGACGCCCGAACTGCGCCAGTTCCTCGGCACCGGGCTTTGAGCCGCCACACCTGAGCCCTCGACCGCTTTCGATCCGATCAATCACAGGAGACTCTCGATGAACCGTTCCTTCCTCGCCCGCCGCAGCACCCTCGTCGCCGCCCTCGTGCTGGCCTCGCCCTTCGCGCTGCTGAACGCCGCGCACGCCGACCAGCTCGACACCATCACGGCCGCCAAGAAGATCCGCATCGCGATCGACCTGGCCGTGCCGCCCTATGCCATGAAGGACGAGAAGCTCAACGCCGTCGGCTCCGACGTCGAGACCGCGCAGTTGCTGGCCAAGAGCCTGGGCCTGGCGCTCGAGATCGTGCCCACCACCGGCGCCAACCGCATCCCCTTCCTGCAGACCGACAAGGCCGACATCGTGATCTCGAGCATGTCGGTCACGCCCGAGCGCGAGAAGGTGGTCGATTTCTCGATCCCCTATGCCGCCATCCTGGCGGTGGTCGGCGCGCCCAAGAGCATGACCCTCAGCGGCCCGGCCGACCTGGTGGGCAAGAAGGTGATCTCCACCCGCGGCACCACCAACGACCAGGAACTCACCAAGATCCTGCCGGCCGGCGCGCAGATCGTGCGCTTCGACGACGACGCCACCTCGATCACCGCGGTGGTCAGCGGCCAGGCCGACATCTTCGCGACCGCGCCGCCGCTGCTCAAGACCATCAACGAGAAGAACCCGGCCAAGCAGATGGAGCCGAAGTTCACGATGAAGGTCAACATGCTCGCCATCGGCCTGCGCAAGAACGAGCCGCGCCTCAAGGAGAAGCTCGACGCCTTCGTCAAGGCGCACCTGCAGAGCGGCGAGCTCAACACCATCTACAAGAAGTACCACGGCGCCGACCTGCCCGTGGAAGTGACGCGCAACGGAGGCTGAGCCGATGGCCAAGATCGACCAGGTCGAGATCGCCCAGATCGACATCGCACCCAAGGTGGTGCGCACCGACGCCATCCAGTCCTTCGTGACGCAGGAGACCGTGATGGTCACCGTGCGCTGCGACGACGGTTCCACCGGCACCGGCTACACCTACACCATCGGCACCGGCGGCTCGTCGATCGTGGCGCTGCTGCAGGACCACCTGGCGCCGCGGCTGATCGGGCGCGATCCGCAGCACTACGAAGCCATCTGGCGCGACCTCTTCTTCCACACGCACGCGACCGCGGTGGGCGCCATCACCAGCCTCGCGCTGGCGGCCGTCGACACCGCGCTGTGGGACCGCAACGCCCGCGTGGCGAAGCTGCCGCTGTGGCAACTGGCCGGTGGCGCGCAATCGCGCGTGCCGGTCTACACCACCGAGGGCGGCTGGCTGCAGATCCCGCAGGCGCAGCTGGTCGAGCAGACGCTCGCCGCCCAGGCCGCGGGCTTCCTGGGCGCCAAGGTCAAGGTCGGCAAGCCGCACGTGGCCGAGGACATCGCACGCCTGTCGGCGGTGCGCGAGGCGGTGGGCCCGGGCTTCGAGCTGATGGTCGACGCCAACCAGAGCTTCACGGTGTCGGAAGCGGTGCGCCGCGCGCGCCAGTACGAGGCCATCGACCTGGCCTGGTTCGAGGAGCCGATGCCGGCCGAGCACGTGCGCGCGCATGCGCAGTTGCTGGCCAGCACCAGCGTGCCGGTGGCGGTGGGCGAATCGATGTACCACCTGTCGCAGTTCGCCGAGTACATCCAGCAGGGCGCCTGCTCGATCGTGCAGGCCGATGTGGCGCGCGTGGGCGGCATCACGCCCTGGCTCAAGATCGCGCACCTGGCCGAGGCGCACAACATCGCGATGTGCCCGCATTTCCTGATGGAGATCCACGTGAGCCTGTGCGCGGCCGTGCCCAACGGCCGCTGGGTCGAGTACATCCCGCAGCTCGACGACCTCACGACCAGCCGGCTGCAGATCGAAGCCGGCCACGCGGTGGCGCCGTCGACGCCCGGCCTGGGCATCGAATGGGACCCGGCGCAGCTCAAGGCGCGCCGCAAGTTCGAGCCGCTGGTGGTGCGCGGCTGATCCTCGCGCGGGGCGGCCTCAGGCGATGAGCCAGAGGCCAAAGCCCAGCAGCAGGGCGTGCGCGGCCAGCGCGATGTAGAGCAGGGTGCGCGACGGGGTCGCCATCTCCTGCAGCGTCTCGCCGATGCGCTGCTGCAGCAACGCACGCAGGGCCGGGTCTTCCACGCCGGCCTCGGTGCCGCCGTGCGCGGCGCGCCCGGCCTGCCAGTCGGCCAGCAGCGTCGACAGCGGCAGCCGACCCAGCACGAAGCCGATCACGGCCCGCACCGCGCGGCCCTCGCCCAACACCGGCGCGAGCTGGCGGCTCAGCGCATCGACCGATAGCCATTCGGACGTGCGCTGCAAGGCGCCATGGGTGCGCGGCATCGCCTCGACGCGGCCCGCGATGGCGGCGCCCAGCCGCTGCGCGATCGTGTCGCCATGCGCCAGCACCACCTGGCGCAGCGCGCGGCTGCGGCCCTGCGCGATGCCGAGCATCAGGTAGAGCGGCATGAAGCCCAGCAGCAGCAGGGCGACCAGCACCGAAGGCGTGAACAGCAGCGCGATCACCGCACCCGCGCCGCCGGCACGCGCCGCGGGCATGCCCGGGCCGCTCAGCTGGCTGACGTAGAAGAAGAACACGCCGCCACCGAGCAGGATGGCCAGCAGCGCACTCTTGAAGACGGCGCCGGCGAAGGCGGTGCCGGCGCGCAGGCCGGTGCGGCCGAGGGATGGGGTGGGGTTCGACGACATGGGCGGATCATGCCAGCCGTGCCGGGGCCCAGGCTCACTCGTCGTCGAGTTCGCTGCGCAGCACCTTGCCCACCACCGCGGCGGAGAAGCCCCGCGCCATGAGGAAGCGCGCCTGTTTGGCACGTTCCTTCGCATCCTGCGGCAATGCATCGAAGCGGCGCCGCCAGACTTCGCGCGCGCGCGCCTGCTCGCTGTCTTTCAGCTGCGCCACCGCTTCGGAGATGGCCTCGGGCGCGACGCCCTTCTGCTGCAATTCCTGCCGCACCCGCGCGGCGCCCATGCGCGCAGCGCGCTGGTTGATCACCGACTGCACCACGCGCGACTCGCTGATGAAGTCCTTGGCCGCCAGTTCGTCGAGCGCCTGCGCCAGCGTGCCCGGCACCTCTTCGTACTTCGCCAGCTTGCGTTCGAGCTCGGGCCGCGAATGCTCGCGCTGGCTCAGCAGGCGCAGCGCGCGGCCCTTGAGGGAGGGAGCGGCGAAACCCATGAAGGCGTGAAGCGATCAGGTGGCGAACACCGGCCGCGCGGCCGACGCCCGCCGCCCGATCAGGCCTGCGGCTGCTGCTTGGCCGCCTTGGCGTCGGCCTTGGCCTTCGCCTTGGCTTCGGCTTCGGCCGCTTCCGAGCCCGCATCGGCCGCCAGCAGCGGGATGCCCAGCGACTCGCGCACCTTGTTCTCGATCTCGCGCGACAGCGTCGGGTTCTCGCGCAGGAATTCGCGCGCGTTGTCGCGGCCCTGGCCGATCTTCTCGCCGTTGTACGCGTACCAGGCGCCGGACTTCTCGAGGATGCGATGCGTGACACCCATGTCGATGATCTCGCCCTCGCGCGAGATGCCCTCGCCGAA
>Ga0182008_10002579_pt1 | contig 11272 bp, 12 predicted proteins | sample Sormic07211129_1_FD_120482 | JGI IMG/M metagenome (GOLD analysis project Ga0182008, IMG submission 120482) | Rhizosphere microbial communities from Sorghum bicolor, Mead, Nebraska, USA - 072115-129_1 metaG | ecosystem: Host-associated > Plants > Roots > Rhizosphere | place: USA: Nebraska...
AAAGTAAAGACGGTAAATCCTGCAACAGAAGAGGTTCTTAATGAATACCAGATTATGACTAAACAACAGATAAATGACAAGGCAAGAAAGGCACGAAATGCATTTGATGAATGGAAAAAAGACAATGATAAAAGAATGTAGAGTAGTAATGGTGGGAAGTCTGAAAAATGTCACACAATAATGTAGAAAATTCTAACGGCAAGGGCTGTCCCATACGTATATTAATATTGGGAAGTGGTTTTGCGGGGATTGAAGTTTTAAAGAGAGTACAAAGGAAATTTCGGAGAAACAACAACATAGACATTACTTTGGTAAGCCGAGATAACTTTGTTCTCTTTACACCCATGCTTCCTGAAGTAGCTGCTGGCATGGTTGAGACAAGACACATCGTAACACCAGTTAGGACCTTTTGCAAGAAAGCCAACTTTTATGAAGCTAGTGTTGATTCTATAGATCTGAAGAACAAGGAGATAGTTATATCGCATCCAATAGGTAATCAGCTTCGGCCGATTTATTGGGATCGTCATACACTCAAATATGATTACTTAGTTGTCGCATTGGGAAGTGAAAGCAATTTCTTTGGTATGCCTGATGTACAAGAACATGCCTTGACTATGAAGACCCTGGATGATGCAATTATTTTGAGAAATCATGTGTTAAATATACTTGAACAAGCGAGCCTAGAACATGATAACAAGGATCTAAGGAAGAGCTTGTTGACTTTTGTAGTTGTCGGGGGAGGATTTAGCGGAGTCGAAACAGTAGGTTCACTGAACGATTTTGTAAAGGGAACTGTTAAGGAATATTATAAAGATATTTACATGACAGATGTAAAAATAATACTAGTCAGCGCACAAGATAAAATTCTGCCAGAGGTGGGAGAAGAATTAGGTGATTATGCACTACAAAAACTAAAAGATAATGGAGTAGAATTCATTATGAATAGCCAAGTCAAAGGAGCAACACCGAATACCGCCAAATTGGATAACGGTACTGTGATACCAACTTATACACTGATTTGGACTGCTGGTGTAACTCCTTCTGATCGCGAGATGATAGAAAATCTTCCGTGCCAGCATGGTAAAGGTGGAAGCATCATAACGAACCAATATCTAGAAGTACCAGGATATACAAGTGTGTATGCTGTAGGAGATTGTGCATCCATACCAAATCCGTACACAGGAAAGGATTATCCTCCGACAGCACAAAACGCAATAGAGGAAGGCAGGCTAGCTGCAAAGAATATTTCATATGAAATTAAAGGAAAGAAAAATAAGAAAAAAACATTTAATTACAAAAATAAGGGAATAATGGCTCAAATCGGTAAGAGAACTGGCGTTGCCCAATTATTCGGTCGTAAATTCCACGGGTTGATAGCATGGTGGCTGTGGCGTACATTTTATTTATCTAATCTGCCAACAATAAACAAGAAATTGAAAGTTATGGGTGATTGGACTACAGATCTATTATTTCAACCTGATGTATCCATGATTAAAAGATTTGTGGTGAAGGAAAACTATCATCATGATGATCTTGGAAGTCACAATATGAAGAAAGAATTGGAAAAGACCAATAGCCCTACAAGCGAGAACAAATAGGCACTCATAACAGTAATCTCGCATCCGGCCTTATGGTAGGTGATCGTTACGTCACGTGATTCATGCAGTTTTCCTATCTGATTCAGACAGTGTTCTAGGTTTGATCACTTATCTAGAGGCTAATCTCATAATTTTTCTAAAATAAAACCTAAAGGACAGAAACTAGGCTACTGCTGTAAGCGAGCTTGCAATACAAAAGATGAACATTACACAGGTGCTGTAAAAGATATTAAGTATACTCAGACAATCCAAAAAGAAAGAAAAACATATCATGAATGTGGAAGATACTGGATATATTGATAATGCAACATGTATATATTGATAATGTAACATGGTAACCGGGAAGAAAGAGCGTCTTGATATAGCCGACTTTTTAAAATTCTATCATTAATCATTATTCTTTGTTGCCAAAGCTTTTTCTGTGTCCTCTTCTCCTTGCCTTATCAATTTCTTTATGGTGGCAACTGAAAAATCTGCATCTTCAAAAAGGAAATGCCTTTTTTCTGGTCTTTCTATGCGCACGATTTCCTTTATTATTGCGCCCCGTTGACGTGCAAGCTTATTGTACTCGAGTTCCATTTTGTCAAATCTTTCCCTTAATTCTGCATCATTGCCTTTTTCTTTGAGCTTGACATTGCTGATCATTAATAGATCATGCATTTCTTTTAAAAGCAATAAGTACCTTGATATAATCTTTGACAATCTGACATTATTATCTGTCTTATCAGTGTATATTATGTCTCTGGCTCTATGCCAGGCTTCAAACATGTCTTGCGGAAGATCTTTTTGATAGTGAGGAAAGATATTAACGAGATAAACCATCTTGTCCGATGTGGGCGACGCGTCTATAACTTCGCGTAGGGGAGTGTTGCTAAGCAGAGCACCATCCCATAAATATCTATTATCTTTTTGCGTCCATTCAATGCCATAGAAAGGAAAACCGGCACTTGCAATAACGTGATCTACATCAATATCGATATGTTTGCTATCGGATACGACTGGTTCACTTGTTTGTATATTTGTAGAAGTCACAATTAATCTGGGCCTATCTGGCTTTCCTAGACTGTTAAAATCAACATAACTGCTCAGAGTCTTCTTAAGGGGTGTCATATCAAAAAGTGGATATGGCAGTGGTCTAAATGGTTGAAGCAGGTTGAAAAAACTCGAGGCAATCCATTTTGGAAAGAACGCCTTATGATTTCCATATGTGGCAGAATACATTGAAGCTAAAATAGCTCTCATTTCATCTGTAAAGTATAATGATGACAATTGTTGTGGCAATGGTATAAGAGTTTCTGCCAGTTCTAACCAAAAATTTTCAAGTTCTATTGTAGAACTATTACTTTGGTAATTATGAGCCGCTATTATTGCTGCATTAAGAGCTCCGATAGAAGTACCAGACACAATATCAAATTTTATGTCGTGTTTTGCAAGAGTTTTATACACTCCACACTCATATGCGCCAAGCGAACCTCCTCCTTGGAGTACAAGAACTGATTCTACAGGCAATTCTTTTTCACTGATTTCTTCTTCATTTCTATTGATTTTCATATTGCTCTATGTTGACATACCATCAATTTGTTTATTAAAGAAATCTTTGGACAACTACATCTGTTGGAGAAACATCAGTCAGTACCGTCCTGTACTGACGCCTTATATTGTTATATGTAAATTATGTCCCCTGTTTATCTCCGCTATTAGATCGAAGAGCAAAGATAAAAACATTATAAACAATAATCAGTAATCTTCACGATGTCATCTAGCCGTAAAAGGGTCATTAAAGATTCTACTCCTAAGAGATTTATTTCTTGCATCCTTTAATTAAATCGAGATCCTGTCAATAAAAGTAAAAAGTTAACTATCTTAATTTGGGTAAACAAAATATCGTCCATTTCTTCACGATTAGCACCAGATTTGCAGAAGGATAATTTGATACTTAACTTAGTAGTTTAAATAAAAACTGGGTGAGATCAAGTGCGGGCACGTGCAATATTAAAGGTAACGTGGTCTTAATGATGGAATATGATTACTATCAAATAATATGATCTTCTCCATAGAAAAGAGTGTCTATTACAAGTTTCTTATTACAATGTCTGTTTGATTGATAGCCAAGTTGGTGAAATTTATTTTGTATGTATATTAAGATGAAAGTATGAAATAAATATATTAATTAAGTTATGCAAAAACATTTGTAATGATGATGTATTACTTTATCACCACTCAACGATAGCCGAAATCTTTAGGATCTGTACTCTTGTATGTGAAAAATGTACTGCAATTCTCACAATCGGTTTGAAAAGATCATAGAATAATATTTGAAGGTAACTAATGATGGACGAAGAAAGGATCATCTTGCTATTAAATACATCATAAGTCAAGTCATGGCTAATAATTCTTGTACAAGGATAATAATTGTATGTAGCCATCTGATTTTTCTATGCTATGGTCTAAAACCGTTAAATTTTATAATTTCCATTTCTTTCTTATGAGTTCAGAAGATCTATTCAATAAAATAATGTATACAAGACATGTCATTGCAGTAAGTTTGGGATTGTTACTTTTGTTTACAAATATTGTAGTATTCTATACATCATCAAACCATAGTCTGTTAGTAGCAGCACAACAGACTAACGATAAGACGTATCATAGTAATGCGACAGGTGCTACTATCACTTTTCATGGCCATAGCATTACGTCCAAAACGAGTAATATTACTGGCACAAACAATCCTGGAATAAATGGGTTTGGCCCAAAAAATTCCATAAGAAATATGACAAACCCAACGTTCCTTATGAAAAATCCCTTATCTAATCTAAGCAATCCGTTGGCCAATATGACAAATCCGTTATCTAACATGAAGAGTCCATAGTTAAGGTGAAAATATCCTAGAATTAGAATTCTTAGACTTAGAGTAGATATCTTCTCCATACAATGTTGTATTATATATTTGAGTAAAACTGTGATGCGTGGGTTGGCTTGAATGCAGATGAGTCTATTCCAAGGAATATTCGTTTGACAGTTGTAAGGAGAATGAAAGAAGAAGAAATTATCCTTTCCAGAATAGTACCTGTGATTCTATCCATAAATTTCTGTAATGTTGTGAAATGAGTTATTATTCTGGATAGCTTGAGGACCATCCTAAGATAAAAGCCTCATCTACCACCAACCATTTCTGCTGTAAACATGCGGTAACTCTTACTCTCATATTGTCTTATAGTAAGCAGAACGAGATGCTGCCAGACTGTGAAAATGTGATTGCTCTTCCTATTGATGAATAGTGATAGCATCCTAGCATTCTTCAGTATACATAGCATAGTATGTGCTAGTTTGACGTATCTTGATTCTTTCACCATATGTATGGTATGGCCATATTACATGGCTTTTGTCTTATCAAGAATAGATGGTTTCGAGAGACAAATAGGCTCTGTTCAGTTAACGATAAATCTATAGCTTAAGACACCCTACTTCTTTAAATGGTCATATTCAAAAGAAGCAGAACTCTTTCAAAGTATATTTACTACGCCCTACACTTACTTGTACTTTTCTGGTCTTTCGCTTAGAAAAACAATAGAGCATTTATTATTGCCATTTGTCAAAAGAAATCATGTATCAATCAATCTGGAATTGGATACAACATTATTATAAACCAACAAAGGTATGGCAGAAGAAGAGAACTAAAATATCACAATTCATTATATAGATAAAACAGTGATTAGAGTAGGTAGAGAAGAAGAAGAAGTAGGTAGTATTCTGGTTATAGATGGATGGATGGATTGCAATTGAACCTAAAAGTAAAACAATTCTGGATATGCGTATTTCTCTAGAACGGAGTATACTTGTTGCTGAACAGTTTCTTCAAGAATTGATTAAAAAATATGGAAGAAATCCATCTCCGCTGCTGATGGTCGTAGTACATGGTATCCACAAGCATGTAGATTTTTGAAATTACGTCATCATACTCACTCATAATATTACGAAAAAAAGTATCATTATAGAACGAACTATTCAATATATCAAAGATAGAACTGAAGGATTTGATGATTATTTTCCATGTCAAAAAGATAACTGTACATTAGAAAATATTAGAAATTAGTTTAATCTGTTTGTAGTGTACATAATAGCATGATTACATTTGCTAAGTGAACAGAGCCGGTGTTGTAGGAAGATATGTATACATAAAGAGTGTTTCGTTAACCTGATTGTGTTTATATGCAACAATCGAACCTTTTGTCTAGTCACATATATAGATGACAGTTACAAGCTGAAGGGCACACATGAATAGTAAGTGAATAGTTTTACCAACAGTTTATCAAATGTTGTCCATTGCACAGATTCTATATGATTTATTAGTTCATTGATTCCAAATTGCCATTACGGCAAAAAAGTGCTTAATGCTTAATTACAATATCTCATGCCATAGTATTTGATCTATTATATGAGAGGTGAAAAATACTACGTCGCATAGTATCAAGTATGAAGAACATAGAGAAGGAGAATGTAGCGGGTTAATTTACAATATCCATAATAGTTCTTATGTTGAAGCCGTATCCCAAATCCCATATTTCGTCCTGTGCAAGTTATGTTTGTGGTGCTGTACATTATTTTGTTTTAATCCAAATACAAATTACATCCAAAGATGTCCTTGTTGTAAAAATGATAAACTAGGATTATCAAGTATTTTATCGAATGAAACATACCATTTTGATTACACTCCAGACGCCAGAAACTTGTCAGAATTTGGACTTGATACTAGTAATGATAATGGCGATAATATCATATCAGGAGCTTGATAGACTAAATGAACATAACTGAGACTGAAATTCCTTTCAACGTTGTTGCAAAGATATGTAGTTGTAATGATGATCAAAATAGTGATGATAAAAAGAAAGTAATTTATTCATTTGTCGATGGCTATCACAATCTATGTATTGATAAGAAAGATGTTCTGTTAGATGAAATGAAAGCATGTGAACAGCTTTTGAAACATGTGGTAGACAAGGCAGACAAACGTACGATAGAAAGAGAAGTCGCAGAATTAAAGACTACATTGGACATTATGAATTAACTAGAATAATATTTCTAATGCTAGTTGTTCGATAATTAACTAACTGTATCATTTAAGTGCTACTTTTGTCAGTGAAGGTAATGTGAACGTTTCTGCAATTGGTTTTTTGATAGTGTAGGGCCATCCTTTGCTATTATTGCTAATCTTATACCATATTCTGAACTGCCTATCAGTATCGGGCCTTTTAAATGAAACATACCTGTACTTCTAACTGATTCTTGGTTGCGAAAGTCAGGTCCCCAGGTGATAAAGTCTGATGAATTGATAGTAGAAGACCAAAAATGAGAAGGAGAATTTGATTTATGCGTAGGAATAGCTTCTTGACCTAATATCCCATCTGCATCGTCATATCTATGGCTGAAAATTAACCATGGTTGTAGTCGATTAGAGATTGTACCTTGATAGGTAAGAGCGGTCCTTGGAGGAATAGTTATATTCTTTGGTATAAATGACAGCACGACTCTTCTTGATTCATTAGGATTAAACGGAATCTTTCCTCCTATCATCATGTTCATATTCTTTCCTGACTCAATACCGGCTCCTACGTTAACTCGTCCATGCATAGAGGGATGGTACTTGTAAACGGTTTTTTTAAGGAAAATGTGTGTGGAATTCGGGTTCAAGCACAGAAATGAGATGATATAGGTAGCGAAATCCAACAGATTGCCATACTGCGAAAGTTCTTGGACTAGGATGCAACTGGTTGCATATCGACATATATGGGAAGAAAGTCAAGGATGGAACTTACCAGCTTCAACCAATCTATCGTCTTTCTGTTGTTCTAATCATATCACCTTTTTTAAAAGGACGAGGAGATAAAAGCAGTATTCTAGTAATAGCATTGCTAATTGTATTTCGTGATGAGAACCCAATTATAGTGCCAGCTGCTACACTAATTGCACCAGCTGCTACACTACTTACAGATGAAAATTGGAATATGATTATAATGATAGTGATTACAATCAAAATGATCTTTGTTATTATGTTAATACCTTTAGTTCTCTTTTATCTAAATTCAGTGAATCAGCTTTTCTCTTAAGTAAATACCTTATTATGAAATAGGCAGCAATTGAAGCAGCAACAATTGATACAATAGATAATAAAATACTATCCCAAAAATTGGCCAAGCCAGAAGACAAAGGAGAAGAGGAGGGTAGAGCGGAGATATCTTGTTCACCACCGCTACCACTAACACCTCGTTTGCCTTCTGCTCCTATGTCTATTGACATAGCAACAAAGAAACAATCAATGATAGATTCCAATAATATTATAAGTATCTGCTATCAAACAATATATTTGCGCATCTAGTTATGATCATCCTAGCCTCCGCCTATCCTTCCAAGTATAAATGCAACAGCAAAACCTGCCATAGCAGCAAGTCCTATTTTACTTCCTCCTTCTTCAAAGGCTTCTGGTATCATAGATTCAGCTAACATTACAAGAATTGCACCTGCAGCAAATGATATTGCTATTGATATAACAAAAGGACTAGCCTTAGACAAAACGGCGAAGCCTATAGCAGTGGATATAGTTCCTATTATTACAGCTATAGACCATAATCCAATTATGTACTTTTTGTTTCTTCCATTTGATTTCATACCTTCAGTTGAAGCCAAACCTTCTGGAAAGTTTGATATAAAAATTGCTGCTATAAGAACTACATTTACTGTTCCTCCTGTCACTAAAGAAATCCCAAGAGCCATATTTTCAGGTATATTATCCATTACTGAGCCAACAAGCAATGACAAGCCAGATGCTGATTTGCCACCTCCTGCATTGTCACCATGAGATCTCTTTCTATTCCTAACTGGGGTAGTATTACTATTTGTAGAAGAATCCCTATGTCCCTTAGACTTTTTGTCAAGAATGCGATTTGCAACGCTGTATGATACTCCTCCAAAAATAAAGCCAATAACGACAGGTGGTATTGATTGAGATAGACTGAAAGCTTCCTCAACAAGGGAAAATGTTAATGCTGCAACCAAAACTCCACTACCAAAAGCCATAATTACAGCAATTACGCCCTTCGGTAGACTTACAAATAATGCAACTATACATCCGATAACCAGAGGAATACTAGCAATAAATCCCAATAGAAGAGATTCAAATATTGTATGAGATGGAATTGGATCTAATCACCTTTTATATTAGTACTTCATTTTTTATTAATATGTGCTGAATCGATTCTATATCTATTCTTTCGCCCATGACACTGATAGGTATTGTTATTACCACTAAATGAAAATAGTTTTCATATGATAAGAAAGTCAATATATCACGTGACAGTTATCGTATCAAAGATAGTCACACATGATATAGCAGCTGTAACATCATCAGAACAAAGTATATTATACTATTAACCGGTCCGAAAGCAATCTCCAATTATAATTTCTCTGATATCGCCGATAAAGGAAATAACTTATTTTATGTGATTCGATTCGTTTGTATTATTGTCCCCAATGTTCAAGATTATCAATGAATTCTTGACCATAACGACATGCAATTTCCTTTTCTAATTCTCCTGTAATCTGACTAATCTGAAGGACATTAGCAACTTCCTTAAAGTATTATTCTAATCCTGCAGATGAAATAACAAGTACTTTTCTACCGTTTGAACCTGACTGGTAATTGTGCGGAATACCTTTTGGAATGAATACAAAATCTCTTATCTGAGAGTGATAACTCTTTTTACCATATTGTATGCTATATTTCCCTTCAAGAACATAATATGCTTCAGTTGAATTAGGATGAATATGAAGAGCTCGACAAATATTCAGTGGATGTATCATTTCGATTAATGAACACGTTCCCTCGGAATCATCCTGAGACCTGACAACCATTTTTGTACCATGAAAATTGATTTGTGGACCCTCTTCTTTACCGAGTGCAAATCCAACCATAATGAATTAACAATTTATCAATCGCTTAATATTTCTTTTAAAGTAGATGATAAAAAAGAAAGGAAATTGACTAACATTTAACTATTAATCAGAAGTTCTCTATCTGCCGTATCCTTGTATTATGATATGTAATGAAGTAAAGATATAGCCTTATAACGATTCAACTGCATTCAAACTATAGGTAGAAATAATTAATTCTAAACATTGTATACTATATCATGTTCAATTTGCAAACTCAAATGTTCAATTCAATTCACCATACTTGTTTTGTAATGACGTTCAATCTCCGCGCTTAGCAGATGTTGTAAGTCCATCCTTTTTTCTGATATCAATTAATCGAGAAAGTTAGCTTTAACCATTTCGATATATTATTTGATGAATGTAGTCTCCGCCACTACAATGTTTCTTAAGAAAAATTATTGTTGTCTTTATTGTTTGCTAACGCGATATACAATTCTCTTTCAGGTCTAGTTTATTAGATTAAGTTTGTCTCTTATATCTTTTAATCTATTTCTGATAGTTACTTCTGTCACTCCTGCTGCCTGTGCCATTTGGTTTTGAGTTTTGTCTTCACCATTCTTCAAACATGATACATAAAGGACTGTTGCTGCTAGTCCCATAGGATCTTTTCCAGCAGATAATATTTGCTTTTCTCTAACTTGGTTCATAATCCTTATTGCTTGACGTTTGGTATTTTCAGTTAGGTTGGCTTTATTTGCAACCTTGGCAATGCATTTCATTGGATCAGATAATGGAACTTTATAACCAAATTCACTAACCAATATTCTATATACTTTTGCCAAATGTTTTTGTTTTATGTTACTAGCTTCAGCAATATCTTTGATTGTCCACGGAATCCCCATTTCTCTACAAGCAAGGTATATAGAAGCAGTTAATAATGCAGCTATTGATCTTCCTCTTACCAATCCTCTTGCCAAAGCTTTTCTATAGATATAATCAGTTTTTTCTACTGCTGTATTTGATAATCCAAGTTTATCCTTTAGTATAACAAGATCATTGAAAGCTAGCACAAGATTTCTATCAGTAGAGCTATGATGTTGGGTTCTTGTATTCCACATTCTTAATCTTGCCATATTGGAACTTGTTATTGCATCTAGTTTATGTCCAGCAGCATCCTTATTAGCTCTTCCAATTATGGTGTAAAGTCCCCTGTCATGTATATCTAGAGAAGCATGAAATCCTGTTCTGCTTCTATTATGGCTCATTTGTTCTGGACTGAAAGAATGTCTGTCTGGTCCGTTTATATATTGTATTTTGTCTGAAATTATCATCCCACAGTTGCTGCAAATAAGTTCACCAGACTCCGGATCAGTTATTATCCTGTCATTTCTTTTACAAATAGAACATGCTGTGATGATCATCATATCGACTGGAGTTTGTTCTACTATTGTCATAGATTGTATTCTCTCTTCGTTCTATTCTCGTATCTATGAAATAAGCATATAAGACTCAATTGCAATCAACCGCATTCATCTGCAAATATATCAAATTGAGTGGCTGCACTTTTTTAACCACATATTTTCTTTTTCATAATACAATTTGACTTCTTCTTACTCAAAGTATAGATTAAAGGTAAGGAGAAGGAGATGATTCGAGACCCTGGCTGCCTAAATAAGAATTCCCATCACTCACACCAGTAACAGCAGGAAGGATGACCTCTGTCAAACGAAACTTCACTGATTGCAGTT
>Ga0182008_10002580_pt1 | contig 11269 bp, 12 predicted proteins | sample Sormic07211129_1_FD_120482 | JGI IMG/M metagenome (GOLD analysis project Ga0182008, IMG submission 120482) | Rhizosphere microbial communities from Sorghum bicolor, Mead, Nebraska, USA - 072115-129_1 metaG | ecosystem: Host-associated > Plants > Roots > Rhizosphere | place: USA: Nebraska...
CACGCGGAGCGTGGGAACGATCAAATAACGGCGCGGAGTGAGGATCGTTCCCACGCTCTGCGTGGGCACGCCTCAAGGGACGCTCTGCGTTCCAGCTCTGACGAGGGACGCGGAGCGTCCCGGGCTACATTCCCACGCGGAGCGTGGGAACGATCAAGGAAATAACGATCGAGGTTTACCTTCATGCAGCGCCTTACCACCGCTGCATCGCTCACCTGGCTCCTCGGTTAAGGTGAAGTTTGGCGCCCTCGGGCGCCTTTTTTTGTTTGGGATCAGGCAGTGCCCAGAGGCCATTCGGCCAGTGCCCGATAGCGGCCCTTGTGGGATTCGAACAGGATGAAGCGATCGGCGCGCAGGAAAAATTCCGGCGCCGTGACGGCCTCGGGCAGGGGTGCGCGAAAGTCGCGGGCCAAGGTCAGGTGCGGGCGAAATTCCCGGGGGGCGTCTTCCAGGCCAAAGGGCAACAAGGCCTGTTCCAGGTCATACACCAGGCGCAACAATGCCGGCGGTGGCTGTTCCGGCGCCAGTACCAGCGCCCCTGCCCTGCGCCAGACATCCAATCGGTCGAGCACCACCGTCAGTCGCGCGCCCGATGTGCGCACAGATGCGGCTGCCTCACAGATATCAGCGATTCGCGCGTTATCGATCGAACCGAGAAATTTCAGGGTCGGGTGAAAGTTCTCCGCCGGCACCGGGCGTCCACTCCTCAATTGCAATGCGCCACGCCATTGGGCGATGGCCTTGCGTTGTGCCGGCGCGCAGTCCAAGGCAAAGAACAGCCGTTTGAACGGCTCACGGGATTCGTCATTCATGCAGGGGGATCTCTGGCTGGCTCACTTGAGTCTACAACCGACGGGCTGTTTCTGGCGCATGACGGCATGCACGTTATAGTTCATGCAAGCGAACCATCAGGAGGCGGCCATGCGTCAGATCCTCAGCAAAGAACCATGGTGGGCCGCTCCACCCAAGCCCGGGCAGGACGAATTCGAGCTGGAATGGGGCTGGCTGGTGCATTACAGCGAAGGCGAACCGCGTTTCGAGTTCATTCGTGAACGGCCGACGGACGATGAAATCCGCGGGCGCAAGAGTTGCAGGATCACCCCGGCGGCAGAGTGATCCTGCGTTACGCTGTCAGGCTTCAAGCAGCTGTTCAAATCCACCGTAAATCATTCTTTGACCATCGAACGGCATCGGATTGACGTCCGGTTTCATGCGAGGGTCTTGCATCATTTTGTCCATGCCGGCATTGCGGGTGTCCTTGTCCGGCCAGACAATCCAGCCGAATGCCACGGTTTCGCCTTCCTTGAGTTTCACCGCCATCGGAAAAGAGGTGACGGTGCCTTGCGGCACGTCTTCGCCCCAGCATTCGACCACACTCAAGGCGCCATTTTCCTTGAAAACCGCCGCAGCGATTTCGGCGTGTTTTTTGTATTGCTCGCGATTGGCGGTAGGCACCGCCGCGACAAAACCATCGATGTAAGACATGAGTCATCTCCTTGCTTCATGGGTTGATCTGCTGGTTAGTCGATTCGGTCGGGCTCCAATCGACAGTTCCCACGCTGACACCGACCGGCGGTTGCGCACTTTGCGCCAGATTGCCTTCGATCTGCCCCGCCATGTACAACGTCCCGGCCATCACGCCACTGGTCGGGCTTTGCACCATCTTCGTCCAGGCCTTGTCGAAGGTGTTGCCCAGACTGCTGCGAATCAGCGCCTCGCTGTCGGGCCGGTCGCTGGCCTGGATCAACGCACGTATCCCCGCGACACCGACGGTAATCAAGCCACCGGCGAGTTTTCCCGCCGCCGCCGCCACGGCACTGGCCGCACCGCGAGGGGCCATTTCCGCCTCGATTCGCTGACTGGCACGCTTGGCAACCGGCGCCATGGCGGTGTCGGTCGAATCGACGCCTTTCTCGCCACCGGCCTTGTGTACCTTGTCGATGAGCGCGGCATAGGCCGGCAGCGAGTTCAACGTCTCGGCGTGAACGATCTGATACAGCGAAGCATCCCGGGCCGATGGCGGCCCGAGGGCTATCGCCGGGACTTTCTGGATCCGGCCATTGAGTTGAGCCATCGGCACGCCGTGGCGCTGGGAGATTTTCTGCAACTCTTCCCTGAGGATGTCGACGTAAAACGCCGACGCCAGACTGAGAATCGCATCCGGATCAATCTCCACCGCCACTGGAGCCAGTACCTTTTCCTGGTATTTCTCCAGCAAGTAAGCGGCCAGGCGCTTTTCCGAGGTGTCCCGCTCGCCCTTGGCGCTGATGGTGTACCAACTGACCTTCATCGACAGCCATTCCTGGGTCCAATAGCTGCTGAACCAGGGGATGAAGTTTTCTTCGGTCAACTGATAGACCCGCGTGCGCCAGTAATCCATGGCGCCACGGGCGTAGATTCTGGTTTGTTCGGTGGCGGATTGCGATGCGCTGACGATTTCCTGATCGACTTGTTGCCAGGTACTTGGCGAGATCATGACCTGCGGCACTTCCACCGGCGCACGCGGAGCTGTGGCGCATCCCGCCAACAGCAGCAGCATGACGACGATCAGCGAGCGCCGATTCAAGATCGCGGTTCCCTAAAGTCTGCGCCAAACCAAATGCCCGACGCTCAAAAACCCTTGATTTGAGTATAGGTGGCAGTCCTTGCCCGCTGGTTGTTGATGTTGTTCTTAATGCCTTCATCGACAGCAGGCTGGCTCCTGCAAGGGACTACTGTGGCAGCCAGCCTGCTGGCGAAGCCCGACCATCACTGCCATCGATACTCACCATCGCCACGAATGCCTTCCGCTCCAAAACCGTCAGCGTAGGATCAGTTTCAACCCCACACGAAACCCTGAAGCGGAGGTTCGAATCATGCTGATCCATCTCCTGACCTGTCTGGCCCTGACGGCCTCCACGTTGAGCGTATTCGCCTGGTTCGTTCTCTCCGAGGAGCGCACGTCATGATCAACGAAGTCACCCTGGCCGTGAGCTTCCCGGTGTTCGGCAACAACTACTACTCGCAGCAATTCGAGTCCCGTAAGGTGTTGACACTGATGTTCGACGAAAAATTCGAAGACTTGCTGATTCCAGCTGCCGGCAATCATTTCAACAACGAAGTGGTGGGGCTCAACGATCAGTTCCGCTTTCTCAACGATGTGTTGGCCGAGCATTTGCTGGCGACCGAAGTCGCCGCTAACGCCCGTCGCCATCAATACTTTTGAGCAATTGTCCCAGTCCCTCGGCGAAACCGGTCGGCGGGGCCATGGCAAACCGCTTGAGCAGTCGGCTGTTGTCGGCGCGCGAATGCTTGATGTCACCGCTGCGCGGCTTGTCGTAGTTCAACGTCAGTGGCCGCCCGAGCAATTCGCCTAGCATCGACGCCAGATCATTAACGCTGGTGGAACGGTTGAACCCGACATTGACTGGGTCACTGCCGGGTTGAACATCACCGACAGCCTGTACGAGGATCTTGACCAGGTCGTCTACGTAAACGAAATCCCGTGTTTGCTCCCCATCGCCGTAAACGGTGATCGGGAGTTTTTTTTGCGCCCGCTCGCTGAAAATACTGATCACGCCGGAGTAAGGCGACGAAGGGTCCTGGCGCGGACCATAGACATTGAAAAATCGCAGAATGACCGGCTCAAGATGATGTTGACGACGATAGAAATCCAGAAAGTGTTCGCTGGCCAGTTTGTCGGCGGCATAGGGGGTCAGCGGTTCTTTCGCAGTGTCCTCGGTGATCGCGGTGCCTTCGCCATTATTGCCATAGATCGCCGCACTGGAGGCAAAAACCACCCTCTTTACCCCTTCCTGGCGCATCGCCTCACAAATGTTCAAGGTGCCGACAAAATTACTTTGATGGGTCGCAACCGGGTCGTCTACCGATGCTTGCACTGAAGCTACCGCGGCCAGATGCACCACCGCGCTGCAATCTTTCATCGCCCTCGCCACTGTCGGCCCGTCGGCGACGTCCCCCACTACCAGGGTCAAATGGCAGCGATCAATCGGCAGGTTAGATAATTTGCCCGTGGATAGATCATCCAGAACACGCACGCCATAGCCTTTTTCAAGCAGCGCTTCGACCAGGTGCGAGCCAATGAAGCCGGCCCCTCCCGTCACAAGAATTCGCTCAGTCATGACTTATTCTCTCTCTTGCTCGGTGGCGGAGGGACGAACCATGGCGATGAAATCGCCTATTTCATCGATGAATTCACGGCCGTCAGTGAGCATTTTTTTCCAGTCAGTGGGAAAGCGCACATTCAATGGCAATTGATCGATTCGCCAGCGTGGCGATAGAGGTCGATCAAACCGCGCGGCAACCTGCAGGCCCATTTCGCTGGCGGCAAACGGCCCGCGCAACACCGTCGGCGTACGTCCGGCGCTGTCCACCGCCTGAACCACGTGGGCGGTCAACCACTCGCCGTCCGGCATGCGTACACGCAACGGCTGACCAATGGCGGCGTAGCTGATGTTCAGTGGCTCCAGATAAATCCACAGCAGCGGATCTTCCAATTGCTCGATGCGCATCAGCAAGGTGCCGGCGCCGACGTTTTCCCCAGGGTTGACCAAAACTTCTGCCACCCGTCCGCTCTGCGCGGCCGCGACCGGCAGCGCGGCAAGCCGCGTCTGCAACCATGCTTGCTCGGCACTGCGCTGTGCCTTATCTCGCTCATCACTCAAGGGCGATTGACTGGCCTGTTGCTCGCGTCGTTCAAACGCCAGCAGATCGGCTCTGAAACTGTCGAGTTCGGACTGGGCGGACAACACCTCTCCCCGGGAAACCGCGCCGCGTACCACGAGCTCTTCAAGCACCTTCACGCGGTCTTCCGCGCGGGCGATACGGGTCCTGAGCAATTGACGTTCGCGGCCACCGAGCTTGGCATTGCTCAAGCGCATCGTATCGGCCGGTATGGCCGCAAGTTGCGCCAGCCGCGCACGCCATTCGGGGTTGTCGAGGTTAACCAGCGGCTGGTCGATCCGCACCTGCTCCCCCGCCTTGACGAACAATTGCTCGACCCGCCCGGCGTCCCGCGCTCGGACCTCAAGAATCGGCAGGCGCAATTGCGCCGGCGCGTCGATCATCCACATCCCGTAAACCAACTTGCCACCCAGCCAGATCAAGGGGCTCGCCACCAATAACAGAATCAGATACCAGCGCACCCGGAACGCCATGCGTTTGCCCGGTGCGTAAAGCACCGTCAAGCCTTGTTCCTGAGTAGGGCTCAATTCTTTGCGACTATCGAAACGAATCTTCATGACGGCTCACCGTTTTGGAAAGTCTCGCCAGGCTTGCCAGTCAATTCCGGCAATCCCTTGAGGTTGCAGTTGCTCGCGCCAGACACTGGCCTGGTGTTGCAACTGTTCAGTCGATGCACCGGCCCAGGATTCGGTGGAATCCAGTTGCGGCTCCGTACTTTGCGCCAGGCGAAATTGCAGATCGGGCCAGCGTTTGGCGATAGCCTCTGCTCGTTGCGCACTGTTTTTCGGGTTGCGGGTGTAGATCATCAGGCTGACCTGGCGCACACCCGCTTCGGGAAGCCCACAGGGCACACATGTTTCTCCGGGTTTCGCGTCGCCAAACCAGCGGGGGTGGCTGGAAATTTCCACCGGCCAAGGGCTTTCGCGGGCCGCCAGGCGCAAAGTGTCGAGCCAGTCTTTCAAACGCTGGTCAGGCACCGGTACGCCCAGTTGCTCGACCTCCAGGTCGAGATGCAGGCTGGTGAAGGAAAGGCCGTCGAGTTTTGCCAGTAAATCGCTGAGCTGATGACGCCCCTCAGGCTTTATCCATTCCGGATCGCCAAGCAACACGCTGATCTGCATCCCTGCTCCGGTCGCTTGCTGCAGTAATTGCTCCAGTTGTTCACGCGTGGTGCCAAGGTCCTTGATCTGGGCGGCCTTGAGGCCCAGGTAAATCTTGTCCATACCGGCCTTGCGCAATGCCGCAAGTTCAGCCCCCCGATGCTCGGGATCGAGCAAGGCTTCGCTGTCCCAGACGTAACTGGCCTGGGACCACTGCGAAGGTGCAGCGTGCACCACTTGCGGCGCAATCAGCAGCGTCATGGCGAGCAGAATCGATCGCATATCAAAACCTCGTGGCCCGTTTAAGTACCCACCACGGCGCCATCGAGCTTTCTTCGTGTCCGCGACGAAACATTTCATTGAGCATTGCCACGGCGCTCCAACAGCGCAGTATCAGCATGAACAGCGGAAAGACCGGCACCAGCACCCCCAAGGTCATGTCCTTGCGGGGCCGGTCCGAGACCATCACCAACATGGCCAGGAACAATATCGAGGTGATCATCAGGTACAACAGGTAAACCATCACGAACAGAATCAGCAACGTCTTGCCCGGCAGAACGAACAACGCGACCAGGGTGTAGGTGAGGATCAGGAAAGGCAGCACCAACTGGAAAAAGAACCCCGTGAGCAGGATCATCAGAAAGGTGCGCCAGCCCAGCAGCTTGGGGTCGATGTTGTGGTTGTGCTTTCTGATATAGAGAAAGTACAGGTCGCCGTCCCAGCGCAGGCGCTGCATCAGAAACTCGCGAAGGGTCTTGGGTGCATCGGTGTGGCCGATTGCTTCAGGCTCGAACGGGATTCTCAGGTTGTGGCGCTTGAAGTAGCTCTTGATCCGCAACGTCAGGTCCAGGTCTTCGGCGGTATGCGTGTTCCAGCCACCGATTTTCACCAGGAAGCTGCGGCGAAACGCACCGAAGGCCCCCGAGACGTTGTTGACCAGATTCCATTCCGACAAACCGATTTTCGACATGTGGATGGACAACAGATACTCCAGCGCCTGCATCGCGGTCACCCATGATGACCAGACGTTGCGCACCCGCAGGCTACCGGCAACCGCCGGCACCGAAGGGTCCTCGAAGTGCCGCACGATGGAGCTGACCATGTTGTTGTCAAAGGACGTATCGCCATCGAGGGCCATGACAATGTCCCCGCTGGCCAGTGACAGGCCGGCGTTCAATGAAGATACCCGTCCGCCCCGCTGCCATTTGGCGATAGGTCGCAAATGGCGCCTGGGGTACAGATACGCATCGACCTTGAAACCGCGTACGGCGCTGAGCGTCGCTTGATTGACCGTGGCGCCGTCGACCACCGGAATCATCTCGATATGGCCGGGGTAGGTCTGTTCGCACAGGCTCAACAGTGTGGTTTGTACATCAAGGCCTTCGCTGTAGCAGGTAATGATGCAAGAGACCCGGGGTCGATAGACACTGGTCTTGGGCACGCGCGTGCGCCGACGAGTGAACCAGCGCAGCACACCGAGCATCACCATGACCATCAACGGCAATTCGAACATCAGAAACAGGGGGAACAGCATGTAAAACAATCGGCTCAGCCCGTCCGCTCCCATCAAGGCACTGAGCAGGCTGTAAAGTTGCTCCATGAATGGGCTCATCTCGCATCACCCAATTCGCCGGCCAGTCGGGCCAGCAGCAGTTCACCATCTTCCTGATCGAGGAGCTCCTTGGGTGCGGTGATGCTGACCAACCGTAAGGACACGTCACTGATTTCCGGCGCGGAAAACAGCTCGGCGACCCGGCCGAGACGCTGCTTGACCGATTCCAGCCCCTTTTCGTCAGTATTGGGCAACATGATCCAGAAAAACTCTTCGGTGCTTCGAGAGCAGCGATCCGTTTCCCTGACCGACTCCTGCAGACGATCGGCGACACTGTCGATGAACGCATGGCCACGCTGTTCACCCAGGCGCGTCAACGTGCCGGCCAGGTTGACAAAACGCAGGCCGATCAAGGAAAAAGCCGGGTTCGAATAGCGGCGAACGATCTGGATCTGCCAGTTCAGCAGATCAAAGAAGTCCTTGCCGCCCAGCAGGTTGAGCCTGCCAAAGTGCCGAGACGAACGCTCGCTGAATTCCTGCCGGCAACGAAACCGCCCCGCTTCGGCCAAGCGAAAATCCCGGACTTCTCGCACCCGCAGTTTGTCGGGCGTGTGCGACAACCCGCAATCCAGGCAACGCGCTTGCACTTCGGCATCGACAAAAAACGCCTGGCACGAGCGGCAGCGGTAGTTCTCCATCGGACGGTCGTAATCGCTACCGATGTGACGCAAGCGGTTCAGACAATTGGGGCACAACAGCACGCCATCCTTGAGAAATGATTCCTGAGGCCCGACATGCCCACAAGTAAAGCAATGCAATGACGGTTGCCGTGATATGTCCATGGCATGACATTCGGCACAGACGTCGATGTAATTGAGCCGCCCCGAACCGCAGTCCGAGCACAACCGGACGCGGTCGATCAGTACGCCCTCCTCCAGCCATTCCTGCTGAACCATCAAACCGAGCCAGACAAACGGGTTGATCGGTTCGTTATCCGCCAGGGCATCCAGCAAGGGATAACGGTAATGCTGAGGCACTTGTGGGTCTCGCAGGGCGTACACCTGGGCGTTGTCACGCAGCCACAGCCAGGTCAACACCCGACTTTCGAAACGCTCCTGCCCCGATCCTTGCTTGAAAAGCCGGAAGCGCTCCAGCCAGTTCGCCCAAAGCGTTTTTATTTCGCTGGACTCAACCGGGCACGCTCCGTCACCCAGGGCTTCACACCAGCCATCCTGGTCGCGACAACAGTAGATGAGCGTGTAGCGATAGGGCTCGGTCGAGCGCAGTTTGCGAAGAACTTTTGCTGCGTAAGCGGCGGGCATATCCAACAGGACGACATCAAATGCGACTGCAGCCAACAGACTGCCGAGATCGGTAAAGTGCTCAAGCTCGGGAAGGTTCAATCCGGGAGCTCTATTACCGAGTATCGCAATCCGCGGGTTTTGAGTGGGCATGACGCACGTCCTCTTCAGAAAAGCCAGCGGGGTGAACGGAGGGTACCAACACTAGCATCGCATTAGAAAAGCGTGTGCTTTTATTGTGAAGTTATTTTTTTATCTTGTTTGCGCAACGAACCTTCCGAGATCGCATAATGTTTTTAAATATCCGATAATATGCAAAGCCAGCACGCCAACAAGTTTATTTATTATATTAATCAAAGGCTTGCGATCACATCAAAACATTAATCCATCCACCTCATGACTACTGGTTAATTGCCACCAACTAATAGCATCACGCCACCTAACGTATTTGCAATCAACTTTCATTCACAAAAAAACGGATCCAAATAACAATTGTTGGCAATACCTCACAATGACCGAAAAGTTCAGGATCATTTACCAACTTTTTATTGCCTGAATATTCCGAGTCGCATAACTGTTACATACCTGAAACAGTGATTGTTTCAAGAACGTACACATGAAACTTTATTGTGTGCAAACCTCCCGAAGGCATCCACGTAACCACTGATGCACGGGGTCGGCGTCCTGTCGGGGGTGCCAGAACATGGCGACGGAAAAGTGCGCAAGGGAAAGCGGCAGCGCAAAGCTGTACATCCCGACTCGCGCCGCGCTGGTGTGTCGCTCCGGCACGCTTGCGATCAGATCCGAAGATCGCGCCAATGCCAATGCCGTCGAGAATCCGGCCACGATGGTCACGGCGCGTCGCTGCAATGCCAGGAGGTGCAGTGCTTCATCGATCGGGCCGTTTTCGAGACCGCGGCGGGACACGCTGATGTGTTGACCCGCTGCGTAGCGCTCGGGGGTGATGGAGCCTTTGCTCAATGGGTGCCCCTCACGTACCACCCCGATGAATCGGTCGCGGAACAAGCCTTGGGTCAACAGCTCCGGGCTGGCGGTTTTACCCACCACGCCGGTTTCCAGGTCGACCGTGCCGTTGCGCAGTGAAGTGCTGTCCTTGTCGGGTTTACTGACGAAGCACAAACGTATGCCCGGTGCCTGTTCGGTGACTCGGGCGATCAGCGCGGCGCCGAAGTTTTCGACGAAGCCTTCGCTGGTGCGCAAGCTGAAGGTGCGCTCCAGACAGCTCAGGTCCGGTTGCTCGGCCGGGCGTAGCACCGCTTCTGCCTGCTGCACCAATTCCCTGACATGCTCGCGCAGTGCCAGCGCCCGCGGCGTTGGCACCAGACCGCGCCCGGCCCGAACCAGCAGCGGATCGCCCATGGTTTCGCGCAGACGCGCCAGCGCCCGACTCATCGCCGACGGACTCAGGCGCAGGCGCTTGGCGGCCCGAGCGACGCTGCCTTCGCTGAGCAGGACATCGAGGGTAAGCAGCAAGTTGAAGTCGGAACCGGACATGATCGCACCGTAACTGAGTGAAGTGGCGTCAGGCGCACGTATTAAGTGCAAGCCGTGCGTCTTCCGCCATGTTAGGCGCGAACGTAGATTGGCGGTAGCTCCAATCGGGAGCCGCCACAAAGAGATACGGCATGGAAACTACATCAGTCGGCTTACCCGCTCTGTCGGTCAAATGGGCACTGCTCAGCCTGTCATCATCAATGCTGCTGTCTTCCTTGGGCACCAGCATCGCCAACGTGGGTTTGCCGACGTTAGCCGAGGTATTCACAGCATCCTTTCAACAAGTGCAATGGATCGTTCTCGCCTATCTGCTGGCGATTACCACGCTGATCGTCAGCGTCGGGCGCTTGGGTGACCTCATCGGACGGCGTCGTTTGCTGCTAGGCGGAATCGGCGTGTTCACGCTCGCGTCAGCCCTGTGCGGCCTGGCGCCGAGTCTTTCATGGCTGATTGGCGCGCGAGCGCTTCAAGGGCTTGGCGCGGCGATCATGATGGCACTGACATTGGCTTGTGTCAGCGAGACCGTCGGCAAAGAAAAGACCGGTAGCGCCATGGGCTTGCTGGGAACGATGTCGGCCATCGGCACGGCGCTGGGGCCGTCGCTGGGTGGTCTGTTGATCGGCAGTTTCGGCTGGCGGGCGATATTCCTGATCACCGTCCCTTTGGGCTTGCTGACTTTGCTGCTTGCCCTGCGCTACTTGCCTGAGGATCGGCCATCGGCCAGACCCGCGACTTTCGATCCGCTGGGCACTTTGGTACTGGCCTTGACCCTCGGCGCCTACGCGCTGGCCATGACCCTTGGTCGCGGTCATTTCGGCATGCTCAATCTTGCCCTGCTGCTGGCGGCATGCCTGGGGGTCGGTTTGTTCGCATGGGTCCAAGCGCGCGTTGCTGCGCCGCTGGTGCAAGTGGCGATGTTCCGCGACGCACAATTGAGTGGCAGCCTGATCATGAGCCTGTTAGTGACAACGGTTCTGATGAGCACCTTGGTGGTGGGGCCATTCTATCTGTCGCAGTCGCTCGGGTTGAGCGCTGTCGGGGTCGGGCTGGTGTTGTCGGTGGGGCCGTTGGTTGTCGCGTTGACGGGCGTTCCCGCCGGATACATTGCCGACCGCTTC
>Ga0182008_10002581_pt1 | contig 11269 bp, 10 predicted proteins | sample Sormic07211129_1_FD_120482 | JGI IMG/M metagenome (GOLD analysis project Ga0182008, IMG submission 120482) | Rhizosphere microbial communities from Sorghum bicolor, Mead, Nebraska, USA - 072115-129_1 metaG | ecosystem: Host-associated > Plants > Roots > Rhizosphere | place: USA: Nebraska...
CGCCCCCGTGCCCGGCGCCCGCGGCTCTCGCCGTGCCGGACAGTCCGAGCACGGCTCCGCCCGCGCCCAGCACCGCCGCGCCGAGGAGCGCGCGTCGCCCGGTGCCGCCTGTCTGCTCGTTCTCCTGCGTTGCCATGAGCGCTCCCCTGACGTCGGCTTCTGGATGCGGGCCGATCGTAGGTGCGTGGACATGACGCGAGGGAGGCCGCGGCCGGAACGCGCGGGTGACGCGTGATGTCCATGAGGACGCCCGAGCCGACGAGTTGTCGGCTCACTCTTTCGGTGGACGCGATGTCCGTCACATCGTTCCGGGCCGGTTACCGACAGGCAACGGCACGTCACCACAGGTAAACGTACGTCAATTGTGCGTAAGACCTGGGTGAACCCGATGTGCGCGACCCCGGGGACCGGGAGTATCGTCCTCACCTGCACAGACTCATACCGAACCCTTGACACCGGAGGGCCCGTTGTCCCGCTTCGCGCTCATCAAGGCAGTGCTCGGACCGATCATGCGCCTGATGTTCCGCCCACAGGTGGAGGGCGTGGAGCACATTCCGGGGGACGGCCCCGTCATCCTGGCCGGCAACCACCTCACCTTCATCGACTCGATGATCCTGCCGCTCGTGTGCGACCGGCAGGTGTTCTTCATCGGCAAGGACGAGTACGTCACCGGCGAGGGGTTCAAGGGCCGGCTGATGGCCTGGTTCTTCACCGGCGTCGGCATGATCCCCGTCGACCGTGACGGCGCGAACGGCGGGGTGGCGGCGCTGATGACCGGGCGCCGCGTGCTGGAGGAGGGCAAGGTCTTCGGGATCTACCCCGAGGGCACGCGGTCGCCCGACGGACGCCTGTACCGGGGGCGCACCGGGATCGCCCGGCTGACGATGATGACGGGCGCGCCGGTGGTTCCCTTCGCGATGATCGGCACGGACAAGCTGCAGCCGGGCGGGGCGGGGATGCCGCGTCCGGGGCGCGTCACCGTTCGGTTCGGCGAGGCGATGGAGTTCTCCCGCTATGACGGGATGGACCGCGACCGGTATGTGCTGCGGGCCGTGACGGACTCCGTGATGGCCGAGGTCATGCGGCTCTCCGGTCAGGAGTACGTGGACATGTATGCGACGAAGGCGAAGGCGGCGTAGCACCTGCGGCGGTTCGGCCGTATGCCGGGGGCGGGTCCGTTGCACTGGTCGCGCCCACACGCCGAGCCGCACATCGATACGGTCCCGCGCCTCTCAAAGGCGTTGTCCGCGCAGCAGGAACCAGGCGGCCGCCGCTGTCGCGAGAAGGACCGCCGCGCCTGCCCCTGTCGCCAGGCTGAGGCCGTCGACGAACGCCTCTCGTGCCGAGGACAGCAGTTGCTCGGCAGCCGACGGTGACATGCGCTGAGCCGCCTCGATCGCGCCGCCGAGTGACTCGTGCGCGCCCGCAGGTGTGCCCACCGGAGCCGTGAACCCCCGGTAGAGACCCGTGACGATCGAGCCGAGTACGGCGATGCCGAGGGCCGCGCCCAGCTCATAGGCCGTTTCCGAGACCGCGCCCGCCGCGCCCGCCTGTTCCTTCGGGACCGAGGACAGGATGACGTCGGAGGTCACCGTGAAGGAGAACCCGGCGCCGACTCCCACGACCAGGAGCGCTGCGCCAAGGAGGGGGTAGCCGGTCGACTCGTCGATCAGGGTCAGGGTCGCCAGGGCCGCGCCCACCGCGGCCAGGCCGCCCGCGACGACCGCGCGGACCGAGAAGCGGCGGGCCGCCCGGCCGGCGAGCAGACCGGCCGCCACCGCACCGACGGCCGCGGGGAGTTCGGCGAGGCCCGCCTCCAACGGGCCCCTGCCCTGGACCAGTTGCAGGTACTGGGAGAGGAAGAAGACCAGGCCGGACAGGCCGAGGATGGTCAGCAGGTCGGCCAGGACCGCGGCGCTGAAACCCCGGTTGCGGAACAGACGCATGTCCAACAGGGGGGCCGCAAGCGTGAGTTGGCGGCGGACGAACCAGGTCAGGGCCGCCGCCCCCAGGGCGCCGACGCCGAGGGTCGGCCACGCGAAGCCGTGGGTCGCCGCCTCCTTGACCGCGTAGACGACGCCGATGACGCCGACCAGGGAGAGCGTGACGCTGATCAGGTCCCAGGGGCCGGGGTTCGGGTTGCGGGACTCCGGGAGGGTGCGGACGCCCACCAGGACCAGGACCGCCATCACGGGCAGGTTGATCAGGAAGACCGAGCCCCACCAGAAGTGTTCGAGCAGGAAGCCGCCCGCGATCGGGCCTATGGCCGTGCCCGCGGAGGCGGTCGCTCCCCAGATGCCCACCGCGAGGCTGCGTTCGCGCGGGTCGTGGAAGAGGTTGCGGATCAGGGCGAGGGTCGCCGGCATGAGGGTCGCGCCCGCGACACCGAGCAGGGCGCGCGCCAGGATCATCATCTCCGGTGTCGTGGCGTAGGCGTTGAGGACCGATATCGCGCCGAACGCGGTGGCGCCGAGAAGGAGGATCCTCTTGCGGCCCACGCGGTCGCCGAGGCTGCCCATCGAGACGAGCAGGCCGGCGATGACGAAGGAGTAGACGTCCCCGATCCACAGGAGCTGGGTACCGGAGGGCTTCAGGTCCTCGCTGATGTAGGGGGTCGCCAGGCCGAGGACGGTCGCGTCGACGGCCACCAGCAGCACGGCGAGCACGAGGACGCAGAGCGCGAGCCGGCGGCCCGGGCGCTTCACCGCCTCGGTCGTGGACGCCGGCTGCAGGGTGCTGGTCATGATTCCTCTCTTCGGGAAGGTTCGTGGGGTCGGGAAGTGCCCTGGGATCGGGAAGCGTCCCGGGGGGTGCTTTCTCGCAGTGCGCCGCCGAGCAGCAGCTCGGTGACCATGTGGGTGAAGTCCCTGGAGGCCACCCGGCCCTCCGTCACCGCCCAGGCGCCGGAGGCCAGCAGGCCGTAGAGCGCCTCGGTGAGCCAGGCGGGGGTGAGGTCGATCCGGAACTCGGCCGCCGCCTGGCCCCGGCGGAACAGGGCGGCGATACGGTCGTCGATCCTGGTCCAGCCCTCGTTCTGCCCGTCGCCCTCGAAGAGCTGGTTCTCGGTGTAGAGGAAGGCGAGCAGGGCGGCCGCGGGTTCCAGGGCCTTGACCAGACGCCGTACCGCTTCGGGTGCCGGGCCCTCGTCCAGGCGGGCCGCGTCCAGCGCCGCCTCGCACTCGGCGATGCCGAGCGACTCCAGCGCCCGTACGAGCGCGTCACGGCCCGCGAAGTGGCGGTGCAGCGTGGCACGGCTGAGGCCGGCCGCCCTCGCGACCTCGTCCATCGTGGCGGTGGACTTGCGGGTCAGCAGGGCGGCGGCGGTACGGAGTACGTGGTCGCGGTCGACAGCCATGAGACAACAGTAACCCATGTGAGACATTCGTGTCTCATCACGGGCATGCGTGACTCATCAGCGCCGGTCGGGAGGGTGATCGTCAGTGCCAGGGCAGGCCGGCTCGCGTCCGCCAGTACGCCTGCGGTTCCTCCACGAGCGCGGCGAGGCGGGTCAGCTGGTCCTCGTCGAGGTCCACGACCGCCGCGTGCAGGTTGGACGCGAGCTGACCGAGGGTCGCGGCACCGGAGAGGACCACGCCCGCCCAGGGCTGACGGAGGATCAGGGCGAGGGCGACCGCGTCGCAGCCGAGGGATGTCTCCTCGGCCACCGCCTTGAGCGCTTCGGGGGCGTTCGGGGCCGCGAGGCGGCCGTTGGCCATGCCCTCCTTGACGATCACCGTGAGGCCGGCGTCGTGGGCCTCGGCGAGGGCGGGGGCGGCCGACGTCTCCAGGGCGTTGTACGTCGACTGGACCGTACGGAAGAGGGGCTCGCCGTCGACCGTCACGGCGAGGGCGGCGCGGACGGCGTCCGCCTGGGCGGGGCCGCTGGTGGAGAAGCCGATGGTGACGCCCTCGGCGGCGGCCTCCGCGAGCCTCGCGTGGAGGTCCTTGTCGGTCAGGGCCGGGCTGTCCGGGGTGACCGAGTGGATCTGGTAGAGGTCCAGGTGGTCGCCGAGGAGGGCGGCGGTCTCGGCGCGCTGACGTTCGTAGGTCTGGACGGTGTGGTCCTTGACCTCGTGGGTTTCCGCGTCCGTGGTCCAGCCGGCGGTGTAGGTGTAGCCCCACTTGCTGCCGATGACGATGTCGGTGGTGTCGGGGCGGGCGTTCAGCCAGTCGGCGAGGAACTCCTCGGAGCGGCCGTAGGAGCGGGCCGCGTCGAAGTAGCGGACGCCCTGGGCGTAGGCGGCGTCGAGGAGTTCATGGGTGCGGGTCCGTAGCGTCTCGACGCTGCGGTTGTCTCCCAGGTCCTCGTCTCGGCCCAGGTTGATGTAGCCGGGGCGGGCGACTGCGGCGAGGCCCAGGCCGATGTGGCAGGTCGGGGTCGTGGCGGTGGCGAGTCGAGCGAAGGGCATGCCCACAACGTAACGCGGGATGCCGTTCGCCGGAGCTCGGGTCGTGCGGTGCGCCCCTCGGGTGTCAGCGCTTGGCGTCGGCCCAGTCGTGCTGTGCCCTCACGTTCACCTTCACCTCCGCGAGCTGGATCGCCACCGCGCTCGGGGCCGTTCCGCCCCTGCCGTCGCGGGACGCCAGCGCACCCGGCACGTTCAGCACCGACCGGACCTCCGGGGTCAGGTGGGCGGAGATCTTGGCGAACTGGTCGTCCGTCAGTTCGTCGAGTTCCTTGCCCTCGGCCTCCGCCGCCTTGACGCACTCGCCGGCGACCTCGTGGGCGACGCGGAACGGGACGCCCTGCTTGACCAGCCACTCGGCGATGTCGGTGGCGAGGGAGAAGCCGGCCGGGGCCAGTTCCTCCATGCGGTCGCGGTGGACCGTGAGGGTGGCCATCATGCCGGTGAAGGCCGGGAGGAGGACCTCCAGCTGGTCGATGGAGTCGAAGACCGGCTCCTTGTCCTCCTGGAGGTCACGGTTGTAGGCGAGGGGCAGGGCCTTGAGGGTGGCCATCAGGCCCGTCAGGTTGCCGATCAGGCGGCCGGACTTGCCGCGCGCCAGCTCGGCGATGTCCGGGTTCTTCTTCTGGGGCATGATCGACGAGCCCGTGGAGAACGCGTCGTGCAGGGTCACGAAGGAGAACTCCTTCGTGTTCCAGATGATGACCTCCTCGGCGATCCGGGAGAGGTTCACGCCGATCATCGCGGTGATGAAGGCGAACTCCGCCACGAAGTCGCGGGACGCCGTGCCGTCGATGGAGTTGCCGACGCTGCCGTGCTCGAAGCCGAGGTCCTTCGCCACCGCCTCCGGGTCCAGTCCGAGGGAGGAGCCCGCGAGGGCGCCCGAGCCGTACGGGGAGACCGCCGTGCGCTCGTCCCACTGGCGCAGCCGCTCCGCGTCCCGGGACAGGGACTGGACGTGGGCCAGGACATGGTGGGCGAAGAGGACCGGCTGGGCGTGCTGGAGGTGGGTGCGGCCGGGCATCGCCACGTCCGGGTGGGCCTCCGCCAGGCCGACCAGGGCGTCCTGGAGGTCGGCGATCAGGCCGCCGATCGTGCGGGCGTGGTCGCGCAGGTACATCCGGAACAGGGTCGCGACCTGGTCGTTGCGGGAGCGGCCGGCGCGCAGCTTGCCGCCGAGGTCCGGGCCGAGGCGCTCCAGCAGACCCCGCTCCAGGGCGGTGTGGACGTCCTCGTCGGCGATCGTGCCCACGAAGGAGCCGTCGGCGACAGCCGCCTCCAGCTGGTCCAGGCCCTCGATCATCCGGGTCAGTTCGTCGTCCGTGAGCAGGCCCGCCTTGTTCAGCACGCGCGCGTGGGCGCGCGAACCGGCGATGTCGTAGGGCGCCAGCCGCCAGTCGAAGTGGACGGACGCGGACAGCTTCGCCAGGGCCTCGGCGGGACCGTCGGCGAAACGGCCGCCCCAGAGCCTTACGTCACCGCTGTTGCTGCTCACTTGCGTTGCTCCTAGGGAGGGTTGGTGGGTGGCTCGGATCTCCGACGACAGACTAGCTATGCATGAGTATGCAGAGTCTTGCATGAATCGTCAATTTGGGGAGCGCTTGAACATGCGTAACCGCTTTCCCGTACCTCTCGCCGAACGCAGGCGCCGCGTTTGTACGCCACAGCCACACAGCAGTGACACCTCTGTCACCCGAGACCCGAGTGAGGCAGCCGCATGTCCAGGGCTCTTCCGAAGTACAACAAGCGTCGCGTCGTGATCGTCGGCGGCGCCGCCGCTGTCGCGCTGTCCGGGGCGATCATCGCCGGTACCGCCCTCGCCGGTACGCCGTCCAAGAGCAGCGCAACCAACGCGCGGACCCTGGCCGCGTCCCCCGGCACCATCAGCTGCCCGGACGTCGCCTCGAAGCTCCCGGCGATCCCGGCCTCCGCGCAGGCCGAGGTCACCCGCAACCTGACCCTGCTGCAGACGCAGATCAACGAGGCCGACAAGCGCCTGGTCGACACGGTGGGCCAGGGCGGACCGAACTTCGTGAACAACGCCATCCTCGGCCCCCTCAAGGACAAGCGGGTGGCCACGATCAACCGCATCGCCACCGCGATCGGCCGTACGGCCGCCAAGCCGACGGGGCTGGACTCGCTGGCGCCGTGCGCGCTGAACGGGGTGGGTGCGGCCGCGGGCAACACCGGCAAGGGCAACGCGGGTAAGGGCAACGCCGGCAAGGGCAACGCCGGCAACGCCAACTCCGGTGCGGCCGCCAACTCCGGCGCCAACGCCTCCACCGCGGCGAGCGGGGCGTCCGGCGCCGCCGCCGTCGGCACGATCGGCTGCCCGGACGTCGCCTCGAAGCTCCCGGCGATCCCGGCCTCCGCGCAGGCCGAGGTCACCCGCAACCTGACGCTGCTGCAGACCCAGATCGACGAGGCCGACAAGCGCCTGCAGAGCACGGTCGGCCAGGGCGGACCGAACTTCGTGCAGAACGCGATCCTCGGCCCGCTGGCGGACAAGCGGAAGTCCACCATCGACCGGATCGCCATCGCGATCGGCCGTACCTCGGCCAAGCCGACCGGCCTGGACTCCCTGGCTGCCTGCACGCTCACCAAGTGACGTGACAGGCGCTGTGGCCGCCCCGATTGAGCGCCGGCCGGGGCGGCCACGGTGGGAAACCCGCCCGGATGGGCCATCGGGGCTGCCGTGGACGCCCGCGCCGCCTACGGTCTGAGCCATGAGACCGCTTCTGGCCGCCGCCGGTACGTCCGTGTGCGCTTCCTTGCTTGTGCTCGGTGCGGTCTCCGCGGCCCCCGCCGCGAGCCCCCCGCTGCCCGCCCGGATGGCCGACACGGGCGGGGGTACGCAGCTGATCACCGCCGTGGCCGCCGGGACGAGCTCGACGACCGGGACGCTCACCTGGTGGAACCGGCGCCACGGGCACTGGGTGAAGGCCGGTTCGGCTCCCGCGCGGTTCGGGGCGAAGGGGCTGGTCGAGGGAACCGCGCGCAGACAGAACACCTTCACGACCCCCACGGGGCTGTACGACCTGCCCTTCGCGTTCGGCATCAGGGCCGCGCCGACCGGGACGACGTACAAGTACCGTCCCGTGCACGCGCGTTCGTGGTGGTGCGAGGACAACGGCTCGAAGTCCTACAACCGTTGGACCGAGCCGCGGCCGGCCGACTGCCGGGCCTCCGAGTCCGAGCACCTGGCCTCGTACGAGACGCAGTACGCGTATGCGATGGTCATCGGGTTCAACTACCACCGGCCGGTGCGGCAGCGCGGCGCCGGGATCTTTCTGCATGTCGACGGGCGCGGGGCGACGGCCGGCTGTGTCTCGGTGCCGGCATCCGCCGTGCAGGCCGTCCTCAGGTGGGCCTCGGCCGGGAAGAAACCGCACATCGCCATCGGCACGACGGGCGGAAGCACCGCGATCACCCGGTACTGAGCCTGAGGGTGAACGTGGTCGATCCCGGGCGGCTCTCCAGAGCCACCTCTCCCCCGTGGGCCTCCGCCACCGCCGCCACGATCGACAGACCCAGGCCCGCCCCGCCGCCCACCGCGCCGGGGCGGCGGCGGTGTTCGGCGCGGGTGAAGCGTTCGAAGACTCCCGGCTGCAGCGCCTCGGGAATGCCCGGACCGTCGTCGTGGACCTTGAGCACGGCCGAGGTGTCCGTCTGCTCCAGGGTCACCGTGACCTTCGTGCCGACGGGCGTGTGCAGACGGGCGTTGGCCAGCAGGTTGGCCAGCAGCTGGTGGAGGCGGTGGGCGTCGCCGGGCACGGTGACCGGTTCCTCGGGCAGGTCGAGCGTCCAGCGGTGCTCGGGGCCCGCCGCGCGGGCGTCGGTCACCGCGTCCAGGACCAGCATCGTCAGGTCGACCGGCCGGCGCTCCAGCGGGCGGCCCGCGTCCAGGCGGGCGAGGAGCAGCATCTCGTCGACCATCTCGCCCATGCGGGAGGACTCGGCGGCGATGCGTTCGAGGGCCCTGGTGATCTCCGGGGGGACCGGGCCCGGGTGGAGCAGGGCCAGTTCCGCGTGGCCCCGGACCGACGCCACCGGCGTGCGCAGCTCGTGGCTCGCGTCGGCCGCGAAGCTCCGCAGCCGTTCCTCGCTGGCGTGCCGCTTGGTGAGGGCGTCCTCGACATGGCCCAGCATCCGGTTGAAGGCGCCCGCCATCCGGCCCACCTCGCTGCGCGGGTCGTCCTCGGGGGCCCGGGACGGCAGCGCCACCTCGCCGCTGGCCAGCGGGAGCTCGGCGACCCGGGTGGCGGTGGCCGCGACCCGGCTCAGCGGGCGCAGCGACCAGCGGACCCAGAGGGCGCCCGCCACACCGGTGAGGGTGAGGGCCGCGCCGAAGACGATGGCCGAGACCAGCTCCAGACGGTGGACCGCGGCCTGCACCGGCTCCAGGGGCAGACCGGTGATCAGGACGTCGCCGTCGAGGCCCTTGGAGGCGAGGACCCGGTAGGAGTGCAGGGTGGACAGGCGCACGGTGTGCGCGTCGCCGTCGGCCGGGATTCCGGCGAGTCGTCTGCGGTCCTCGGCGGTGAGGGTGACGTCGCGGACGCCGGTCGAGCGGACCACGGCCGCGTTGGTCGCCGTACCGTCGACGAGGCGGGCGCCGAAGGTGCCGGTGGCCTGGCGGCGGTCGTCGCCGTGTTCGTCGCCGTCGTGGTCGTCGGGCGCCTTGCCCTTGTGCTCCAGGCTCGCGGCGAAGCGGGGGCCGACGTCACCGAGCTGCTGGTCGAGACGCCTGGTCAGAAAGCCGTCCAGCTCGATCACCGCGGCCACGCCGACCGCGGCGCAGCTGATCGCGAGGAGCACCGCCAGGCCTACGGTGAGGCGGGCGCGGAGGGTGCGGGGCCGGGGCAGGCGCCGTAGGAACGTCATGGGGCGACCGGCTTGAGGACGTATCCGGCGCCCCGGACGGTGTGGATCATCGGCTCCCGGCCCGCGTCCACCTTCTTGCGGAGGTAGGAGATGTACAGCTCGACGACATGGGCGCGGCCCCCGAAGTCGTAGGACCAGACCCGGTCGAGGATCTGGGCCTTGCTGAGGACGCGGCGGGGGTTGCGCATCAGGAAGCGCAGGAGTTCGAACTCGGTGGGGGACAGCTCGATCAGCTCACCCGCGCGGGTGACCTCGCGGGAGTCCTCGTCCATGACCAGGTCGCCCACCGTGAGGCGGGGGCCGTCCTCCAGCTGGCGGGCCATGCCCGCGCGCCGGAGCAGTCCGCGCACCCGGGCGACGACCTCCTCCAGGCTGAAGGGCTTGGTGACGTAGTCGTCGCCGCCCGCGGTGATGCCGGCGATACGGTCCTCGACCGCGTCCCGGGCGGTGAGGAAGAGGACGCAGACGTCCGGTTTCACGGTGTGCAGCGAACGCAGGACCGCGAATCCGTCGGTGTCCGGGAGCATCACGTCCAGGACGACCGCGTCCGGCATCAGCTCCCGGGCCTCGGTGAGGGCGGAGGCGCCGTCCGCGGCCGAGCGGACCTGCCAGCCCTCGTAGCGCAGCGCGCCGGACAGTACCTCGGCGAGGTCGGGGTCGTCGTCGACGACGAGGACGCGCAGCGGGGTGCCGTCGGGGCGCGTCAGGGCGGGGCGGCCGGAGCGGGTGGTGTTCATCGCCCTTCCAGGATCCCCCCTCGCGGGGCGCGGCGGGCGGGGCGCGAGGCTCTGAGTTTCCTCTGAGTGGGCCGGGCGGGGTCTGTCTTGAGAGCTCGCTGAGAGGTTCGCCCGGCACAGTTGCGTCTCGTACAGGCGAAAGGACGCATATATGACCACCGTGTACGCGCCGCCCCGAAGGAGCGCGCCCGCGCGGCACTCCCCCGCCGGGGCCGTGCTCGCCCTGCTCTGGGCGGGCGCCGCGGGCGTCGTCGCCCTGTGGTGGGCGGACACCGGGTCGGTGGTCGGCGCCGCGGGCCGGCTGACCGGGGCCGGGCGGATCGCCGGGCTGCTGTGCGGCTACGCCTGCGCGGTGCTCGTCGGTCTGATGGCGCGGGTGCCGCTGCTGGAGCGGCGGATCGGGTCCGACCGGGTGGCACGCTGGCATGCGATGGCCGGCCGGTACACGATCTGTCTGCTGCCGGCGCACATCGTGCTGATCCTGCTCGGCTACGCCGCCCAGGACCGGGCCTCGGTCTGGCACGAGACGGTGACCGTGGTCCTGGACTACCCGGACATGCTGAAGGCGACCTTCGGGACGGTCGTCCTGTTCGCGGTCGGCATCACCTCGGCGCGTGCCGCACGGCGGCGGCTGAGCTACGAGTTCTGGTACTACGTGCATCTGCTCACGTACGGCGCCGTGTTCCTGGCCTTCTTCCACCAGCTGACGCTGGGCAACGAGTTCAACGGGCACCCGGTCGCCACGGCCGCCTGGTACGCGCTGTACCTGGGCGTCGCGGCCCTGGTGCTGTGGTTCCGGGTGCTGACTCCGGTGCGGCTCAACCTGCGGCACCGGCTGCGGGTGGAGTCCGTGCACCGGGAGGCACCGGACGTGTACTCGGTCGTCGTCCGGGGTCGGCGGCTGCACGAACTCGACGCGCGGGCCGGGCAGTTCTTCCGCTGGCGGTTCCTCGGCCAGGGCATGGGCTGGACGTCGACGCCGTACTCGCTGTCGGCGCCGCCGCGCCCGGAGCAGATGCGGATCACCGTCAAGGCGCTCGGCGGCCACAGCGCGGCCGTGTCCCTGCTGCGGCCCGGCACGCGCGTGTGGGCGGAGGGCCCCTACGGCTCCCTCACCGCGGACCGGCAGAGCTCACCGAAGTCCCTGCTGATCGCGGGCGGGGTCGGCATCACCCCGATGCGGGCCCTGTTCGAGACGCTGCCCGGCGAGGTCACCCTGCTCTACCGCGCGCGTACGGCCGC
>Ga0182008_10002589_pt1 | contig 11235 bp, 6 predicted proteins | sample Sormic07211129_1_FD_120482 | JGI IMG/M metagenome (GOLD analysis project Ga0182008, IMG submission 120482) | Rhizosphere microbial communities from Sorghum bicolor, Mead, Nebraska, USA - 072115-129_1 metaG | ecosystem: Host-associated > Plants > Roots > Rhizosphere | place: USA: Nebraska...
CTTGTACGGCGAACTGGTCAGATGCTGGCAATCGCCCAGCAAGAACACCGCATCGGCTTGCAGCCCCTTGGCGCTGTGATATGTCAGTTGTTTGAGGCGTCGGGCGTCGTACGGCAAGCTAGAATCCACATTAACTACCGACTGAATATGCTGCTCTATCAACAACTTATCGCTGCTTTTTCGATAGAGCATCAAGATTGAATCGCCCTTCCTGTAATGTTCCATCAACCTTTGAGCCAGGCCTTGGTCGTCGCGGTCCAGCACGTTGACTGGCAGTAACGGCTTTGGCTCACCGCTGGCCTTGGCCTTCTTGCCAGCAATCGCCGGAGCGGCGCGCACGATGTGTTCGGCAGCGTCGATGATGTGTTGATGGCTGCGGTAATTGTCGCTGAGCATGACTTTGGTGGTGCTCGGGGACGAGAACGACTGGTTGAACTCCATGAAATAACTTGGCGAACTGCCGCGCCAACCATAAATCGACTGCCAATCATCCCCCACGCAAAGCAAAGACGAGCGTTGCGCGCCGCGCCCGACATGCATGGCCGGACCGCGACTGCGGATTTCTGCCAGGCTGGCACGAATCCACGACACGATCTGCGGTGAGACATCCTGGAATTCATCGATCATCAAATGCGACAGTGGCCGCAGCAACTCGTCACTGAGTAATTTGAGGTTTTCCGGCGAGTGTTCGCTGAACAGCGCGAACATCCGGTTGTAGGTCATGATCGGCGGTTTCTGGTCGAGCAAATGATCTTCCAGTGCACGCCAATACAGACTCAAGGCCTCAAAGAAGAACCGGTCCGGGTCATCCTTGCCGAAGCTCATCTGGCCCACGGCGGTCGGTACGTCCAGGCCCAGGTTCTCGATAAACCCGGCAGCAGCGACAAAACAGTCGAGCAACGGTGCAGAAGCGAGTTCACCCTTGACCTTGTAATCGAAGCCTGGCCCGGCACTGGCATCTCCTGCCAGCGACGCCAGAACACGTTTCGACGATTCATAACTATCCAACCATATCAAAGGCTTACGGCAGAAAGCTTGAAACAGGGTGCGCTTTACAGCCCATTCCGCGCGCACGCTCAACTTTGCGTTGGGACGCGTCAGTTGAGGGTTTTCCCGAGGATCGAAACCTAGCACCACCCAGGCATCCAGCGACGGAATGTAGCCGTGACAATGAAATCTCGAACCGTTGATATCGAACGTCTGGCGATTGGGCTCGATACCTTTGATCGGCCAGGCTTTGGCGCGAAACCACAGGTCTTCGATCATGTCGCAAAGTTCTTCATCGCGTTTGGCGGCCAGTTCGGTCACGGCCATGCGCTTCTGCACATCCGGGTGATCGCGCTCCAGCTCCTTGAGCTGCAAGGCATGGCGCGACAGCGGCTTGATCAACTCGCGAAAGCGTTCGTCGCGGGTATGCAAGGCGTGATAACAGGCATTGAGTTGCTGGCGCTGGGCATCGTTGATGCGCAAGTCGAACGGATTGCTGTCCACCTCTTCCTCAGAACCTTGTATCCGGTGGCTGAGGTTCTCGAAGGCCTGCAAACGCTCAAAACCCGGCAGGCTGCGTACCATGGGCAGAATCCGCGAGTGGAAAGTACGCACCAGATCGCGTGCTTCCTTGAAGCTGAGCGCCCGCCCCCAAAGGGCAAACAGCTCGATCAGCTTGTTGATGAAGTCTTTGCGCGATTCGCGGGTGAAGGTCACGACTGTCATCGAACTCAGCTCGAAGCCCAGGTATTGCGTCAGCAACACAATACGCAGGACCAGCGTTGTCGACTTGCCCGCACCCGCGCCGGCGATTACCGAGGTAGACGGCGTATCGCTGAAAATCATCTTCCACTGAGCGGTGCTGGGTTGCGCATGCGGCGGCAGCAGTCGTGCGACGTCCGCCTTCATGCGTTTTTTCAGTTCGGCGGTCAACGGCAGGCGCCAATCATCGAACAAATGATCATCAATGTTGGGCGGCCTGTGTTCAGTGCTGCGTGAGTCACGAATCAGCAATACCTGTCGGCCTTCTTCCAGCCCTTCCAGTTTGCCTTCCTTGTAGCCGTAGTCCACCCCGGCAATATGCCCGCTGCGAAAACCGTCCGCCTGGCCGTGCAACCACGAAGCACGGTGCTGTGCACGCAAGCGGGTCAAGCCATGGCCAAAAAACCGGGCGGCCAGGCGCTTGAGCAGCGGCATCTCGGCCAAAGGGCGAAGTTCAGGTGGAAGATCGGGGGTGTGTTGCGCCACGCGGACGGACTCCATGGTCTGAGACTGTTGACGGCTATGGTGTCTGCATTTGCCGATGAGTTCTAGTGAAATGCTTGTAGCTCATTGGCTTATACGATGAAGTGAAGGCCGAATGACAATATTTCGAAGGGTTTTTATATCGATACATTCGATTGTTATGAGGCATTTTTTACGCTTTTTATCGATTGTTGCCTGTTGGATGATGGCCGTCATCAACCACCGGTCTCGCTTCATGGCTCATGCATCAAGCCCATGACGAACCTTTCAGGAGACGATCATGCTTGAACTCAGACCTTTCAACTCGCTGGGGGGCGCTCACCACGGCTGGCTGGATGCACATCATCACTTTTCGTTCGCCGAGTACCATGACCCAAAACGCATGAACTGGGGCAACCTGCGGGTGTGGAACGATGATGTAATCGCCCCCGGTACCGGCTTCCCGCAGCATCCACATCGGGACATGGAGATCATCACTTACGTGCGTGAAGGTGCGATCACCCACCAGGACAACCTGGGCAACAAGGGTCGCACCGAGGCTGGTGACGTTCAGGTCATGAGCGCCGGTACCGGTATTGCCCACAGTGAATACAATCTGGAAGCGACACCGACCAGGATTTTCCAGATCTGGATCATTCCGAATGAATCCGGACTGGCACCGTCCTGGGGCGCCAAGCCGTTTCCCAAAGGCCAGCGCGAAGGTTTTGTGACGTTGGCCAGCGGCAAGGACGGCGATGATCAAAGCCTGCGTATTCGCGCCGATGCCCGGTTGGTGGCGGCGAACCTGAAAGCGGGTGAAACCGCGGAATATCGGCTGGACAGCGGTCGTCGCGCGTATCTGGTTCCGGCCACCGGCGTCATTGAAGTCAATGGCTTGCGTGCACAGGCTCGCGACGGCATTGCAGTTGCCGACGAGCAGGTACTGCAAGTAACAGCCGTCGAGGACAGCGAGATTGTGCTGGTGGATCTGGCTTGATTGGGTAATTGCGACGTACAAAAAAGGGGTGGCCAGAACGGTCACCCCTTTTCTATAGGCCGTCTATCAATTTGTGGCGAGGGAGCTTGCTCCCGCTCGGCTGCGCAGCAGTCGTAAATACAACGAATGCGCACTGTCAGGAACAGCGCCATGGGGGCCGCTTCGCCGCCCAGCGGGAGCTTGCTCCCTCGCCACCAACGCCCATCACTTACTTCGTGGAAATAGCGCCATCCACCAACGTCTGCGCTTCGGCCACCAACTGCTTGAGATGGTCGTCGCTGACAAAGCTTTCCGCATAGATTTTGTAGATGTCTTCGGTACCCGACGGACGCGCAGCGAACCAACCGTTCTCGGTCATGACCTTCAAGCCGCCAATCGCCTGGTCGTTACCGGGCGCATGGCTGAGAATGCTCTGGATGGGCTCGCCCGCCAACTCGGTGGAGGTCACCTGTGCCGGCGACAGCTTGCTCAGCAAAGCTTTTTGCTCCGGGTTGGCCTTGGCGTCGACCCGCACGGAGAAAGGTTCTCCCAGTTCATCGGTCAAGGCTTGATAGGCCTGGCTCGGGTCGCGACCGGTGCGGGCGGTCATTTCAGCGGCCAACAATGCCGGGATCAGCCCGTCCTTGTCGGTACTCCAGACGCCGCCGTCCTTGCGCAGGAACGATGCTCCGGCGCTTTCTTCACCACCGAAGCCCAGCGAACCATCGAACAAGCCATCGGCAAACCACTTGAAGCCGACCGGCACTTCGTACAGGCGACGCCCCAGACGCTTGGCCACGCGATCGATCAGCCCGCTGCTGACCACCGTTTTGCCTACGGCAGCGTCGGCGCGCCATTGCGGCCGGTTCTGGAACAGATAATCAATGGACACCGCCAAATAATTGTTCGGCGCCAGCAAGCCACCGGACGGCGTGACAATGCCATGACGGTCGTGATCCGGGTCGCAGGCGAATGCCACGTCGAAGCGTTCCTTGAGGCCGATCAGACCTTGCATGGCATGCGTGGACGATGGGTCCATGCGAATCTGGCCGTCCCAGTCGACGGTCATGAAGCGGAACGTCGGATCAACCTGCTTGTTCACCACGTCCAGGTCCAGGCGGTAATGCTCGGCAATCGCCGACCAGTAGCGCACCCCTGCTCCGCCCAGCGGATCGACACCCAGGCGCAGTTTGGCATCACGGATCGCATCGAAATCGATGACGTTGATCAGGTCGGCAACGTAGGTGTTCACATAATCGTGGCGATGGGTGGTGCTGGCCTTCAGCGCTTGCTCGTAACTGATGCGCTTGACCCCGGCGAGCTTGTTGCCCAGCAGTTCGTTGGCTTTGGCTTCGATCCACTTGGTGATGTGGGTATCGGCTGGGCCACCGTTGGTGGGGTTGTATTTGTAACCCCCGCTTTGCGGCGGGTTATGCGACGGGGTGATGACGATGCCGTCAGCCAGGCCCGAGGTGCGTCCACGGTTGTAGCAAAGAATCGCGTGGGAAATCGCCGGCGTCGGGGTGTATTCGTCGCCTTCGGCAATCATAACCGTCACACCGTTGGCCGCCAGCACTTCCAGGGCGCTGGCGCCTGCTGGAGTGGACAGCGCATGGGTGTCGATACCGACGAACAGCGGGCCGTCGATGCCTTGCGCCTCGCGATACAGACAGATTGCCTGGCTGATGGCCAGAACGTGCCATTCGTTGAAACTCAGGTCGAAGGAGCTGCCTCGGTGCCCGGACGTGCCAAAAGCCACGCGTTGGGTCGAAATGGCGGCATCTGGCTGGCCGGTGTAATACGCCGTAACCAGTCGCGGGATATCGACCAACAATTCTGCCGGTGCCGGTTTGCCCGCATATTGACTGAGTGTCATGCAAAAACCTCTGGAATAGAGTGGTTCAGGAATTGGAACGCAGTTTACTGGCAGTTTGACCGTCGCGCGACGTTATCGATCCCGTGCAGGATCGAGCTCAGTGTTATAAAAGTCGAGCATTGCACCAGACAGGGTGTTGCGTTCATTCGATCGACTCCATTCGCAGCGCATCCGCCAGCAGACCCAAGGCGTTCGCCAGATCCTGTTCAGCAACCACGCTATGACTCAATCGCAGATGCTGTGCATGTAACCCCTGGAGGCTGAACAGTTCTCCCGGCGCTATGACCACATGTTGCTTGAGCAGGCGCTGGAATACCCGGCGTACGTTGACCTGCCGTAACGGACGCACCCAGATCGTTGCACCTCCTTGTGGCTCGACGAAATGCAGGGCATCGGCCAAGCGTTCTTGCAATAACTGAATCATCTGCACCTTGCCGTCCTTGAGCCGACGCCGCAGCAATTGCAGGTGTTGGTCGATGCGTCCGTTGCTGTACAAGCGGGCAATGGCTTTCTGGCGAATCGCGGACAGGCGGAAAGCGCGCAGCAGGAAATGGCGTTGCAGCTCCACGCGCAAATGGCGCGAAAGTAGATAACCAAAGGGCGCTTCCGGCCCCATTATTTTTTCGAAAGTAGAAAATACGATCAGACGTTCCGGGGCCAGCCACTCGCGAAATCGCGGGCCGCCGGGTTCGAATTCGAGCTCACCGTAGCAGTCGTTCTCCAACACCCAACAGTCATGCTGCTTCAATAACTGCGCAATGGCTTCACGGTTGCCCTCGGACGCCTGGCTGCCACTGGGCGTATTCATGCCGGACGAAAGCATCACCAGGCACACCGGTTCAGTTTCCAGCAGTGTCTTGAGAAGGTCATGATTCAGGCCGCCGTCGGTCATCACCGGCCACTCGATGACCCGGACGCCTGCCGCATCCAACAACCGCAGAATCCCCCAGTCACACGGTGACTCGACCACCACCGTCGCCTCCTTGAGGCCCAGCACGACGATCAGGATTTCCAGCACACCACGAAGGTCCGCCCCGATGTAGACATCTTCAGCGTGCCAGCACCGCACCGGCGAAGTGGTGTAGCGCGCAGCCAATGCCATGCGCAACTCCAGTTCGCCGCAGGGTTGCGAGTGTGCCTGCGGCTGGCGCGGATACTGACGAAGCAACTCTCTTTCCAGCAGCAGCAACGGACTGTCTATGGGCTGCAGCATTGCCGGATCGTCTGTACTCAGTACCAGCATGCCTGGACGGCGGGCGTTGACGTAGACGCTTTCGAGCAAGTCATTACCGCTGTAGAGCGTATTCGCAGCAGGCACCGGCTGCGCGAAATATCCTGACTTGGCCTCTGAGTACACCCGGCCTTCCTTTTCCAGTAGCGCGTAGGCGTACTGAATGGTCGAGATCGACACATTCAGCCGCACTGCCAGTTGCCGCAATGAAGGCAGGCGAACCCGCGCATCATTGGCTGTTTCGCCGATGAGGTGGGTCAGGTATCGATATACCGCCTGATAGGCAAAGTCGGTAGTACGCGGTCCTTTCATGGACAAGGACCGCGGGCCTGGCAATGACGGCTCACCTTCAACCACCGGCGGACGACTCACCCGGCACGGATGAGTGATAGTCGACCGGATCAGCAACGGCATCGCCGATCACCGGTTCGGCTACCCTGCCCTCCAGTACCGCCACCGACTTCATGCGATAAAGGTCGCAGACGAGATTCACCGGCAGACCACTGACGTCGGTGAGCCATTGCTTGATCTGGTCGGCAACTTGTTGCCCCTGCATGGCCCGATGCAGATCAGGCAATGCCACCATCATGCCTGGGTGGCACTGGCGCAGGAATCGCTCGAGTGTTGCGCCGTTGTCGACAAAAGGCGCAAACAAGAGGCACACCAACTGGGCTTCATTCAAACCCAGGCTTCGTTGCAATTCGGTTGCAGTCCTTGTCCGCTGCTCTGCCAGTGTCACTGGCCGGCCAAAGGCTTCCATCGCCTGTTCGCACAAGCGTTCCGGCAGTTGTTTACGGCGCATCATCACCAACGCCCGTTGCAGGTATTCGCCAATCCCCTCTTCATAGGTACGACCTTGCACGAAGCAGGCATCCAACCCGCGCACGTGGGCGCAAACCGGGAGACTGCTGTAGTCATTGTCACAGAGGTGAGCCGCCAGTTCGTCCGCCTGGAATCCGAGAAATTCGGTAAGCAGCGGCCATCGTTCTTCCAGATTGCTGACCAGCAAATCGTGAATATCAATCAATGTCGCGCGGCGGCAGATTTCAAAATCCTCTGCGGGACGCCAGGGTTGATAACCCGGTTGCGAGTAAAACCGTTGGTAGCCTTGAGCGCCCAGGTCGTCGAGCAGCCGGAACAATCCCTCATAGCCCGGCTCGGGATGCCTGGACATATCGTGGCCGGCCTTGGTGGCAGCCCGTTTCAGGCCTTCGATAAATCGCCTCTGCTGGCGCGGCGTATCGTGGCTGATCAGGGCGTCGACGCCATGGCTCCAACGGGTGATTTGCCCGCAGAACTCGCCGGTGGCCAGGTAGCCGTTGTCCCACAGGTCAAGCGGCCCGTCCATGGGCCGCACGTGCCCGATCATCAGCAGGTTGGTGCGTTCGGACTCACGGCCTGCCGCAGACAACGGGGCCACGGGATCGAACGCTACAACCTCGCGGTTATCCACCATCAGAACTTCAACCCGCGGGTCATCGTAGACGAACAAGGCGCTGTAGCTGCGATGAATGTTTTCCAGGGCTGTCTCGCTGGAACTGCCAAGGCGCAGGGTTGCCACGCGCAACTGGAACGTTGCCGGCGCTCGACTGGCGATGGTCAGCTGTGCGGCCCGCAGCAATGCCAGGGAGTAGCAACTGTCACGGGAGCCGGTTTGAATGGCCAATACTTTGAAGTCACCGATCTGCTCCATGCCGCCGGCGGCCACGCCCAGGCGTTGAATCAACAACTGCAATGCCGTGCGTTCGGCCCGGGAAAAGAAACTCAGCAATCGTTGCAGCACTTGTTGATAGACATTGCTCATGGCTTGTTCATGGATATTGGTCATCTATATGTACCTGATACTCGTAGTTCAATATCGCGCACACAGCAGGACGCGGCGCAGGAGGTTGGCCTGAACAGGGTTTGGATACTGGTTATATTGGTAAATGCTAGCACTTAAATGTTCATGTCGACATTTGAGTGCATCGGAGGCTGCGCAGGCCTTGCATCCTGTCGATCAGCCGTGGAGCCCGTATTAACGGGGGCTCACTCCATGCCTTTCGACGTCCTAGGAAATATCCGACAGAGTCCCACAGACATTTAACACAGGAAATAAAGAAAGAAGTAGCCAATAAATTTCCAGCAACTACCGAGACGATCGTTAATGGTTGAATATTTATCAGCAGTGCACATTGAAAAGTATCAGCCTGATACCGGCTCATAGCTCATTCCTTGAGATGAAAGTAATCATTCAATTATCAGGGCTTAGATGCTGATTAGAAGCTACAGATTGAGAGCAAAAACCAGTTCAGTTGCTGAACTGCTCCACTGACAGATCAATGGAAGGTCTCATGTAGGAAAGTACTGAAAGCAAAGAGTCCGTGAAGGCACGGACTCTTTGAGTGGATCAGGCTGGCTCGACCTGGAGCGCAACCCTTTCCCGGCAGGGGCATTCGTCCATGTAGCGGTGAGCCTCGACAAACTCGGCAAACGGAAAGACCCGAGTCTTGAGCGGCAGCACCACGCGGTCGGCGGTCAACTGGTTGATGTCACGCAAGGCCCGTTGCAGTGCAACCTGATCCTGGATGATGCCCAGTTCCGGCTTGCCGGTGAAGTTACCGATACAGTGCACGAAGAACTGAATATTTTTCTGAAACGCTGCGCAAGCCGGGAATGGTGTCTGGTTCCCGCCTTGCAGGCCGTACAGAACCAGGCTGCCACGTGGCGCAAGAACGTCGCCAAGCAGTGACATCTGTGGGCCGCCCAGACCATCGAACACCACATCCACGCCGCGATTGTCAGTGATTTTGTTGATCCGCATCAGCAGATCTTCTTCCTCGGTGACAATCACTTTCTCGGCGCCCAACGACAGCAGGTATTCACGTTCATCCGCCGACTTGGTGGCCGCGATCACCCGCACACCCAAGGCCTTGCCCAACTGGACAAACGAAGGGCCGGCGCAATGGCTGGCGTCAGTGACCAGGGCAAACTGCCCGGGTTTGACCCGTGCCAGATCCGAGTAGGCAAAGTAGGCAATCAATAAAGGCGTGTAATGCACGCTGGCTTCAATCGGGCTGAGCACGTCCGGGTAGCGGGTCAGCGACGTGCGTGGCAGCACAATCAATTCGCCGTAGACCGGGTAATCGTTCGGGCTTTGAGCCGGGAAACTGGCGACCTTGTCACCCACGGCCAGATCATCGACACCCTCACCGACAGCCGTGACGACACCGGCCATTTCCTGGCCAAGGCCGGCAGGCAATTGAGCACGGGAAGACGCCAGGTTTTGCCGCCAGAGTGTGTCGTACCAACTGATGCCAATGGCCTCGACGCGCACCTGCACTTCACCCGGTGCAGGCAGAGCGGCCGCATGCTCTTCGCATTTGAGCACCTCGGCTGGACCAAATTTGTGAAACCGGATCGTGCGGGACATCGCAAACCTCGCCAAATGAACCTCTAATGCCATGAACTCTAGCTGGGCTTTCAACCCAACACTATCTGTGGCTATTAATAGTCGACATGCTTGTCATTGATTCCGCATCAGCGGCAACATCGTCAAATGTCGTAAGAAACTGAAGCAGCCTTTGTAGGAAAACTGAATTACTCGGTGCAGAGTACCAGCCTTTCCCCGTAATATTCCTGCTGGCCATTGTTCTCATATGGCCGCCCACGTCAAGTTTACTGACTCTGCCTGGACTCCAGATGAATCGTAATGACCTGCGTCGTGTCGACCTCAACCTGTTGATCGTATTCGAAACCCTGATGCACGAGCGCAGCGTGACCCGTGCTGCGGAGAAGCTTTTCCTTGGTCAGCCAGCCATCAGTGCGGCGCTTTCGCGCTTGCGTGGGTTGTTCGATGATCCGTTGTTTGTGCGCACTGGCCGCAGCATGGAGCCGTCTGCCCGGGCCGTGGAGATCTTCGCCCTGCTTTCCCCGGCGCTGGATTCCATTTCCACCGCCGTCAGCCGAGCCGCCGAGTTTGACCCGGCCACCAGCACTGCGGTGTTCCGCATCGGTCTTTCCGACGATGTCGAGTTTGCCCTGCTGCCGATGCTGCTCAAGCGCCTGCGGGCCGAATCTCCGGGGATTGTGCTGGTGGTCCGGCGGGTCAATTACATCCTGATGCCGGGATTGTTGGCCTCCGGCGAAATCTCCATTGGCGTCAGCTACACCACCGACTTGCCGGCGAATGCCAAGCGTAAAGTCCTGCGCCGCAGTTCGCCCAAGCTGCTGCGTGCCGATACCGTGCCGGGCCCCTTGAGCCTGGATGACTTCTGCGCGCGGCCTCATGCTCTGGTGTCATTCGCCGGCGACCTCAGCGGCTTTATCGATGAAGAACTGGAAAAACTGGGACGCAAGCGCCATGTCGTGCTCGCGGTGCCGCAGTTCAACGGGTTGAGCACGCTGCTGAGCGGGACTGACATCGTCGCCACCGTTCCGGACTACACGGCAGAAGCCCTCACGGCCGCGGGTGGTGTACGTGCGGAGGAACCGCCGTTGCCGGTGCGCAGCTTTGAATTGCATATGGCGTGGCGCGGGTCACAGGATAATGATCCGGGTGAGCGCTGGTTGCGATCGCGGATTCAGATGTTTTTCGGCGACCCGGATAGTCTTTAAGTGTCGTCGGGCAGGCTCCTAATCTGATTATTTTGCCTTTCCACACACTATGGACCACGGTGTAACCGAGCTACGTTCTGATCGATGCGGTCTTGTATCGTGCGCAAGGTGTCTCGAGTAATAACCTGTGGATACAGGTTCTCGGCGATGCTTTCAAACTGGCTCGCCACATCACAAATGCCGTCAATCATTCTGCCTGCAATCTCCGGGGGCACCTCGGCTTCCTCGGCCAGCCGAAGCATTTGCGTGCGGGAAATCGACAGTGCTTCCCCCATCACATCCATCTGGTGATATCCACTTGGCCCCTCGCAGAAGGTCACGTCGTAAGCCGGTGACAGTCTCCAC
>Ga0182008_10002591_pt1 | contig 11228 bp, 10 predicted proteins | sample Sormic07211129_1_FD_120482 | JGI IMG/M metagenome (GOLD analysis project Ga0182008, IMG submission 120482) | Rhizosphere microbial communities from Sorghum bicolor, Mead, Nebraska, USA - 072115-129_1 metaG | ecosystem: Host-associated > Plants > Roots > Rhizosphere | place: USA: Nebraska...
AATAATCTTCACAGTCCACCACTACCATCATCAGGTAAATCCATTCAAGGCCCAACGCCGGGAACTCACACATCACCTTGAGTTCTTGACTGCGCTTGACGTTGCTAAATTCATGCTATGATTCAGTGCATATCATATTTGTTAATTTTTAGTTATACGTTCTGTTAACATACCCATCGGTTATTGTGACAAAAAGCTTAATTCTACATTATCCCATGAATTGAATCTGATTTTGAATCCGTGTTATCTTCTTTCTACATGTTCTTTACTAACAAACCTAATTCGCCATTCTATGGCAGGATTGTCCCAGGGGCTTATGCAGCATTGATCCGTCATCCTTATGAAGGAGCTGGTCGCAAACTATATAAAATATTGCTTAATTGTAAAAAGGAAGAAAAGATTTTTACTCGCACCGCCATTCGCAAAAGTAAGGATTCATTAGCCGGCATAAAGGCTGATACAAAAAATACTGCTACTGATACTGTACTGATAGTAAATCCGAAATCCTCAAGTGGCTCTACTGGTAAGGAGTGGGAAAATCTCTTTATCAAAATAAAAAAAACATTTGGCGGCAATCCTAAAGTAGCATTCACCAAAAAACCTGGAGATGGAAGCACCCTCACAAAAAAATTCCTAAAGAAGGGATTCAAAAAAATTGTAGCGATAGGAGGCGATGGAACGATAAATGAGGTTGCAAATGGCTTCTTCGAAGTTGAAGAGAAACCTGTTAATCATGTTAATATTGGCAATCAAAATAATATCAACAGCAACAATAACGCACATTCTGCCATTGGCTCAACTGTGGTAAAGTCTGTAAACTCTGAGGCCATAATGGCATTATTACCAAGCGGAACAAGAAATGTGCTTGTCAAGTCATTAGGTATTCCTGATGGAATTGAGGAATGTTGTCGAACATTTGCTTTTGGTACCCAGAAGCAGATAGATGTGATCTCAGTCACAGCAACTAATCCACAAACTGGGCTATCGTCACCAACACGAATATTTCTTAATGCTGCTGAAATGGGTATGACAGGAGAGATTATCGATAAATCAAAGAGGATAAGAACTAAGATTGACAGTCGCCTGATCTCTACTGTTTCAAGCGTAATTTCTACAGTACCTACTTATGAGAGCAATATATGTGAAATTTCCATAGACGATGGAAGAGATACTATTCTTACAAGGGTAACAATGTGTGTAATTGCCAATGGCAAATTCTTAGGTGGCGGATTTAAAGCAGCACCAAATGCTGATGTTTCTGATGGCTTGTTGGATGTAGTTATTCTAAAGGATTCCAATAATATGGAGATGATAAGCAACTTCATTAACGTAAAGAAGGGGACCTATGGTAAGGAGGATGATGTATTCTACGCACAAGCTAAGAAGGTTTTAATAAAGCCAATAGAAGAAGAATCAGAAGAGAACACAGATAGAAAGAGAGATGTAACTGTTACGATTGACGGTGAGTCTGTTGGAATTTTGCCAGCAACCTTCCAAGTTGTACATAATGCACTGACTATCAAGATATAGCAGGCTGTTACTAGCACGATTATCATCGCGTGTATTAAGAAGGGATTAAATAATCAAAGAAGAATGAGGGAAGGATCTCGAATAAGTTGAAGAAGCTGTTAATACATAATAACAACTGGTATGGCCATATCTCAATCGCTTTTACTATTTTTCCTCTGTTCATGTTGCATTATTAACTATGTATCTGGTTTATTGTGTGCATCACAGACAGATTGTTAAGACTGTTCCAGTTATGCTAGAAGAGTTCTCCATTTCAAAGAAAATTGTTGCCGAAAACGTAAAAGCAGAACAGAAATGGAATACTATAACCAAAAAGATCCACGTATCTGTATCTTTTGAAGTGTATGCCAACAGGTAAGGATTTGAAATCCTATGGGAGATAGAATGGAGATGATGATATGTTATCTGATTTGAATAAACGAATAATTAAAAGCTTTGAATATGGATGATGCCCAAAAGAAAGTTTTCAATATTGGAAAAATGAATCTAAAAGAGAGGTGGTTCAGTTATTTGAGGCTGACGATGATGATAGGAATAATATCAATGATATCACCAATAAAGAAACTAAAAAAGTAATTCCTAGTTCCGGGCAGGGGATAACAGTTAATAAAAGAATAGTAAAGCTCGGAGAACTAACGCCATCTAAGAATAAAGTTATCGAAAATGAGAAAATTAATATTGATACTATAAAGGAAAAGGCAACATTATGATATCCTGATGGAAGTACCAGGATATTATAGTGAGTGCTATATTTTGACTGCCTTTTTTTCTTAAGCTTTCAAAATGTCAACAAATATGAATGGAATTGATTATCCCGTATTTCTTCCGTATCACGCCCTATTGGAAATATATGTTCCAACAGTTATGACCAATAACTATCACAGATATAGCAGAGCATTCATAAAATGGAAAATGATGTCGAAGATCATCAGCAAAAAACTGACTCTTCTAAAGAGTCTTCTAGCGAGCCAGGCTTTGTCTCTGAACAACAACAGAAACAACAGATGATTCCAGTCTTAGAAGAAGAAATATTCGATTACAACGGAGTCTACGACTAGAGAAGCAAAAATAGAAGAGATGGGTCACCAAGACAAAGACAGTCAAAGTGCCAATATCCTATGAAGAAGTATTACATTAATGACAAGAAAATGGAGTCGGTGGAAGAATCCAAGATATTGTCCTTCTTAAAGGACAATCTAAGCAGCATATGTAGGAAATCTAGTTCTGATATAGAGATATGAAGCAGTCTGAATCAAAGAAAACTGATGTTGAAGATCGGGATGAACCAGTTCCCCTGATGTCTTCGGATACTGATTCGTCAGAAACTGAGAAAGTGATTCCTTTTTGGGCGGAGGAGTTTGAGGCTAGTAAGAAAATAGTTAAAGCGGCAGAGCTTGTAATTAGAAAAAGAAAGGCTATTGAAAAAAAGAAAATTGATATTGACATCGAACAGGAACAGGTAACAATAAAATACCATGACGGCAAGACCGGGATGCTGTAATAATACCTGTAGTGTATCTTTTTTCAATGGTAATCTGACATTCCCTGGAACGATTTGCACTAGTAGTTGGTTATATTCAATATTATCTAATGTCCTATCTTTTGAACTACCAATAAATCTTAATGTGTGAATCAATATAACAAAAATACTTGATATAAAGGAGGAGATAAAGTTTTGAGCGATTTGGATGAAGAAACACCATCAAGTAATAATAAGCATTAATTGTTAGAATGATAAGACACTCCGACTAGCTCTCAAAGACATGTGGCTTTCCTATTAAGACCACTTTTAATAGGTTCGAAAGCAGCCTTCTGGTTTGCCCTTACCACCATACGATTAGACTACCTCTGTTCTCTCGAAGCAGAGGAATTACCTATTATCAGACAGGAGGCAACTCATCATTTCTATGGACACAACAGGCCTTTACCCATTGTGCAGATTCTGAATGATGGATCGTTCTTCTCTTTTGGTTAGTCGGATAAAAACGTTAGGTATCTTCAAGGATTTAACTTTATGCCTTAAATTTTTTGACTGACTGGGTGGATAATATTAATTGATTTGGGGTTCGCCTATGGTATATAGGTTGTAAAGCTATCTTTGAGTATAATCAATACATTGAAGGATAGAAATGTTGTAGAAGATGAGATTTACTTTTACCTTAATGGTTTATTCTGCCCTTATTGTGGAATGCAGCTAAGAAGTACACCAACCATCAAAGATGGTGAGGAAAGGATTAGACAAAGGAGATCTCACCAAGGATTGATCGACAAGTTACGCATTATACGACAAAATTATTGAATGACTCAGATATTCTTACTGACAACAAATAGACAATAACAAAATAACACTCTAATTACAATATCAGCAGGACAATCAGGTCGTCTTGCATACTTCTTACCTTTTATAAACCTATACGATAAAGATAAACAATCAGAAAAGGCAAGATGGTGGATAAATGAACTGGATTCACTTGGAATTAAAAAAAGTAATTATAACAAGACCGAATCAAATTACCTTCAAAACCTGGAGGATCTTTCTGATGATATAAAGTAAGGCTTTATTCGTGATTATAAGATTTGCTATTGGCATCGAAAGCCTTATCTTTTGATTCTATTAATGTATCTTTCAAGTTGTCATCTACTTTCGATAGCGCTATCACAGCATATTCAGTATTCAGCATATGACAAAAACGAAGGTGGTGCATAGCTGAATTTAGCAAAGAAAACGTCGCTGCAATGATAGTAAGGTAAGGATTCAGAGATGCAGAAACACTTTATACATTTAGACCATTTCAGGAGAAGTCTGGCTGCGCTAATTTGAAGCCTAAGTTTTGTGTAACTTGTGGGAATAAGGCCACCCAAGAAGCCTTGTTCAACGTTGACGAGGGGATGTCTTAGAAAAATACTGTGATATGCGCTAAGAATGTGAATCAAAAAGTGAAATAGGCTATCTTTGCCTAACGGTAAAGCTAAAACGCCAAGAGCTGGAGATTTTATATCAGTGGCCAAACTGACTTTTTTATTATTATTACATTAGTTGACGTTGGTTGACTAGAGATTAGCCATAACTCAAACTCACTCATACAGGAGTTCTTAAATAAATTGGTAATCTTATAAATATTATGTATTAGTAAATGCGGACAGGAAGGAATTGGCAGTAAACCAGACTATGGCAAAACTATAATTTTTAAGTAGACACGATATAAAGATAGATCAGGATTTGGTAAACATTACAATGAAATGGAATCTTAACGACTTTACAAAATCAGGATTTGGCAAATTACTAAAGCCATTTGAAAGTTCAACTGAGGATATCATAAAAACAACAAGAGCATTTGGCACAGCAATGAAGGCGCATGCGGGGCAATTCAGAGAGGAAAATAAGGTTGAACCGTATATAAATCACCCATTGAGAGTTGCCCTTATTCTAACAGAAGAGCTGCATAGATGCGACATAGACCTAATATGTGCTGCCCTTCTGCACGACACTATTGAAAAAGGTGGCAGCAATGCGTCTGTATCTGAGGATATATTAAGAAAAGAATTTGGTGAGAACGTATACAATGTAGTCCATGCAGTAACGAAGCCAAAGGACAAATTGTTGAAGGAATATTTCCAAAATATTACAAGGGGTTCTCAAGCTACCAGATATGTAAAGTTAGCAGACCAGCTAGATAATATCAGATCACTTAAGAAATCAGTTCACAAGGACAAAATAATGCGGTACAAAGAAGAAACTCAGGAGTATGTTATACCTATAGCACAACAGACAGATGAAAAGCTCGTATTCAAATTATCAGTTGCTCTATACGAACTCAAATAAGAAAGGAAAATAGTTCTATCGCTATTTATTATTTAATCTCACATCCGCCTACGTCATTCTTCTTATGGTTTCTCCAGACCATAAATGGGACATCGTTTGAACGCTTTGCCGATTACGAGACATATTAAATCATCTCTTCTTATGAATCCCACTATAGCAATATATTGAAGAGATTTACAAAAATCTAAAAAATGCATCTGAAGTAGATATCACACAATCTCAATCACTTACATATGATAAGCAATGCACAATGTGATCCAGATACAAACAGTCTATGTTATGCTTGGCATACCTGTTTTTGTAACTTTGGATATTATTCCACTGAATGCGAAATTTGTGATAAGAAACCATCCAAAAAGATATACCTCTCCTGGCATAGTACACGGACCCTTATGGTTGCCATTATTATCAAGTTGCATATCTGTAATTACATTTTGAGCGTTACACATTATCCATGGAATGTGTATGGGTGAAACAGCTGTTGTTCCGCCAAAGATGGTAGGAAATACGAATATCCAGAGCAGTAAGGAGGGCATCATATAGATTAACATGGGACGCATCTGCTGTTGTTGCATTTCCATGGTCATTTTGTTTACATATGCTTGTTTCTTTTTTAGTTCTTCGATGGCCAGTTTGTCCCTTTTTTTTACTGCGTCAGTATACTGCTTTCGCCATAAGTTGGTCTCTTTCATCACTTTATTCATCTTTTCAATGTCTGTCGTTTTTTTACGCAACATCGCCATAGCAAAATTCAATCCAATTGCAATTAATGCAGCCACGATCATGGCCGTAAACATATCATGAAAAATTGGATGTTTGGTATAGTGTGGGGCTAATCCTGGAAGCTGCATTATTATCGTGTTAAGGTAAGACATTCTTCAAACTACCTCTATCAATATCTAAAACATGTCAATAGATATGTCTTATAATTTTTTCTTATGTCTAAACAAAAATAAAGAAACATTGACGAATTACCTGATATCCTTTAATTATGTATAGGCTAGTTATAAAATATTTCTTTTAGATTAGACTACTAATCATGTTTTCACCCATGATAACAAGAATCCATGTTGCTAAAAGAAAAGTTATAGATAGAAGATAGAAAGAAATCACTCATTATTAATAAATGGCCACGTATGTAATCCATGTCACGTTCGTGACATGAAGGTGAAAAAGCAATCGCACGAATGTATTGGATTATTTGGAGTAAGGGTCTTGGATGAGATCATGTGATTGATGTAATTCATGCATACAAATAGTGTGGTCAAGTATTTTTCCTTTCAGAACTATACTGAAAGTTCAGGCGGTTAATAAAACTAGAAAACTTGTGGAGTTTTGCGTACCTTATTTCAAAGGATGGTAGGATATTCAATTCTACATTGGAAGAGACTAGAATGTTAACGAACTTGCTCCTATCTGTGCTCCAAGACCAGAAAAGATTAGAATGTTAACTAATAAAACTGATAATACTGTTAATGCAGATAACATTATTCCTCTATATCCAGCTGGGAGCATTTGTCTTTTTAGCATCAATAAAAAGGAAATAGAAAGAAGTGCAGCAATTGAAAGTGAAGATGTTAAGCTTGCATTCGCAATTATCTTTCCAACATTAGATATATCAGGAAAAATTGCATGGGAGTTTACGAACAGTTCCAGAGCAATAAAAATCATGACCCCCGCAATTATTGGAATAAAAATATATTCGCGGATCAACTGTCCAATACCTGTTGATTTTTTCATTGTTTCTTCTGATTCTATCCTAGGAGCAAGAGATGATCCTTCATCTTTTTTACGAGTGGTAGGAGAAGACAATGATGAGAATCTGTCATCAATTTTACGTAGTAGTTGTAGACCTTCATCTGTGATTAAATAATGCTTAGAATCCTTTATAATGTAATTCCCCATCCTTTCTAAATGGTAGTAGATGGAACCAGTAGAAAGACCAGTAGCATTTCTGATATCTGAGAAACCTGCTGAGCCATTTTTCTCAGCGATTGCCCTTAGAATTTTGAGCCTGGTACGCCTAGCGCGTAACTGAGTCTCTCCTGTCAATATTCTTGAGTATTTTTGTCTTGTATTTAAATTGATAGTCGAAATGATTCGTGACAGCTGGACTTGTCCCTCTTCTTCCCGTGCATCGGTGGACAAAAGAAATTTCAACATTCAGTTTATGTGAGAAGATCCTTGTTAGGAAAGGGTAAGAGAGGATAAGACAGTAAATCCCAGCTAAATATGCTTGCTACCCTTTCGAATAATTCATTGTATCGTAATACGCAAATTATTATGCAAAAAGGAGCAATATAGGAAGACTTATACCCATATTATACAGTTATCCCTTCGAATTGCTAATGTGGGGTCGTAGCGAAGCCAGGCATCGCAACGGGCTCCAGGTCTAACAAATAGGGCTAGTTCTTAAAGAAGAAACCCGTGGATCAAGGGTTCAATTGGCCATGGTCAAAAGCCGTGTCAGAATAGATCCCTTCGGCCCCACTATATTTCTATAATGAGTACGTCATCACTCCGCATTAACAGAACTCATTTCTGCAACTGAATCAATAAATCTGCCGATTATTTGTCTATCTATTTATATATATATCTTATGTCGCACATTTCATATATAAAATTCTAGTAACCTCAGCAAATCCTTCTAAATTAATAAAAAATAACGTATATCTTGAATTTCAATAAGTAGCGTGACTGGCCTGCCTTAAAACATTGATAAGAACTCACCAGTTCCTTTACGCATCTGTGTTTAATGATACTCTGTTACTTGCATTCCAAAGGAAATGTAAGTTAGATCTTCAATCGAAATGTCTTGCAGTTAAGATAAATGAAGTGGGCGATTCAAAACTGCCATTTATTGCAATAATATCTGAATCTGTACCCACTGACGGCGGCAACTGGTACCACAGGCCACTATAAATTCTTAAAATTGGACCTTCATTTGCATTCTACTGACTATTGAAGGTATCGTCAACTGAACGGATCGCTACTATGCGGGAGTGTTGATTTCGTATTGTGGCCACTCATTTATTTATTGCTCCCGTATATGCACTTTGATAATTCATTATAAGATCCAAAGGTTTTCTTTGCTTCTGGTAGGCGTTTTTCAAGTGATTTATATGCAGATTCTATGAACAATTTCGTAGGATCCTGCCTCTTTATCACTTTCAAAAACTTTTTCGTTGGTGATTTTAACTTTTCAAAATAAAGAACTGAGCTTTCCTCAATGATCATATCTGCGTCTGAACATGCTACTCCGTATTTGAGAAGATGGGTCTCCAATCTACCTGCAAAACGAGCAAAATGCACAGAGTATGTATCAGTATCATATTCAGTCACTCTTCATTATCACTCGAATGACATCTACTATAGCGAAGCCTGCATTTTAATTTTGCATAGAAATGTTTCATCAGGTACAAAGTCGGTCAAAAAACTTTACTAAGGTCTTAATTTTGCTCTGCTGCCAGTTAGCTAATTGCATTTTATATGTCGGGACCATGATTCAACTTGTGAGCATGGAAAACATCGTACTTTAATTATTACAGCTTGTGCGATTCTATACACACCACTGTTATCGTCATCTTAAAAACTGTTCATTCGTGTATACTTGTAAGGCTCAAAGATCCATAAAGTATAATTAAATGTCAATATCATTTCTTTTACTTTTATGATGATACCATGTGCCAAATCTAATTATACTTACTCCTATGGCAATGGCAACTAGAGCAGTTACTAAAAAAGTTGGTTTAACTATGAATTTGAGAGGATTAGGTGCAGTTGATGAAAATTCACATTTTTTGTTAGAATTTTGGCATTCTTTTAGAACAGGAAACGTAAGAAGAACTATTATAAAAGCTATTAATAGCGCAACTCCGATAGTTGAAAAGACCGCTCCTGATTTTATTATTGCCTGTAACCCCAAATAGATACTTAAGTTATACTAGGGTTCAATTTGTTCTTTATTGTCATGACTAAAGTTGGCCAATGTCTAAAGTTGCAAAACGGTAAGGACTGCCTTGTGATACTCTAATAAAACGTTCGTTGTAGTAATTGTAGGACAGATCCTTGTAGACATGACGATTCCACAGATCATGGATCATATCGAAATATTCTTTTCTCTTTTTTCCTTTTATTCTCATAAGCTCATGTGATAGTACATGCGAAACCTTTGCACAATTTGTGTCAGCAAAGAATTTGGCACATTGTATATCTGAACTAATGGTGTCAGGTCTTCTCCAATAAATCATACCAAAGTTTTCTGATGAATATCCTTCTGTCTGACAGTCTGTCCAGAATGGCCTAAAATATGCTAAATAGAAATGGTGAATTGTTTTTCCCCTTTGATTATGATCTCTCACAAGGTAATTTACTGACATCCTATCAAATAACTTTCCAGGGATGACGGGTAATATATCGGCATCGACGGTAAAATCCATATGAAAATAATGTTTAATCCACCAATGGTAAAACCTAGCCATAGAATAAACATAATCCCAGTCATCTTTCTGTCTTTGTTGCCATTCTTCATTCTTTGCCACATAAATGAAGAAAAGCTTCTTGGTTGGCAATTCTAATCTAGCCTAATTTTTAACTATAATATCTAATAAAAACTATCCATTAACATTTCAAAGGATTGAAAATTAGGCTATATTTAGATGCTATGGGTTAACAACGCACAGCACGAGATTTCAGAGAATAGATTGAATACTAATAACCTAATAACCATAATTGACTTATAGTTGGATATCTGTATTCAATTATGTTCCTCCGTTAGATATTTAATGACACTTGATTTGAATCTTGAATCGATAAGTTCTTAAATTTGGAAACAATAAAATTCGAATGGTGTCGTGTGTGTCGTTTAGAAGAGTAGGTGCAATAATTCTCCTCGTCACTAATATGAAAAAATCTGTACGATTTTATAAGGATACTCTTGGTCTGCCTATTAAGAGCGAATCTGAAGATTGGACCGAATTTTTCAGCAGTGGTACAGTTTTAGCTTTGCATCCAGCTAAGAAGAAGGCTAAATTAAGATCTGGACCAAACATGTTAATAGGTTTCATGGTCAATGACCTCGACTATTCTGTTAAACAATTGAAAAAAAAGAAAGTGAAATTTTTCAAGCAGCCCAAGGAAGAACCCTTTGGTAAACATACTATTATTATAGATCCTGATAGTCACTTAATCTCAATAGCTGAGTTGAAAGCAAAATCTACAGAGGGGTTTGATCTATTAGGACTGATCGGTACAGAGTAGTAATTTTGCCTATGATATTTGCTGCTACGCAAACATATCATGTGATTTCAAATCTCACCTTATATGTCGATAAGAATTTTCAAATAAAACACGGACAGAGTGATCAGTCTTAGAATTAAGGCAATAATCATGAAGTTAATCTTAGAGTTATCATAGGGATAATAGGACAGGTTATCCCAGTTTTGTGTCCTTGTCGAATTCGGCAATTGAAACAATTTACAAGAATTTCAGATAAATACAAGAAAAGCCTTCTGCATGCTATTTGGAGTTACACTTACAGATTTGGAAATAATATGAAGAATTATTATTATTATACGTCGTCGATCTATCGTAACTAGGGATAGAATAAGAATAAGTATTATTTCAGACGATCCGCTCGATTCTAAATTGTTATGCTATTATCCCAAGTATTGGCCTATTGTACTGTTTTTTACTTCGCTTCTTATCGTTAGCATTGATAAATCGGAGACAAACGATTTATGCTATTCAACACTTGCAGCTTGCCTGCTACCACTATTTGCTCTTTCTTGTTCATCTAATTTCCTTAACTCATTTTGTAGGAATTGCTTATACTTGTTCTGCTCTTCGTCGGTCATTTTATCAAGGTTTGAGCTCA
>Ga0182008_10002594_pt1 | contig 11224 bp, 12 predicted proteins | sample Sormic07211129_1_FD_120482 | JGI IMG/M metagenome (GOLD analysis project Ga0182008, IMG submission 120482) | Rhizosphere microbial communities from Sorghum bicolor, Mead, Nebraska, USA - 072115-129_1 metaG | ecosystem: Host-associated > Plants > Roots > Rhizosphere | place: USA: Nebraska...
AACGCTCCCGTGCCCCTGCTTCTTGATGTTCTCCAGATAGTCCCGCGTCGTCCGGTTCGCGGGATTTCTCTGGCTCATGTAGCAGAGGCGACCGGCGAATTCGGCGAGCTTCTCACCGGGCGTGCTCTCACCGAGCCAGGCGACGCCGAGGTGCTCGGGTGTGGTGAAGGCGGGCTTCGCCAGGAGGGTGATGCGCGGCTCGTAGTAGTACACGGATCTCCGAGAGAGTAGGCTGTGGCGGCTCAGCGGCCGTCGATCATCGAAAGTCGAAAGTTGCCCCACGCGCGGTCGCGCTCGATGGTGTCGAGCGCGGCGCGAGCATCGAGCGGAAGCTTGGGGAGCGTCGGATCGTACTTCACGTCGCCGATCGCTAGGGCGCCCGTGGGCACCTTCACGCCGGGATTGAAAATATTTTGCGGGTCGAACGCGCGCTTGACCAGCGCGAAGAGCTCCAGGGAGCGCGCGTCCCACACCCGGTCGAGCAGCGGCGTTCGCAGTCTGCCGTCGCCGTGCTCCCCCGCGAGTGTGCCTCCGAGCCGCGCGGCGAGCGCCGTCACCTCCTCGAGGATCGAGCGCACGGTCTCTCGCCAGGCAGGCTCTCGAACATCGATCAGCGGGTTCACGTGCACGTGCGAGTCGCCGGCGTGCCCGAAGATGACACCTCGCACGCCGTGCCGCTCGAGAATTTCGCGCACGCCACGGACATACTCGGGCATGCGCTCGGGGGGCAGCGCCGCGTCCTCGATGAACTGCATCGACTTGTGCGAGGGCGAGAGACGGCTGAGGATCGGGCTGGCGGCATGCCGCAGCGCCCAGAGGCGGGCCTCGTCATCTGCGTCGAGCGCGAGCGTGACGGATGTCGCACCGCACGCTCGCAGCGCGTGCTCCATAGCCTTCGCCGCCGCGGCCGCCGACGTAGCGTCCGCCGCCTCGACCTCCACGAGGAGCACCGCCTCCGTCTCGCTCCCCACGTCGACGAGCGAGGGCCCGCTCCGCGCCACGTCGATGAAGGTGCGGTCGAGAAGCTCGCACGCGCTCGCGCCTCCCACCCGTGCGCGCGCTGCACCATCCACGGCCTGCTCCAGCGTCGCGAACTCCGCCACGAGGCTGCTCGTCGCTGCCGGAATCGTGGTGAGCGACAGCTCGACTCCCACGAACATCGCCAACGTCCCCTCGCTCCCGACCAGGAGCTCCAGCAGCTCGCCGCTCCGGGCATAGGCGGCGAGCGCGTATCCGGAAGAATCCTTCCGCACGCCGAGGTGCGCGCGGACACGCGCGGGCGATGCGAGAATCGCCGGGTGCGCGCTGGAAAGAAATCGGTCGATCGTGGGCAGCTCGGGCAACGGCGCGCCACGCCGAACGAGCGCGCGCGAGCCATCTGCGAATACGCAGTCGAGCGCCGTCACCCACGCGCGCGTCGCGCCGAAGCGCAGCGAGTGCGCGCCGGCGGCGTTCGTCGACGCCATTCCGCCGATCGTGCAGAAGGCACCGCTCGATGGGTCCACCGGAAACCGCAGCTTCTTCTCACGTGCTCGCTCGTTCACCGCGCCGCGCAGCGCGCCGGGTCCCACCATCACGCGCCGGCGCTCGCTGTCGATGGAACCGATCGCATCGAGGCGACTCAGATCCACGATCACGCCGGAGCCCACGGCGCCACCAGCCATGCCGCTCCCCGAGCCGCGCGGGATCAGCGCCGTCCCGCTCGCTGCTGCCCAGCGCACGAGCGCGGCGACGTCGTCCGCATCGGCCGGCACGGCGACCGCCGCGGGTATCGCCCGCGCGATCCCCGCTCCCTCGGCGTACACCGCACGCGCGGATTCGTCGTCGCGGAACACACCGCGAAATTCATCGGGCCTCACGCTGGCCACATTGCTGCGTACAGCTGCCGTTGACAAGCCAGTCGCGGTCCCGTCATCATCCAGCATGGAGAGCGAAGTACCGCTTCGAAACGTCGGCCCGCTGATCAAGATCGAAACCGACCGGCGGCTCGGGCACGAATGGGACGAATGGGACGGCGGCGCTCTCGACAACGGTGGCGACTTCACGTCGCCCACTCGCCTCTATTTCGGCTTCACGGCCGTCGGCATCCTCCTCCTCGCCATACTCGCGGCGGTCACGGTCTATCTTCTCGCACCGCGGCTCGCGCTCCTCTCGCGACGACTTCCGTCGGCGCTCTACGTCGGCATCGCCGGTCTCGTCGCGCTCTCGCTCGCGTGGCTCACGCTTCTCGCGCTCTCGGTGTGGACCGGCCGCGCACTCCTTCCGGAACGCCTCGCCGAACGCGGACTGCTGCTCCGGACGCTCCATCTCGCCTGGCGCGTGGGCGAGATCTTCGGCGTCAAGCGCGACTGGACCGATCACGCGAGCGTCGTCGTGTACGACCGGCTCGCCTTCGCGCGGGAGCGGCGCGTCAATCCTTCCGAGCTTCTGATCCTCATCCCGCGATGCCTCTCGCGCGAGTCGCTCGACGGCGTGCTCGAGATAGCCAAGCGCTACGGCGTGTCCGCGTTCGTCGCGACGCGAGGCCAGCTGGCTCGCCGAGTGATCCGTGAGCGACGACCCAAGGCAGTCGTCGCCGTCGCCTGCGAGCGCGATCTCGTGAGTGGGTTGCACGACGTCGCCGGCCGCGTTCCCGTCCTCGGCCTGCCGATGACACTCCCGAACGGCCCGTGCAAGGATGCCGCGCTCGATCTGGTGCGAATGGATGAGTTTGTCCGAAAGTATCTGGTGGCGAAGCTGTAGCGGGATGAGTTGGCGTGGCGAGTAACTGCTAACGGCTCGACACGAATTAGACGAATCTGACCGAATCGAACCCAACGCTGCGTGAGACCGTACTCGCTGTTCGAGCTACGGTTTCTTTTTTTTCTCCTTCCGGCATGCCCTTGGTCGCAGCTGACACAAATGATGAGCAATCGATCACAAAAGAGGTGATCGAGCCGACTTCCACACACTCGCCCTCGTCGGGTTCGATTCGTTCCATTCGTGTGATTCGCGTCCCGCGATTCTGCCCCACGCGTGAGCCTATCGCTACGCGCCTGCGCGAAAGCCTATAGCCCCAACGAGCTCACGACCGGCGGCTCCACCGTGTAATCGTAGAATCCGCGCTTCGACTTCTTACCATAGTAGCCGGCGAGCACCATGCGCTTGAGCAGCGGCGGCGGCGCATAGCGCTTCTCGCGATACTCGTCGAACATGATCTCGGCGATCTTGTACGTCGTGTCCAGGCCGACGAAGTCGAGCAGCGTGAACGGCCCCATCGGATACCCGGTGCCGAGCATCATCCCCTTGTCGATGTCCTCGACGCTCGCGACGCCGTGCTCCAGCGCGTTGATCGCATCGAGCAGATAGGGCACGAGCAGCAGATTCACCACGAACCCAGAGTTGTCCTTCGCCGCGATCGGCTCCTTCTTCAGGTTCTTCGCAAACTCGAACGCGCGCGCAAAGGTCTCTTCACTCGTCGTCACGGTCTTCACCACCTCGACGAGCTTCATCACCGGTACCGGATTGAAGAAGTGGAGGCCCACCATCCGGTCCGCGCGCCCGCTCACGGCGGCCATCGCCGCTATCGTCAGGCTCGATGTATTCGACGCGAAGATCGTGTGCGCGGGGCAGAGCAGATTGAGCTCCTTCCAGATCTGATTCTTGAGTTCGAGATCCTCGACGATCGCCTCCACCACGATGTCCGCGAACGCGAGATCGGATACCACGGTCGTGAACGTCAGCCGGTCCATGGTCGCAACGCGTGCCTGCTCCGTGAGCTTTCCCTTCTCGATCGCCTTGGCGAGCGACTTCTCGATGCTCGCGCGCGCGCGCGAGGCCGACGCGTCGTCCACTTCTCGGACAATGGTCGTGAATCCGTTGAGCGCTGCAACCTGCGCGATGCCCGAGCCCATCAGTCCGCCGCCGAGCACGCCGACGGTAGCAATCGTTGTCATAGGAAGGGAGAAAGTTGGAAGTAGGGTGCGTCGTGAGTGATCACGGCCAGCGAAGTCCCGTCGTCGCACTTATCGCCGAGAGAAGCGACGGGCGCTGCAGCTCGCCGCGCTCGAGGCGGTCCAGCATCTGCTCCAGCGCGAGCTGTGCACCCGCTACCTGCGGCGCGTGACTTCGTGCCACGTAGTATCCCGCAACGAGACCGGCAGCCACCGGGAGCACTGCGACCGCCGTCATCACACCCAGCGCGATCAGCACGCCGGATGAGACTCCGCCGCTCGCGAGCACCGCGCCGCCGCCGGCGATTCGATGCGAGCGCACGTTCGCCAGGCTGGCGTCCAGTCGCACGATCGAGCGCTCCGTATCGATCGCGATGACGGTCGCCGAAACTTCCTCGGCGCGCGCGAGCCGGTAGCCATGCCCGCCCACGTTGAGGATGCGGCGCATCTCGGTCGCCATCCCGCCGCGTGGCTCCCAAGCGATGCGATCCGCGAAACGGCGCTTCACCCGCAGCGATTCCTCCCGCTGCATCGCCTCATCGAGCTTCTCGAACAACACCGCCGGCGTACCGCGCACCGTGCGACTCGCGAACACCGTGGCCGAGCCGAAGAGCGCAGCGACGCGTCCGCGCTCCACCGGCACCTCCACGCGCGACCGCTCCTCCGCCAACGCCTGTCGAATGTGCTGGGCCGGGATTCCGACTTCCTTCCCCACATCCAGGATCTGCGCCTCCGTGAGCGTCAGCTCTCCAGGATCCGCTTCCGCCGCCTGCAGCTGCGCTGCTCGCGCGAGCACGCGCTCGAGCGCCGCGCGCTCGAGCGGGGCCGGAGCCGCGGGCGATGCGGCCGGAGAGGCGGGCACCGCTGCAGTCATAGGGGTCGTCACCGGCTTCGATTCGTCCGCCATCAGTCGGCTGCCTTCAACACTTCGTCCAGCCGCTGATCCATTCCATCTATAATGCTCTGTCTCAGCGGAAATGCCCGAACGAACACGGAATCGAGATCGGCGCGACCACTCGTAATGCGTGCCTCCGCCAGATAGTGGCGCTCGTAGCCCGCCACGAGCTCCGGGACCGCCCGCTGTAGAAGCATCGCACCGCCACGCACCTTGGCCGGGCTCTCGAGCTGCGCGCCGATCCCCGAGCGAAACTCCGCGGGCGCGATGCGCTCGCGCACCGCCTGTTCGGCAACGGGACTCACGATCTCGTGCGCCAACTCGTAAACGGCGTCGAGCGACGAGTCGGGGGACGCGGGAAATCCGATCGCGATGGAGTGCTGGCCCTCGAGAATGCTCCGTCCCTCGCCTCCGAGCGGAAGCGACAGCAGGACTTCGCCCGTCTGCAGCTGCACTCCACGCAGATAGCTGCGGAACTGCTTCAGGTAGCGCTGCGAGATCTGCGAATCCGCCGCCGCGAGTGCCGGTCGAAGTGCACGCTGCTGCTCGCGCCAGTACTGCTCGTAGAACTTCGAGTGCTCGTCGGTGAGCGAGAGCGCGAACGTCTTGAGCCACTCGCGATCGGCGTCCGTGCGATAGATGGCGCCGAGTGCCGCCATCATCTCGCTCGTCTCTTGGCTGGTGCGCGGCGCGCGTTTCCACGTGGTCAGCACCGAGGGACGCTTCTTGCCGCTGGCCGAATCAGCGCCGCTCGTGAGGAACGCCGCGATGTCGTTTCCCATCTCCTCCCAGCTTCCCTCACGCAGGGCCAGACGTGCGCCATCCATGAGGCGTGGATTCACACGAAGCCCGTGCTGCAGCATCTCGGCGTTCTGATCGAGCTGCGTGAGGATGTTGCGGCTGTTCTTGGCGACTATCATCGCGTCGCGATAATCACGCCTGAACGGGGGCGTCCGCGACGTATCCGTGCTGAGCATCGCGAGACCGTGCAGCCAGAGGTCCACCACGTAGCGCGTCTTCACCGGCCACGGAGTCTGCCCGATCACCTCCTGGCTGATCGATGGCGCAGCCGGCGCCGGCTCGGCCTCCGGCTGCGTGTTCGCACCGACGAGCCCCGAGCAACCAGCAGCGAGCAGTAGCGCGCTCGCCGCTGCGACGCGACTACGCTGCGAGCGACTCAATGATCACCGCGATCCCCTGACCACCGCCGATGCAGGCCGAGCCCAGACCATAGCGCTTGCCCGTGCGCTTCAACGCGTGGATCAGATGTGCCACGATGCGCGCGCCGGACGCTGCGAGCGGGTGGCTCAACGCAATCGCGCCGCCGTGGATGTTGAGCCTGTTGCGGTCGACTCCGAGCGAGCGCTCCACCGCGCAGACCTGGCTCGCGAATGCCTCGTTCACCTCGACGAGATCGATCTGATCGAGCGTCATCCCCGCCTTCTTGAGCGCGATGTTCGACGCGGGCACCGGCCCGATTCCCATGATCGTCGGATCGACACCCACCGTGCCCCACGACACGAGCCGCGCGAGCGGCGTCTTCCCCGTGCGCTTCGCGTACTCGGCGCTCGAGATCACGAGAGCCGCCGCGCCATCGCCGATGCCCGACGCATTGCCTGCAGTGACGAGACCATTCTCCTTGAACACCGCACGCAGCTTCGCGAGCCCTTCCTTCGTCGAGTCCGGACGCATGTGCTCGTCGCGGGCGAAGATCTCCTCCTTCCTCGTCTTCGCGTTGCGTACCGGCACGCCCACGATCTCGTCTTCGTACAATCCGCTGGCCCAGGCATCGCGCGCGAGCTCCTGCGACCGCAGCGCAAACTCGTCGGCGCACAGCCGATCGACACTGAACTGCTCGCCGACCTTCTCGGCGGTGTCGCCCATCGCGAGTCCGGCGTACGGATCCTTGAGCCCCTCCCAGAGCGAGTCCTCGAGAACGGGGCTCTTGCCGAGTTGAAGCCCCCATCGCATGCCGCGCGCGATGTGCGGCGCCTGGGACATGGACTCGCCGCCGCCCACGAGGCAGATCTCCGCCTCATCGAGCAGAATTTCCTGCGCGCCGCTCACCACCGCCTGGAAGCCGGAGCCGCAAAGCCGGTTGACGGTGAGTGCCGGCACCTCCTGCGGCACGCCTGCCCTGAGTCCGACGTGTCGCGCGTAGTAGATGGTATCGGACGTCGTCTGCATGACGTTGCCGAAGATCGAATGCTGAATCTCCTTCGGCTCGACGTGGGCCCGTTCCATCGCGGCCTTCGACGCGAAGACACCCAGATCTATGGCGCTGAAGTCGCGCAACGTTCCGCCGAACGTTCCGAACGGCGTGCGAACTCCCGAGAGGATGACGATGTCGCGGTTGGTGCCTTGAGTGCCCACTGGATTCCCCGTACGAGGTGAGTCTCGAAAGATGACCACCTCTCTCCCTGGGGGGAACCGTTGCTGTTATCCGTGCCGCACGTGCTCCGCGATCCAGTCGCCCACGGCGCGTGTGCCGAGCGTGCCACCGATGTCCGGCGTGCCGATACCCGCGGTCACAGCGGCACGCACCGCTCGCTCCAAGGCGGCTCCGCTCGCTGCCTCGCCCACTCCCTCGAGCATCATCGCCAGCGAGAGAATCGCGGCCATCGGGTTCGCGACGTCCTTGCCCACGAGTGGCGGCGCGCTTCCGTGCACCGGCTCGTACATCGTCACCTTTCCCGGGTGACGGTTCGCGCTCGGCGCGATCCCCAGCCCGCCGACGAGTATCGATGCGAGGTCCGAGAGGATGTCGCCGAAGAGGTTTCCGGTGACGATCACCTGAAACGCCTCCGGCGTTCGCACGAGGTCCATCGCCATCGCGTCGATGTAGCGGGTGTCGCGTTGGATGTCGCCATACTCGGAGCCCACTTCCTCGAACACGCGACGCCAGAGGCCGTGCGCCGCGATCGCGTTCGATTTGTCGGCCATCGTGACGCGAGTCTTTCCATGCGCCCGCGCCCACGCGAAGGCGTGGCGAATGATTCGCTCCACTCCCTTTCGCGTGTTGAGCTCCTCGGCGATCGTGATCTCGTCCGGCGTTCCCACCTTGAATGCGCCACCCACGCTGACGTACAGCCCTTCCGTATTCTCGCGAAATACCATCAGATCGAAATCACGAACGGTCTTTCCCTTGAGCGGCGTGAGGCGATCGTCGAACAGCCGCGCCGGACGCTCGTTCACGTACAGATCGAGCTGAAAGCGCATCCCGAGCAGAATGTCGCGCGCATGCACGTTGTCCGGTACGCGAGAATCGCCGAGCGCTCCCACGAGGATGGCGCTGACATCGCGGCCGAGTCGCTGCATCTCTTCGGGCGGAATCGTGATGCCGGTCTTCAGATAGTGCTCGGCGCCCCACGGAAGCATCTCGACTGCGACGTGTGGGTGGTGTACCGCCTCCACGGCATCGAGAACCTTGAGTGCTTCCCCGATGACTTCCGGTCCGATTCCGTCGCCGGCGATCACGGCGAGAGTGTGCGGCACCGTCTCAGCTCCGCAGTCGTGCCGCGGTCGTCACGTTGCTGCGACGCCGCGACCGCACGTGATGCAGTACTTCCAGTGGATCTCGAGCTCCGTTCCACACGCGGGGCAGCGCTGCACCATGAGATTCTGTCCGCAGCTTGGACAGAAGAGCACCTTGCGGTCGTCGGGGAGCGAGCCGCCGCAGTACCGGCACGCGCTCGCGGTGCTACTCGCGCTGGAGGATGTCGCCGGCGTCGCCGGCCGCGGGCTGGCGCTCGGTGCGCCGCGCTGCAGGCTCGTGGGCGAATCGGCGAAGTGGCGCACCGCCTCCGCCGTGAGGGTCACACGAGCGGCGGCGAAGTCGCGAAAGACCGCGGTGTTCGGGTTCGGCGAGGACAACTCCTTGCGCATCGCCTCTTGCATCGGGGCGTCGCCCGTGGCGTAGCCACGTTCGCCCGAGAGGAGCTGACAGAGTGCAGCCTCGTAGTCCTGATTCGTCTCGATCCCCAGCTCCGTGCGATTGTGCCGATACGGAATCAGCGTCTGATACAGCTCGGACACCTCCACCGGCTGGCTCAGATACTGTGGATGGCTGTTTCGAACATTCTGCACGAGCCTTCGAACGAGCCGATCGAGATCATCCATGGCGAAGTCTATTCGGGAGTGAGCTGTGGCTGCTTCGACGACGACAGGCGCGCAGCGAGAATGTGAAAGAACGCGGCGACGCCGTCCTTCCACGTGATCTTTTTGCCTTCGGCGTACGTGCGTCCATAATAGCTGATCGGAACCTCGTACACCCGCGCGCCCATCTGTGCGAGGCGCGCCACGATCTCGGGTTCGATCCCGAAGCGCGGATTGGTGAGGTGCATGAGCTTGAGCGTTCGGCCCGTGAACGCCTTGTACCCGACTTCCATGTCCGTGAGGTTCAGATTGGTGAACATGTTCGACATGAGCGTCAGGCCGCCATTGCCCATCCGGTGCCAGAAGTAGAGCACGCGATGGGAGCCCGACCCGAATCGTGTGCCGACTACGGCGTCCGCGCGCCCCTCGATGATCGGCTTGATCACCGCAGGGATGTCGGAGGGATCGTACTCCAAATCCGCATCCTGAATGATCGCGATGTCGCCGGTGGCGTGGTCGCGTGCCGTTTGGATGGCCGCACCCTTGCCGCGGTTCACCTCGTGTCTCACCACGATCATTCGCCCGGCGGCCGCGTTTGCGCGCTCTGTTAGACGCGCGAAGGTCGCGTCCTTCGAGGCGTCATCAACGGCAACGATCTGGAGGGTGATTCCTTCGGCGGCGATCTGATCGCCCAGCGCCAGCAGCGCATCGAGAGTTCGGTCGATGGTGGCGGCTTCGTTGTAGCAGGGGATCAAGACGCTGAGCGCGATCGGCTTGCCTTGCTGCATCAAATGAGCGCCCGAGCCGAAGTGGCCAGCGACGGTCCGTCAGGGTTTTCCGACCTGCTCCATTTGCTTGTCGACATCAGTGGATACGCGCTCCCTGTTGTCACCGCCGACGCGATGAATTATGCGAGCGCCGAGATTTTCGGTGTGATCCTGCGCATCGTTGAAGCCGGCAAAATAGCCGAATACCAGCCCAGCGCCTATCAATAGTAAGGGCTTCATCACGAGACGGCTCCGAAGGAGAATGATAGCCTAGAACAGACTGTCCGTCTCGCCACGCGGTAACGATCGCGCCGCCCGGAACGAGCGCATCTCCGGGAGGGGCGACGGATCGAGCGTCATCCGTCCGCGCTCCCGCTCGGCAGCGAGCCAGGCCTCGAATCCGGACTCCACGGCGCCCTTCGATTCATCCTGCCGCGCCGCAGCTCGAGTCGCGAGCATGTTCGCATACTCGTTCTGCGGGTGACCATTGTGCCCCCGCACCCAGCGCCACTCGATTCGATGGTTCGCGGCGACATCCACGAGCTCCTGCCAGAGCTCGAGATTCCCGATCTCGCCGCCCTTCCGTTTCCAACCGCGCCGCGCCCAGTCGTGGACCCACGATGTCATCCCGTCCACGAGATAGCGCGAGTCGCTCGTGAATACCACCACACAATTCCACTTCTTCGAGGACGCAATGTCCAGCGCCTCGATCGCGCTCCGGAGCGCCATTCGATTGTTCGTCGTCGCCTTCTCCGAAAGCCAGAAGTCGCGGCGCACGATTTCTCCGCTCTTCGGGTGGGCGAGCTCGATCAGTCCTCCGGCGCCGCCGGGATTCGATCCCTCGCGTCCATTTCCGAGGCACGACTCATCGGCGTACACCGCGAGGAGACAGTTCTTCGTTCCCGCCATGCTACCGAATCACCTGCATCGAGTCGATCTCATCGATGTAGATGATGATGCGATCTCCGGTGGTCGGGTGCACGGCCTCGATGCGCTCCCGCCCCTCGATCAAATGCAGCCGAGTCGGAATGACGACGTATTCGGTGCCCCGCCGATAGACCGAGATCCGGTTTCTGTCGATGACCGCGCGCTCCAGCCGGTCATACTCCTGCGTCGTCAACTGTGCCATGCCGTGGTCTCCACCTCTTCCCGAACTGAAACGTGTGCACCCTCTCTGTCGATCACGAATGGCAAGAGCTGGGCGAGCGGCGAAATGCGCGCGCGAAGCTCGTCCACGCGATCCGGCGGCGCGATGATGAGCACCGATCCGCCGCCGGACGCGCCGAGCGCCTTGCCACCGAGCGCACCGTGCCTGCGCGCGGTGCCGAGAAGCCTGTCGATCGATGGCGTCGTGATCTTCTCGTGCAATGCTCGCTGCTGCTCCCAGTGCTCTCCCACCAACTCCCCCAGCTCGTCCACACGCTCGCGACGGAGGGCGTCGATCATGCTCACGGCGAGTGTGCGCATGCGCGCGAGCGCCGCCAACACCCGCGGTACGCGGTCGCGGTACCCATCGAGAACCGCTGTGATGGTCG
>Ga0182008_10002595_pt1 | contig 11224 bp, 10 predicted proteins | sample Sormic07211129_1_FD_120482 | JGI IMG/M metagenome (GOLD analysis project Ga0182008, IMG submission 120482) | Rhizosphere microbial communities from Sorghum bicolor, Mead, Nebraska, USA - 072115-129_1 metaG | ecosystem: Host-associated > Plants > Roots > Rhizosphere | place: USA: Nebraska...
CCGAAGGTCCGACGACCGAGACGAATTCGCCCTCCCGGATGGCAAAGTCGAGCGGCTTCAGCGACTCGACCGGGCCGTCCTTGGTCTGGTAGACCTTGGTGACGCCGCGGGCTTCGATCAGGACTTCGGAGGACATGGGCAGCAGGCAGCGAGCGCTCAGTTCGTGGGGAGGTAGTCGAGGGTCACGTAGTCTTCGGGCTTGCCGCGCGTCGATGCGTCCATGCCACCGTACTGCACCAGCAGGTCGAGCGAGTCGTTGACGTTCTTCATGGTCACGCGGAAGGGCCGCTGGTTGGCCGTTTCCTTGGTGTGATAGAGCGCCACGCTCTGCTTCATGCCCACGATCAGCGTGTCGCGCACGCCGGCCTTGGGATTGGCCTTGAGCATCGCGTCGACCGCGGCCTCGGGGCTCTTCTCGGCGGCTTCGGCGGCCTTGGTGGAGGCGCGCATGAAGCGCTTCACCAGGTCGCCGTTCTCGGCCAGGAAGGCCTTGTTGGTGATGATGCCGGAGCTGATCTGGTTCACGCCCGAATCGGCGAAGCGGATCGGCGTGACCGGCTTGCCGGTGGCGTCCTGCAGCTTGATGGCCTGGTCCATCACGTAGCCCAGCAGCAGGTCGGCCTGGCCGTTCATCACCGCATTGAGCTTGGTCTGGCCGTCGCCCGAGACGATCTTCACCTGGTCGGCCTTGATGTCGTTCATCTTGAGGAACAGCGGCCACATCTGCGACATCGAGTCGCCGGGCGTGACGGCCACGGTCTTGCCGATGATGTCCTTGGGCGTCTTGATGTTCTTCTCGGTGAAGCCCATCACCGACATCGGGCTGACCTGGAACAGCACGCCGGTGGACTTCAGCGGCGCGCCCTTGGCGGCGGCCTTGATCATGGTCGTGACGTCGATGTAGCCGAAGGTGGCCGACTTGGCAGCCACCGCCTGCGCGGTCACGGCAGAGCCGCGGCCTTCCTGGATCTCGAGGTCGATGCCTTCCTCGGCGTAGAAGCCCTTTTCCTTGCCCAGGAAGAAGGGCGCGTGCTCGCTGTAGAGGTACCAGTTGAGCATCAGGGTCACCTTCTCGGGTGCCTTGGTCTGGGCCTGCGCGGGCGCCACGGCCATCAGCACCGCCGCGGCGGTGGCGATCAATGCGGGGAAGCGGGTGTTCTTCATGGTGTTGTCTCCGTTGGGTCTGTCTGTCGTTGTGCCGGGGAAATCACTGCACGATGCGTTGCGATGCGTGCCAGGGAATCATCAGGCGCTCGACCAGGTCGACCGCCACGAACAGGATCACGCCGATGCTCGACAGCACCACCAGGGCCGCGAACATCAGCGGCAGGTCGAAGTTGCCGTTGGCCACCTGCAGCACGTAGCCGATGCCCGAGTTGGAACCGACGAACTCGCCCACCACCGCGCCGACCACGGCCAATGTGACCGAGACCTTGAGGCCGCTGAAGATCGCGGGCAGGGCCTGCGGCAGGCTGATCTTGAAGAAGGTCTGCAGGCGGCTCGCGCCCATCGAGCGCGCCAGGTCGAGCATGTCGGGCTCGACAGACTTGAAGCCCATCACCGTCGACACCACCACCGGGAAGAAGCCCAGCAGGAAGGCCGAGATGACCTTGGGAAAGATGCCGAAGCCGAACCACACGACGAACAGCGGCGCGATCGCCACCTTGGGAATGCTCTGCGAGAACACCAGCAGCGGGTAGACGTACGACTCGACCAGCCGCGAGTAGGCGATGACCATCGCCATCGGGATGCCGATCACGATCGTGAGCCCGAAGCCGCCCAGCGTGGCCAGGGTCGTCTTCCAGCTTTCGGCCAGCAGGCGCGGCCATTCGGCGATCAGCTGCTTCACCACTTCCAGCGGCGGCGGCACCAGGTAGGCCGGGATCTTGAACAGCCGGATGGCAAGGTCCCACAGCACCAGCAGCACGATGATCAGGAAGAACGGGCGCAGGGCCGGTAGCAGAAGAAGCCTGCGAATCATCGAGCGAAGTCTCCGGGAGTGACGCGCGCGTCAACCCGACCGCGCAGCTAAGTAACCAAGCGGTGAATTGTTCGCGCGCGGACCCCCGGTGTCAACGACACCGAGGGTAAGCACGGAGAGTCAGGCGGCGGTCAGCGCAGCACGTAGCCCAGCACCAGTTCGGTCATGTGCGACAGGCGCTGCGCGAGCGCCTTGGGGGCGCGCAGGTCGCGCCCGAAGATGGCCGACAGCGTGGCGTTGTTCGACAGGTAGAAGTAGCAGATCGAGGCGATCGAGATGTAGAGCTGGATCGGGTCCACGCCGTCGCGGAACAGCTCGTCGCGCCGGCCGCGCTCGAGCACGTCGGCCAGCATCTGGACCAGCGGCGAGTTCATCTCCTGGATCCGCGCCGACTGCTTGAGGTGCACCGCCTGGTGCAGGTTCTCGCTGTTGAGCAGGGTGATGAATTCGGGGTGCTCGAGGTAGTAGTGCCAGGTGAAGGACACCAGCTGGCGCACCGCCTCGACCGGGTCCATCGCGTCCAGGTGCAGTGCCTGTTCGGCCGAACGGATGTCGGCGTAGGTGCGCTCGAGCACGGCCAGGAACAGGTCGTCCTTGTTGCCGAAGTAGTAGTAGATCAGCCGCTTGTTGACGCCGGCCTGCTCGGCGATCCGGTCGACCCGCGCCCCGGCGAAGCCGCTCTGCGCAAACTCCTCCAGCGCGGCGGTCAGGATCGAGAGTTGCGACTTGTCGGCGTCGCGCGCGCGCGGCGCCGCGACGGGCTTGGCGGGCTTGGGAGGGGAGGAGGCCATGTGCTGCTGTGTGTTCGAACTAACCGAACGGGGAATTATGGTGGCGCGGCGGCTGCGGCCGGTTGCACGCGCTTCCGTCACGATAAGCTGGTGCCCCTTCTTCCTTCGCATCGAACCTCCCATGAGTGAACAGCAGGCCGGCCGCTTGATCGTTGAATGTCTGGTGGCGCAGGGCGTCGAACACGCCTTCGGCGTGCCGGGCGAGAGCTACCTCGCGGTGCTCGAGGGCTTCCATGCGCACCGCGAGCGCATCCGCTTCATCGTCAACCGGCAGGAGGGCGGCGCGGCCTTCATGGCCGAGGCGCAGGGCAAGCTCACGGGCCGGCCCGGCATCTGCTTCGTCACGCGCGGGCCGGGCGCGACCAACGCCTCGATCGGCGTGCACAACGCCTTCCAGGACTCGACGCCGATGATCCTGTTCGTGGGCGACGTCGGCAGCGACTTCCGCGACCGCGAGGCCTTCCAGGAGGTCGACTACGGCAGCTTCTTCGGCCCGAGCACCAAGGGCTTCGCCAAGCGGGTGGAGCGCATCGACGACGCCGACCGCATCCCCGAGTACATCGCGCGGGCCTTCGCGACCGCGATGAACGGCCGCCCCGGGCCGGTGGTGCTGGTGCTGCCCGAAGACATGCTGCGCACCATGACCGCGGCCCGCCCGCTGGCGCGCGTCGAGGCGGTCGAGCCCTGGAGCGATCCCGGCGCGCTGCGCACCCTGCGTCAGCTGCTGATGCAGGCCAAGCGGCCCTTCGTGATCGCGGGCGGCGGCGGCTGGACGCCGCAGGCCGCGCAGGCGCTGCAGCGCTTCGCCGAGAACTGGCGGCTGCCGGTGGGCAATGCCTTCCGCTACCAGGACACTTTCGACAACCACCATCCGCTCTATGCGGGCGACGTCGGCATCGCGATCAACCCCAAGCTCGCGGCGCGGGTGAAGGAGGCCGATCTCGTCATCGCCATCGGCCCGCGGCTGGGCGAGATGACCACCAGCGGCTACACGCTGCTGGAAGCGCCGCGGCCCAAGCAGGTGCTGGTCCACATCCATGCGAGCGCGGAAGAGCTCAACCGCGTCTACCAGGCCGACCTGGCGATCAACGCCGGCATGAGCGCCGCCGCGCGCAGCCTCGAGGTGCTGAGCGCGCCGCCCGAGCTGCCGTGGGAGGACTGGACCGCGGCCGCGCATGCCGACTACCTCGCCAACCTCGTGCCGCAGCCGCTGCCCGGCCTGCCGGCCGATGCGCCGCGCGGCGCGGTCGACATGGCGGCGGTGGTGGCGCTGCTGCAGAAGCACCTGCCGGCCGATGCGGCGATCACCAACGGCGCGGGCAACTTCGCCAGCTGGGTGCACCGCTTCTTCCGCTACCACGGCCTGGCCAAGGGCCACAAGACGCAGCTGGCGCCCACCAGCGGCGCGATGGGCTACGGCGTGCCGGCCGGCATCGCCTGCAACCTCACGACCGGCCGCGTGGCGTTCACGATCGCGGGCGACGGCGACTTCCTGATGAACGGGCAGGAACTGGCCACGGCCGCGCAGCATGGCGGCAAGAGCATCATCGTGCTGCTCGACAACGGCATGTTCGGCACCATCCGCATGCACCAGGAGCGCGACTACCCGGCGCACGTGAGCGGCACCGCGCTGCGCAACCCCGACTTCTGCGCGCTGGCCCGCGCCTACGGCTATGCGGCCGAGCGCGTGACCGCCACCGAGCAGTTCGAGGCCGCGCTGCTGCGGGCGCTGGCGGCCGACACCGGCACGCTGATCGAGATTCCCTTCGACCCCGAGGTGATCACCACGCGCGGCACGCTGAGCGCGATCACGCAGGCGGCGCAGGCCAAGGCCTGAAGAAAGAGCAGGCCAAAAAAAAGCCGGCGCGAGCCGGCTTTTTGCTTCAGCGCACGAGGCGCCGACAACTCACTTGACGTGCTTGCCGATCAGCGCTGCCAGTTCGAACATCGAGACCTGTGGCTTGCCGAAGATTTCCTTCAGCTTGGCATCGGCGTTGATGTTGCGCTTGTTGGCCTTGTCTTGAAGATTGTTCTTCTTGATGTAGTCCCACAGCTTGCTCACGACAGCGGTGCGCGGCAGCGGCGTGGCGCCGACGACGGCGGCCAGTGCCGGGCTGGGGGTCAGGGCCTTCATGAACGCGGCGTTGGGCGTGCGCTTCTTGGCAGGAGCGGCTGCCTTCTTCGCGGGTGCTGCCTTCTTTGCAGGCGCAGCCTTCTTCGCGGGTGCAGCGGCCTTCTTCGCCGGTGCAGCAGCCTTCTTCGCGGGTGCAGCGGCCTTCTTTGCCGGAGCAGCGGGTGCGGCCTTCTTAGCGGGCGCTTTCTTGGCCGGAGCCTTCTTTGCAGTTGCCATGGTTGATTTCCTTTTTTGGTTGGACACTTCACCAATGAAAAGCTCGTCTCCACTGGCAGATCGCATGCTAATGGAGAAGAAACGCGTTTCCAAGGGGAAAAGGGACTTTTTCATTGGGCGCTGTTGTTTTTTCAGAGGGGAGCGCGCGTGCGGTCGCCATGCGATGCGCTCCAGCGCTCGCCTCAATGGACCGAAGGCGTGCCGCGGCGTGCCGGCCAGGTGGCCAGAACCACCCCCGCCAGCGCCGCCGCGAAGGCCAGGATCTGCGCGCCGCCGAGCGATTCGCCGAGCACCAGCACGCCCACCAGCGCCGCGCTCACGGGCAGCATCACGCTGAACACGCCGGCCTGCGCCGCGGGCACGCGCTTCAGGCCCGTCATCCAGAGCCACACGGTCCAGATGCTCGCGGCCAGTGCATAGAGCACCAGCAGGCCCCAGGTGCTCGCACCCACCGAGGCGAAGTCGAAGCGCCATGCGAACCAGAGGCCGAAGGGCGTCGAGAGCACGAAGCCCCAGAGGTTGATCAGCGAAGAGATGCGCTTGGGCCCGAGGCGCCCGGTCAGCGACTTGCCGATCACCGCATAGGCGGCTTCGCAGAGCACCGCGCAGAAGACCAGCACGTTGCCCAGCCACGGCATCGCGCCGCGCGGCGCGTCGGTGGGCGCGGCGGCATGCGCGGGCGACAGCGCCAGCAGGCCGATGCCGACGGCCGCGCAGCCGATCGCCAGGCCGATGCGCCAGCCGATGCGTTCGCGCAGGAACATCCAGCTGGCGACCGCGACCACGGCCGGGATCGACGCCATGATCACGCCGGCCGAGACCGCGCTGGTCATGCTCACGCCGAACAGCATGCAGACCGAGAACAGGAAGTTGCCGAGGAAGGACTCGAGGAAGACCAGCCCGCGCGTGCGGCGCGTCATGGGCGGCTCGTCGGCCGGGCGCTTGAGCCAGTGCGGCATCGCCAGCGCGGCGATGCCGAAGCGCAGCCAAGCCAGCAGCAGCACCGGGAAGGCCGCGACCAGCGGCTTGGAGAGGGCCACATAGGTGCCCACGAGCGTCATGCTGAGCGCGAGGCAGCCATAGGCGATCAGTCGGCGCGGGTCGGGGGCGGTGTGGTTCACTGGCGGGCGATCGAATCGAGGATGACGAGATTGAATTCAATGATGCCCCATCGCCACGAACCGCCCCGGCTGACCCCTGTCTTCGTCTACGGCACGCTGCGCCGCGGCGGCTCCAACGACATCGCGCGCTACCGGCCCGCGCCGCGCTTCGTGGGCGAGGCCTTCATCGCGGCCACGCTCCACGACCTGGACACCTATCCGGGCGCGGTGCTCGGCGGCGCGGCGCGGCTGCGCGGCGAGGTCTACCGCATCACGCCCGAGGTCGAGGCGGCGCTCGATCTGCTCGAGGACGTGCGGGCCGACGGCACGGGCGAATACCTGCGGCGCAAAGTGGATGTCGAGGTGGATGGCGTGCGCCTGCCGTGCCTGGTCTACGAACTGCATCCCGCGCGCGTGGCGGGGCGGCCGGTGATCGCCTCCGGCGACTGGTTCGACGCGCCCGGCGCGCGGCGCGATTTCATCCGTAGAAACTGATTCCGTCATGCGAAATCACTGCTTGCTGCAGCGCAGTATTTTTTCTCAATATGAGAAAACAAATTCCGCATCGAGAAAATAGACGGATAAGTTGTTGATTTTGTTGATGAAAAAATATGTCTTATATAAGACATAAGACAGGGGTGTCGGCACTACAGTGGATGCCAAGGCCCCGCGCCGAACGATTCACTTCAACCCCACCTCCGGAGTCACTCATGCCCCAGAATTTCACCGAACAGCTCAGCCGTGAACAGCAGATCGCCGCCCTCGAGAAGGACTGGGCGAGCAACCCGCGTTGGAAGGGCGTCAAGCGCGGCTACAGCGCCGCCGACGTGGTGCGCCTGCGCGGCTCGCTGCCCATCGAGCACACGCTGGCCAAGCGCGGCGCAGAGAAGCTCTGGGACAAGATCAACGGTGGCGCCAAGAAGGGCTACGTGAACGCCTTCGGCGCGATCTCCGCCGGCCAGGCGATGCAGCAGGCCAAGGCCGGCCTCGAAGCCGTGTACCTGTCGGGCTGGCAGGTCGCCGCCGACGGCAACACCTCGGAAACGATGTACCCCGACCAGTCGCTCTACGCCTACGACTCGGTGCCGACCATGGTCCGCCGCATCAACAACACCTTCAAGCGCGCCGACGAAATCCAGTGGGGCCGCGGCGTCAACCCGGGCGACAAGGAGTTCATCGACTACTTCCTGCCGATCGTGGCCGACGCCGAAGCCGGTTTCGGCGGCGTGCTGAACGCCTTCGAACTGATGAAGAACATGATCGCCTCCGGCGCGGCCGGCGTGCACTTCGAAGACCAGCTGGCGGCCGTGAAGAAGTGCGGCCACATGGGCGGCAAGGTACTGGTGCCGACGCAGGAAGCCTGCGAGAAGCTGATCTCGGCGCGTTTCGCCGCCGACGTGATGGGCGTGCCCACCATCGTGCTGGCCCGCACCGATGCCGAAGCCGCCAACCTGATCACCTCCGACCACGACGCCAACGACAAGCGCTTCCTGACCGGCGAGCGCACGCCCGAAGGCTTCTACCGGGTCAAGAACGGCCTGGAGCAGGCCATCAGCCGCGGCGTGGCCTACGCCCCCTACGCCGACCTGGTGTGGTGCGAAACCGGCGTGCCGGACATCGGCTTCGCCCGCGAATTCGCGCAGGCCGTGCATGCCGCCTGCCCGGGCAAGCTGCTGTCGTACAACTGCTCGCCGTCCTTCAACTGGAAGAAGAACCTCGACGACAAGCAGATCGCCTCGTTCCAGGAAGACCTGTCGGAGCTGGGCTACAAGTACCAGTTCATCACCCTGGCCGGCATCCACATCAACTGGTACAACACCTTCCAGTTCGCCCATGCCTACGCCAACGGCGAAGGCATGAAGCACTACGTGAACATGGTGCAGGAACCCGAGTTCGCCGCGCGCGACAATGGCTACACCTTCGTGTCGCACCAGCAGGAAGTCGGCGCCGGCTACTTCGACGACGTGACCACCGTGATCCAGGGCGGCTCGTCCAGCGTCAAGGCGCTGACCGGCTCGACCGAGGAAGAGCAGTTCCACTGATCGGCCCTGCGCCGCACCAGGAGCCCGGCCCCGTGCCGGGCTTTTTTTGCGTCCGCTGTTAAACTCGGCCCTCTCTGCTCCTCACAAGAACGGGAAAGGCATTCTGGTTATGACACCGCGAACTACGTCCGACGCATTCCACGGCGCTTCCATCTTCGAAGGAACGCGCCGGTAATCCGCGCACGCTGGTCCATCCAGCCGTTCAACCAGAGCAAAGCGCGGTCACCACCGCGCTTTTTTGTTTTTCCGCCCAAGGTTTTTCATGATCCAGATCACGCTCCCTGACAACTCGCAGCGCGAGTACCCCGGCCCGGTTTCGGTGGCCGATGTGGCCCGTTCCATCGGCCCCGGCCTGGCGAAGATGACGGTCGCCGGCAAGGTCGACGGCAAGCTGGTCGATGCCAGCGACATCATCGACCACGACGCCAAGCTGCAGATCATCACGCCCAAGGACGACGAGGGGCTGGAGATCATCCGCCACTCGACGGCCCACCTGGTCGGCCACGCGGTCAAGCAGCTCTATCCGACGGCCAAGATGGTCATCGGCCCGGTGATCGACGAAGGCTTCTACTACGACATCTCCTACGAGCGCCCCTTCACGCCCGAGGACGTGGCGGCGATCGAGGCGCGCATGCGCGAGCTGATCGCGCAGGACTACGATGTGGTCAAGAAGGTCACGCCACGCGCCGAGGTGATCGAGGTCTTCAAGTCGCGCGGCGAGGACTACAAGCTGCGCCTGGTCGAGGACATGCCCGACGAGCAGGCCATGGGCCTCTACTACCACCAGGAATACGTCGACATGTGCCGCGGCCCGCACGTGCCGAACACGCGTTTCCTCAAGGTCTTCAAGCTCACGAAGCTGGCCGGCGCCTACTGGCGCGGCGACGCCAAGAACGAACAGCTGCAGCGCATCTACGGCACGGCCTGGGCCGACAAGAAGCAGCTCGAGCAATACATCCAGCGCATCGAGGAAGCCGAGAAGCGCGACCACCGCAAGCTGGGCAAGGAACTCGACCTGTTCCACATCGACGAAGTGGCGCCGGGCGTGGTGTTCTGGCACCCCAAGGGCTGGGCCGTGTGGCAGCAGGTCGAGCAGTACATGCGCGCCATCTACCGCGACACGGGCTACTGGGAAGTCAAGGGCCCGCAGATCCTCGACAAGAGCCTGTGGGAGAAGACGGGCCACTGGCAGAACTACCGCGACAACATGTTCACGACGGAATCGGAGAAGCGCGAGTACGCGCTCAAGCCGATGAACTGCCCGGGCCATGTGCTGATCTTCAAGAGCGACCTGCGCAGCTACCGCGACCTGCCGCTGCGCTACGGCGAATTCGGCCAGTGCCATCGCAACGAGCCCAGCGGCGCGCTGCACGGCATCATGCGCGTGCGCGGCTTCACGCAGGACGACGGCCACGTCTTCTGCACGGAAGACCAGATCCTCGACGAATGCGTGGCCTACACGGCGCAGCTGCAGAAGGTCTACGCCGACTTCGGCTTCACGGACATCCTCTACAAGGTCGCGACGCGGCCCGACAACCGCGTCGGCTCCGACGAACTGTGGGACAAGGCCGAGCATGCGGTCATGGAGGCGCTGCGCCGTTCGGGCGTGGACTTCATCATCTCGCCCGGCGACGGTGCCTTCTACGGCCCGAAGATCGAGTACACGCTCAAGGACGCGCTGGGCCGCCAGTGGCAGTGCGGCACGATGCAGGTCGACTTCAACACGGCCGAGCGCCTGGGCGGCGAGTACGTGACGGAAACGAGCGGCCGCGCGCACCCCGTGATGCTGCACCGCGCGATCGTCGGCAGCCTCGAGCGCTTCATCGGCATGCTGATCGAACACCATGCCGGCGCACTGCCCGCATGGCTCGCGCCGGTGCAGGTGGCGGTGCTCAATATCAGCGAAGGCCAGGCGGACTACGCGGCATCCGTGGCGAAAACGCTGCAGAATCAAGGGCTTAGAGTTCAGCTCGATCTGCACAACGAGAAGATTACGTATAAAATACGCAAGCATTCGTTGCAAAAGCTTCCCTACATCCTCGTCGTGGGCGACAAGGAGAAGGAAGCAGGTGCCGTCGCAGTGCGCGCCCGAGGCAATGTTGACCTCGGTGCCATGTCGGTCGAGGCGTTCTCCCAAAAGATCGCCGACGACATTCAACACAAACGCTGATTTTTCGGAACAGGCCGGTTGTGGCGCGTGGATGCGACGGTGTTAGCTACAGTTTCTGTAGCAAGTTGTTTGAAGGATTCTGACCATCGCTACTGCATTTCGCGACCGCCGCCACCGCGAGGAACGCCAACACCGCCTGAACCGGGAAATCATGGCCCCGGAAGTCCGCCTGGTCGGCCCGGAAAACGAGCCATTGGGTGTCATGAGTATTTCCGAGGCCCTGCGTCTGGCCGGTGAGGCCGACGTGGACCTGGTCGAGGTGGTGGCTGCGGCCAATCCGCCGGTCTGCCGTCTGATCGAGTACGGGAAGTTCAAGTACCACGAGCAGAAGAAAGCCGCGGAAGCGAAGTCGAAGCAGAAGGTGATCGAGGTCAAGGAAATAAAGTTCCGGCCCGGTACCGACGATGGCGACTACAACATCAAGATGCGCAACATCAAGCGCTTTCTTGAAGAGGGCGACAAATGCAAGATCACGCTGCGCTTCCGTGGCCGCGAGATCACGCACCAGGAGTTGGGGCTGGCTTTGCTCAATCGCATTCGCGACGAGCTGGCCGACTTGATCACTGTCGAGCAGTTTCCGAAGCTGGAAGGTCGCCAGATGATCATGATGATCGCGCCGGGCCGTAAGAAGGCTGGTGCGGCGGCAAAGCCCGCAGGCGATGCCGCGGCGGCACCCGCAACGGCTTCGGCCTGAGCGGACAGAAGGATTCGAAGGGATTTCGCCCACGCCGCAAGGCGGGGGTGAGATGAAGAAGTGTCTCGGGGCCAACAAGTCTGTGGAGTATCCGCA
>Ga0182008_10002598_pt1 | contig 11220 bp, 10 predicted proteins | sample Sormic07211129_1_FD_120482 | JGI IMG/M metagenome (GOLD analysis project Ga0182008, IMG submission 120482) | Rhizosphere microbial communities from Sorghum bicolor, Mead, Nebraska, USA - 072115-129_1 metaG | ecosystem: Host-associated > Plants > Roots > Rhizosphere | place: USA: Nebraska...
CGTCGGCATCGGCACCCTGATCGGCCTCCTCGCCCGCCTCGCCGCCCTCGGCGGCGCACTGATCTCCTTCAGCCTCTGGATGACGGTCAGCTGGGCCAACAGTCCGTACTACTACGGCAACGACCTCGCCTACCTGATGGCCTGGCTCCCCCTGGTCCTCGCCGGCGCCCCCATGCTCTCCCTGGACGCAGCCCTCCACACACGCCGCGGCCTACGGGTGGGAGGGTATCGGTAGGTCCGTCCTGAGTTCCTGAGTTCCTGGTTGGGGGCCTACCGGCGGTCGGTTGGGTGCCGGGTGCAGGGCGGGCGCGGGGTGCCGGTCGGTGGTCGTCGGATGGGTTCCGGTGCGGGTGCCGCTGTCGGCAGCGGTGCCGGGGGTCGGTGGTGAGGTCGGGAGCCCTGTCGCTCGGTTCGAGGCCGACTTGAGCTTCCGGGGCCAACCTGCGGTCCAAAAGAGACCCTGGGCCCGAGGTCGACCAGCGGTCTCAGAGCGATCCTGGTCCGAGGCCGGCCGACCTGCGGTCCGGAAGCATCCGTGGTCCGGGGTCGACCTGCCGTCCCGAGAGCAACCTCGGTTCGAAGCCGACATGCGGTTCGAGGTCGGCCTGAGCTCTGGGGCCGAGGCGCGGTCCGAGGCCGAGGAGAGCGACCTGGTCCGAGGCCGGCCGACCCGCGGTTCGAAAGCAACCTTGATCCCAGGCCGACCCACGCTCCGAGGCCGTCGGTGCCCTACTTCTTCGCTCAGCCCGGTGTGTTCACGTGGCCCTCCGTCGGCGTCGTCTCCTTGTGGGGCGGCGCCGACCGGCGTCGGCGTATGCCCAGGCTCACCAAGCCCACCGTGCCGGCCAGGCACAGGCCGATGACGACGAGCGGTATCACCGCGAACCACGGCGTCTCCCACGCCCCGCCCGCGTCGCCGACGTAGATGACGCCCGCGAGCGTGAGGAAGCCCCCGGCGACCAGCCGTCCGGGCTGGAACTCATGACGCAGCACGGTCCACCTCCGCCTGCCCGAGGCCGACCTGGAGGTCGAGTTCGAGCGTGCCGCTGTTCTTGCCGCTGCCGACCGGCGTCAGGGTGACCTTCTTGTGCTTGCCCGGCTCCACGTCCACATCCTTCTTCCCGTCGCCCGGCAACTGGATGTCGCCCATGCCCACATCGATGTTCAGCCGCACGGTCGCCTCCTTCGGCACGATCACCACCAGTCGGCCCGCCCCGACCTGGGCGCCCGTGCTCACCGTCTGCGCCTTCCCGAGGTGCAGCCCGCTCAGGTCCAGGGTGCCGACGCCACTGCCCAGTTCGTACTTCTCCCGCACGTCCGCGACCGCGGCCGGCTGCCAGGTCGTGCGTATCCAGTGCGTGCTGATGTCCTTCGGCAGCGCGGCCGACGCGGCGAGCAGCCCCGCCGTGACGACGGCCAGGAAGATCGACCCCGCCCCCGTACGCCCCAGGAACGAGCTGACCGCGATGCCCAGTCCGAAGACGATCAGCGCACAGGCCAGACCGGTCTGCAGACTGGTCCCCAGTGTGTGGTCGTGCCACGTGGCGGAGGTGCCCGCGCCGCCCGCGAGCAGGGCGAGCAGGAAGATCCAGCCGCCGATCCAGCGGGGGCCCCGTGGTCTCGGGGCCGGGCGGTGCTGCGGGGCCCGGACGTCCACGCGGTTGATCCAGGAGTTGCCCAGGCTGATGTTGACCGCCGCGGCGATGTCCCGGTCGCGGGAGTCATGGGGGCCCCACAGATAGCCGGTGCCGCCGACATGGGTGCCGTCCTTGACGATCGGCTCGCGCCACCAGGAGGGGTAGTAGGCGGGGACCGGCGGTGCCTGGGCCTCCGGCGGGGCGTCGGCCACGGCCTGGGCGGCCAGCGGATCGGGGTCGGGGGCGCCGCGCCGGCGCGACCAGTATCCGGCGCCGGCGAGAAGGAGCGAGAGGACGACGGCGAAGGCGAGCACGCTGCCGTTCCTCAACATCGTCAGGAAGACCCCGCAGCCGACCAGCGCGAACAGCACCGCGGTCAGCGCCTGGCCGTCGACTCGGCCGGTCAGCAGCTTGCGGACCTCGTTCTCCTCGTCGTCCTCGAAGGGGACCAGGAGCCAGACGAAGCCGTAGAAGATCAGACCGATGCCACCGGTCGCGGAGAGCACGACGAGGGTGATCCGGAAGATCACCGGGTCCATGTCGCACTGCCGCCCGAGCCCCGAGCAGACGCCGGCCAGCGTCTTGTACCGCCGGTCCCGGCGGAACGTGCGCGGCGCGTCGGCCATGTCGACGTCCGCCTCCGCCGCGGTGGGCGCTTCCCGCACGCCGGTCGCGGTGCCGGTGCCGGTGCGGCCGTCGGCTCGGCCGCCCGCGGCGGCACCCGCACCCATCCCTTCCCACCCTTCCCGCGCGCCCGCCTGCCCGTGCCCGCCCGCGCCCGTGTGCGTGCGCGAGCCCGCCGTGGGCCCGGTGGGTGCGTTCGGCGCGCTGGGCGCGTTGGGCGCGGCGTCCTGCGGCCCGGCGCCCTCGGCGGGGCGCGGGCCGGAGCCGGGTCCGGGACCCGTCGCGGCGCGCTCGTGATCTGTCATGTGTCCATGGTGACGGCCGGGCCGCCCCGGCGGGAGTCGGAACGACCCTGGCCGGACCCTGATATCGCCCCTGAGCCGGGGCGGGGGAAGCGTTCGACGGAACGGGCCGTCGAAGATCAGGGGAGTCTCGGGGGTCGACCCTGATGCCCGGCTCCGCCGGTCGTGTGAGTATCGGTGGCATGCCGGAAGCCGCTGCAGCGCCCCTCGTCGAACCGCGGCCGCCGCGCAAGCTCTACCGCAGCAGCGACGGACGCTGGCTGGGTGGTGTGGCGCGGGGGCTCGCCGGACATCTCGGGCTGCCCGTCATCTGGGTCCGGCTGGTCTTCGTCGGCCTGTTCATGGCGGACGGCCTGGGCGCGCTGCTGTATGCCGCGTTCTGGTTCTTCGTGCCGCTCGGCGTCGGTGGTGTGGGAGGACAGAAGCCGCCGGCGTTCGTCAGCACCGAGACCTCGCCGGACGGCCGCCGCAGGCTGGTGGCCCGCAGACCCGACCGGGGCCAGATCGTCGCCCTGCTGCTCATGGTCGTGGTGGCCCTGATCTTCGTGGGCAACGTCAATCTGAGCGGCGGTGCCAAGGCCTACCTCTGGCCTGTCGTCCTCGTCGGCGCGGGCGTGGCCCTCGTCTGGCGCCAGGCGGACAACGCCCGCCGGGCCCGCTGGGTCGAGGTCGGCAGCCGTCGGCGCACGCTGACTCTGCTGCGCGCCGCGGGCGGTGTCCTCCTCGTCACCGCCGGTGTCTCCGGCGTCTTCGTGCTGCAGGGCTCCGCCGCCCACCTCGGCTCCGTCCTGCAGGCGGCCCTCGCGGTCCTCGTCGGGATAACGCTGCTCGCGGGGCCGTACCTCGTCCGTATGACCCAGGACCTCTCCGAGGAGCGTCTGATGCGCATCCGCGCCCAGGAGCGCGCCGAGGTCGCCGCCCATGTCCACGACTCCGTGCTGCACACCCTCACCCTGATCCAGCGCAACGCGGAGAACGCGGGCGAGGTCCGCCGTCTCGCCCGCGCCCAGGAGCGCGACCTGCGCACCTGGCTCTACAAGCCCGAGGGCACCGGCAAGGACGAGGCCGACGAACCCACCGCCCTCGCCGACGCGGTGCGGCGCAACGCCGCGGAGGTGGAGGACAAGCACGGCGTCCCCATAGAGGTCGTCATAGTCGGCGACTGCCCGCTCGACGAGAAGCTCGGCGCACAGATGCAGGCCGCGCGCGAGGCGATGGTCAACGCCGCCAAGTACGGTGGCGAGGGCGGGGCGGTACAGGTCTACGCCGAAGTGGAGGGGAGGACGGTCTTCGTGTCGGTGCGGGACCGAGGCCCAGGCTTCGACCTCGACTCGATACCCGCCGACCGCATGGGCGTCAGAGAATCGATCATCGGCCGCATGGAGCGTCACGGCGGCACGGCGCGGCTGCGCGCGGTGCCGGACGGCGGCACGGAGGTCGAGCTGGAGATGGAGAGGGCGGAGAAGACGTCATGAGTGACCCGACCGAGGCGAACGAGCCCGTGGAGTCGACCGGCACAAGCGCGGGCGAGCGGCATGTGCGCGTGGTCCTCGTCGACGACCACCGCATGTTCCGCACGGGCGTACAGGCCGAGATCGGCCGGACCGACGAGACCGGTGTCGAGGTCGTCGGCGAGGCCGCCGACGTCGACCAGGCGGTCACGGTCATCACCGCGACCCGCCCCGAGGTCGTCCTTCTCGACGTGCACCTCCCGGGCGGCGGCGGAGTCGAAGTCCTGCGCCGCTGCGCCGCGTTGATGGCCGACGCCGAGCAGCCCGTCCGCTTCCTCGCCCTGTCCGTGTCGGACGCGGCGGAGGACGTGATCGGTGTGATCCGGGGCGGCGCCCGCGGCTACGTCACCAAGACGATCACCGGCACGGACCTGGTCAACTCCATCTTCCGGGTCCAGGAGGGCGACGCCGTCTTCTCCCCGCGCCTGGCCGGGTTCGTCCTGGACGCCTTCGCCTCCACCGACGCCCCACCTGTGGATGAGGACCTGGACCGGCTCACCCAGCGCGAGCGCGAGGTGCTGCGGCTGATCGCCCGGGGGTACGCGTACAAGGAGATCGCCAAGCAGCTGTTCATCTCCGTGAAGACGGTCGAGTCCCATGTCTCGGCCGTGCTGCGGAAGTTGCAGCTGTCGAACCGCCACGAGCTGACCCGGTGGGCGACGGCCCGACGGCTGGTGTGACTCGCTGCTCGGGCTGAAGCCCGAGGATTCCGGCCTTCTCGACTGGGGGCTGTGCCGCTACGAGGCACGGTTTCCGGTCGGGAATCCGTGGCTTCGCCGGGCCGACGGGGCCACATATGGGCCGCCACCACGGTGACCGGCAGGTGATCGATTCCACCCCCCGCCCTCGGCAGAGGGGTGGACCGCGGTCTCCACCCCCCGCCTTCGCATCTCCACCCGGTGACCAGCCCGGAGGCCGATGGCAGGGCCGACGTACCGAGCTCGCTCGGGCCGAGGCGGAACTCGCCGGTGAGCGCAACCGTCTCGGCCGCGAACTGCACGATGTGCTCGCCCATACCCTCGGCGCCCTGTCGATCCAGCTCACCGCGATCGACACCCTCGCCCGCAACAACGCGCCGCGCGAGAAGCTCATCACACAGATCGAGCTCGGTCACGAGCTGGTCAGCACGGGCCTGGACGAGGCACGCCAGGCGGTCCGCGCGCTGCGCGGTGAGAACGCACCGCCGGCCGCGCAGCTCGAACGGCTCTGCGAACTCCATCAGGCAGAGCTCGAGTTGGACGGTGGCTGGCAAGAGCTCGAAGCCGACACCACGCTCACGCTCTACCGGCTCGTCCAGGAAGCACTGACCAACGCCGTCAGCCATGCCCCCGGCACGCGCGTGAGCGTCCGGGTCGGCTTCGGTCCGCGGGACGTTACCGTGCAGGTCGGCAATACCGGACCCGCCCCGGGCCCGGACACACTCCCGGCGCCGCGCGCGAGCGGCGGCGGGTTCGGGCTCCGGGGCATGAGGGAACGCGTCGAGCAGGTGTGCGGCGATCTTCAGGCGGGCCCTACGTCCGACGGCGGATGGCAGGTCACCGCACGAATCCCCTACCGGCAGGCCAACCCGGGCAACCGCAGCGACGGGAGTGACCGATGAGCCCCACACCGACCTCCGTGATCATCGCTGACGACCACCGGGTCGTGCGCGAGGGCCTGGCCACCATTCTCGGCGCCGTCGACGGGGTGCAGGTCGCCGGGATGGCCGCGGACGGCGCGCAGGCCGTCGAACTGGCCGTCGAGCATGAGGCCGACGTGGTCTTGATGGACCTTCACATGCCCGGCACCGACGGCGTCGAGGCCACACGCCGACTGAAGACCGAGCGTCCGGCCACGGCCGTCGTGGTACTCACCACCTACACCGACGACGACTCCATCCTCGCCGCACTCGAGGCGGGCGCCACCGGGTACCTGACGAAGAACGCCTCCGCCGCGGATATCCACCGCGCCATCAAGGCCGCCGTCTCCGGCCACACATGCTCGACCCGCTCGCCGCCGCCCGCCTGATCCACGCAAGCCGCCGCAACGACCCGGGCCACCCCGGGAAGGACGCCTCCCTCCCCGAGGGCCTTACCGAACGCGAGAGCCAGGTGCTCGGCCTGATCGCGCAGGGACTGTCCAACGCGGAGATCGCCGCCAGGCTGTACCTGAGCCGCTCCACGGTGAAGACCCACATCAATCAGATCTTCACCAAGACCGGCAGCCGCGACCGCCCACAGGCCATCGTGTACGCGCACCGGCACGGGATCCACACCGAGGAATCCCGGTAGCCGCGCGAGGCCGGCTCACACCACCCGGGTCGCCCCGGCGAACGGCATCTCGTCGATCGGCGCGATCCGCACCGGGGCCGACGGGTTCGGGGCGTGGATCATCTGACCGTTGCCGATGTAGATGCCGACGTGGCTGATGCCGGAGTAGAAGAACACCAGGTCGCCCGGGAGGAGTTCGGAGCGGGAGACCCGGCGGCCGGCGTCGATCTGCGCGTACGTGGTGCGGGGCAGGGAGATGCCCGCGGAGCGGTAGGCGGCCTGGACGAGGCCCGAGCAGTCGAAGGCGCTCGGGCCGGTGGCGCCCCACACATAGGGGCTGCCGAGCTTGGCGTAGGCGTAGGAGACGGCCGCGGCGGCACGGGAGTCGGGCGCCGCGGCCGTGGCGGAGCCGGGGGCCTGCAGACCGACCCGCCCGTCGGAGCCGGAGCGTGAGGCGCGGCCCGTGCCCGTGCCCGAGTCGTTCACCCCGAGCTGTGCGCGTTCCTCGGGTGACAGCCGGGACAGCAGCTGCCGGGCCGCGGTCAGCTTTGCGGTGATCGTCTTCTTCTCCCGCTGCAACTCCGCCTGGCGCGCCTCCAGCGAGGCCAGTTCGACGCGTGCGGCGCCGCGCAACTGCTCGATGGCGCGCAGCTGTTGCCGTACGTCCGCGACGGCGGCCGCCTGCCGGGTGGAGATCCGGTCGACGAACTCGGCGCTGTCCAGGTACCGCTCGGGGTCGCTGGAGAGAACCAGCTGCAGCGCAGGGTCGAGGCCGCCGCCGCGGTACTGGGCGGCTGCCGTCGAACCCAGCTCGTCCCGCGCCGAGTTGAGCGCGTCCGTCTTGCGCGCCGCCTCGTCCCGGAGCGACGACAGCCGTCGCTCGGCGGCGTCGGCCTTCTCCTTCGCGCCGTCGTATCTCTCGGTGGCGACCTCCGCCTCCTGGTACAGCTTGTCCACCCGCGCCTTGACCTGCGCCGGGGTGAGGTTCGGCTCGGCCTGTCCGGTCCCGTCGAAGGCGGTGGCGGTGGCGGCGCCCGCCAGAGCGATCGTGAAGGCGGTACGGGCGGTGCTGCCGCCGAGTGCTGTTCGCCGACCGGGCTTGCGGTGCGCTGCCACGTGGACTGCACGTCCTTTCGTACGACCGCCCCGTACGAGGCGGCTTACGCTACGCGTCCGGCGGCGGCCCGCACAGGGGGAGCAAGCCACCGCCGGACCTTCTCGGCGGTGGTGGCCGACTGCCGCCCCTGGCCCGGGCGGCGGTGGGGAGCCGGTCACCTGGTGGAGGACGCTAAACCTCTCTGTGTCGGCTTGGTAACGCCATGTACGGAAGTGCCGCGAGCGGACCGCCGGGTGACCGTAAACGACCGAGATCCGGGCTCCGGGCCGTCGGGTTCGCGTGATGCGCTGACCGAACTGAGAGTTTCGGGGCGCGTGGCGGTTACGGACTGCTATGGGCCGCATATATGCAAGATCCGCACGCCGGGGCGGTTGGAGTGGGGCGGTGTCGGAGGCCCTAGGGGCCCCTGTCTAAGCTCCGGCCTCATGGACGTACTCATCCATCTCTTCGTCGGCCTGCACATCATCGGCATCGCCGCGCTCCTCGGCGGCTTCCTCACGCAGATGAAGGCGATGGGCCGGGGCACGGCCCGTTTCGTCCCCGGGATGCTGCACGGAGCGCTGACCATGCTGGTCACCGGCGCGATCCTGGTCGGCCTCAACCAGGCCGACGGCCATCACGTCAACAACATCAAGATCGGCCTCAAGCTGGCCCTGCTGATCGTGATCCTCGGACTGGTCTATGTGAAGCGGGACGAGGAGACCGTGGACAAGAGCATGTTCGGACTGGTCGGCGCGCTCACCATGACGAACATCTTCATCGCGGTGCTGTGGACCTGAGCCCCGCCCGGGCAGCCGCCACGGCCTCCGCCGCCGCGGTCACCTCCGCTGGGAACACGGTCGCCCGGCGCCGTACGACCGTCGTACGTCCGCGCGCTCGGCGTGAGGTTGTGCACCACGGCGCACGCTACGACGCCGCACGCCCCGCGTGAGGCCGCCTTTGTGCGCGAGCGTGCGCCAGGAAGCAGGCGGCGCACTGTCTTGTTCGCCCGCCTGCGAGCTCCACGCACGCGCCCCACGGGGCATCTCGTAGCCTCCACCCCCGCTCGGCCGCGGTCCGCGGGATCCCCCCGCTCTCGCCACGGCCGCCCTCACCTCTTTCGACCAGGTCCTTCGACCAGGACGAGCCTGCAGATCACGCCGTGTGACCTTGCTCTGGCGAAGAGTGATTCGGTGGATGTTCTCAGGGCGGCGGTGGGCTGTCAGTGGGGCCGCCTAGACTCGGAGAGCGATGAGCAGCCTCTTTGACGACAGCTTCCTGGCGGACCTCCAAGCCCCACGCGGGCGCGAGGAGGAGCCCCCGCCACCGCCCGAGGACGATCATGTGCCGGAGCCCGTTCCGGATGATCTGTTCGGCGGGAAGTTCGACGTGCCACCGGACCGGGACGCCTACTACCGCGACGGCGCGCCCCGCCCGGTGCTCGACGCGGCCGCCCTCCTGGACGGGCTGAACGAGAACCAGCGCGCGGCCGTCGTCCACGCGGGCAGCCCCCTGCTCATCGTCGCCGGCGCCGGCTCCGGCAAGACCCGCGTCCTCACCCACCGCATCGCCCATCTGCTCGCCGAGCGACACGTGCACCCGGGCCAGATCCTCGCGATCACCTTCACCAACAAGGCCGCCGGCGAGATGAAGGAGCGCGTCGAGCAGCTCGTCGGCCCGCGGGCCAACGCGATGTGGGTGATGACCTTCCACAGCGCGTGCGTGCGCATCCTGCGCCGCGAGAGCAAGAAGCTCGGGTTCACGTCGTCCTTCTCGATCTACGACGCCGCCGACTCCAAGCGCCTGATGGCCCTGGTCTGCCGCGACCTGGACCTCGACCCCAAGCGCTACCCGCCGAAGTCCTTCAGCGCCAAGATCAGCAACCTGAAGAACGAGCTGATCGACGAGGAGGACTTCGCGGCCCAGGCCACGGACGGCTTCGAGAAGACCCTCGCGCAGGCCTACGCGATGTACCAGTCGCGGCTGCGCGAGGCGAACGCCCTCGACTTCGACGACCTGATCATGACGACGGTCAACCTGCTCCGCGCCTTCCCGGACGTCGCCGAGCACTACCGCCGCCGTTTCCGACACGTCCTGGTCGACGAGTACCAGGACACCAACCACGCCCAGTACGCCCTCGTGCGCGAGCTGGTGGGGACGAGCGAGCACCCCGTCGACGTACCCCCGAACGAGTACGACGTCCCGCCCGCCGAACTCTGTGTCGTCGGTGACGCCGACCAGTCGATCTACGCCTTCCGCGGCGCGACGATCCGCAACATCCTCCAGTTCGAGGAGGACTACCCGGACGCGACGACGATCCTCCTGGAGCAGAACTACCGCTCCACCCAGACGATCCTCTCCGCCGCCAACGCGGTCATCGAGCGCAACGAGTCCCGCCGCCCCAAGAACCTGTGGACCAACGCGGGCGCGGGCGCGCGCATCACCGGCTATGTCGCCGACACCGAGCACGACGAGGCCCAGTTCGTCGCCGAGGAGATAGACCGACTGACGGACGCGGGCGACGCCAAGGCGGGCGACGTCGCCGTCTTCTACCGTACGAACGCCCAGTCCCGTGTCTTCGAAGAGGTCTTCATCCGCGTCGGCCTGCCCTACAAGGTCGTCGGCGGTGTCCGCTTCTACGAGCGCAAGGAGGTCAGGGACGTCCTGGCCTACCTGCGGGTGCTCGCCAACCCGGAGGACTCGGTGCCGCTGCGCCGCATCCTCAACGTCCCCAAGCGCGGCATCGGCGACCGCGCGGAGGCGATGATCGACGCCCTCTCCCAGCGCGAGAAGATCAGCTTCGCGCAGGCGCTGCGCCGCGTCGACGAGGCGTACGGCATGGCGGCGCGCTCCACCAACGCCGTCAAGAAGTTCAACACGCTGATGGAGGACCTCCGTACGATCGTCGAGTCCGGCGCGGGCCCCGCGACCGTCCTGGAGGCGGTGCTCGAACGGACCGGCTATCTGGCCGAGTTGCAGGCCTCCACCGACCCGCAGGACGAGACCCGGATCGAGAACCTCCAGGAACTCGCCGCCGTCGCCCTGGAGTTCGAGCAGGAGACCGGGGAGGGCGAGCAGTCCGCCGGGCTCGCCGACTTCCTGGAGCGGGTCGCGCTCGTCGCCGACTCCGACCAGATCCCCGACGAGGACGAGGACGGTTCCGGAGTCATCACCCTGATGACCCTGCACACCGCCAAGGGCCTCGAGTTCCCGGTGGTCTTCCTCACCGGCATGGAGGACGGCGTCTTCCCGCACATGCGGGCCCTCGGCCAGACCAAGGAGCTGGAGGAGGAGCGCAGGCTCGCGTACGTCGGCATCACGCGCGCGCGTGAGCGGCTGTACCTCACCCGGTCCTCGCTGCGCAGCGCCTGGGGCCAGCCGTCGTACAACCCGCCCTCGCGCTTCCTGGAGGAGATCCCGGCCCAGCACGTCGACTGGAAGCGGACGGGTGCCACGGCCCCGGTCTCCTCCGGCCCCGTGTCGGGCGTGGCGGCCTCCCTGTCGTCCTCCCGCTCGCGCTCCTCGGCATCGGGCGCGTCGGGCTTCGCGACGAGGCGTGCCTCGGACAAGCCGGTGGTCTCGCTGGCCGTCGGCGACCGGGTCACCCACGACCAGTTCGGCCTCGGCACGGTGGTCGCGGTGAAGGGCACGGGCGGGAACGCGGAGGCGACGATCGACTTCGGCGACGCCAAGCCGAAGCGGCTGCTGCTGCGGTACGCGCCCGTGGAGAAGCTCTGACGGGACGAGCCCCCGCCGAACAGCGGGGGCTCACAAGGAAGTCCGAAGAGCGGGTGCACACAA
>Ga0182008_10002599_pt1 | contig 11220 bp, 10 predicted proteins | sample Sormic07211129_1_FD_120482 | JGI IMG/M metagenome (GOLD analysis project Ga0182008, IMG submission 120482) | Rhizosphere microbial communities from Sorghum bicolor, Mead, Nebraska, USA - 072115-129_1 metaG | ecosystem: Host-associated > Plants > Roots > Rhizosphere | place: USA: Nebraska...
ACCCGTCGACCTTCGCGGCCACCAACTGGAAGCTGACCCAGGACGGGACGCCGGTGTTCTAGGACGTCCCGGGGCACGGGCACGGGCATGGGCACGGGCACGGGGCGGGGGGCATCTGGCACCCCCCGCCCATGGGGGGATAAACCTCGCATATCGGGCTTACGCTGTAAGCGTGTGCGTGTTCGCGCAGGCGGACCGGTGACGCAGAGGAAGGTGAGTGCCATGCGCATGCTGCTCAAGGCGTCCTTCGACACCGAGAAGGGCAACGAGGCCATCAGGAACGGCACCCTGGGCAAGCTGATCCAGGAAGCGGTGGAACAGATGAAGCCCGAGGCGACCTACTTCTGCGCCGAGGACGGCCGACGGACCGCCTTCATCTACTTCGACATGAAGGACAGCTCCGAGATTCCGGTCTACGCCGAGCACTTCTTCCTCAACCTCGACGCCAAGATCAGCTACCAGCCTGTGATGAACCTGGAAGACGTCGAGAAGGGCCTCTCGCAGTTCGGGCGCTGACCCTCACGCCGACCCTCAGCTGAAGACGATCATCGACCCCTGCGCCAGACTCCGCGTCGCCGCCGCGTGCAGGCCCAGCCAGACGTGGCGCTCGCGGGCGAAGGGGCTGGGATCGTACGGCGCCGGGACGGCCGGCTCCTCCAACTCCGTGGGGGCGCGCGGCGGTTCCGGCGGGGCCGGGGGGTTGGCCGGGTCGATGCCGATCGACGGGGCCACGTACTCCAGCTCCCGCAGCAGGGCCTGGGCGCTGCCCAAGGGGCCGCCGCCCGCGAGGAGTTCTTCGTTGGACAGGGGCTGCGGGAAGTCGACGGGGACATAGGCGCCCGCGTGGTCGTAGTGCCAGACCAGGTGCGACTGCTGGGCCGTCGACTCGAACATCTCCAGCAACTGCTCGTAGTCGCCGCCCAGGTCGTCCACCGGCGTCACCGGCAGCCCGCACACCTGGAGCAGGTAGACACGGCGCAGGAAGTGCAGCGCGTCGTAGTCGAAGCCGGCCACCGGGGCGACCTCGCCGGACAGGCCCGGCATGTACTGGTACACCGGCACCGGCGGGAGCCCGGCCGCGGCGAGCACGGCGTTGTACTGCGCGAGTTCGTCGGCGAACGGATTGTCGGGGGTGTGGCACAACACGTCGACGAGCGGTACCAGCCACAGGTCACAGGCCAAAGAGGGCTCCTCACACACAACAATCACATATCGAGGGTGGTCAAGGCAGGGTAGTCGGTGCGGCTCGGGGGGTGACCCCGTTCGTATGGTTCAGGTGCCCTTGTGCAGGTCCCATACCCACACCCCGTCCACCCACTTCCCGTCACGGCCCACCAGTTCGGTCACGGCCCTGCGCAGCCGGTCGTCGTTCGGCTGCGGGGCCACCACCAGCGCGCCCGCCTTCCAGTACGCGAAGTCCCGCTTGGCCTGCGCCCGCCAGTTCACGCCGATCTCGGGGACCACACCGGTGTAGCGGACGTCACGGAGCATCTGCGAGGTGTAGCGGGGCGCGGCGCCGTAGATGCCGATGCGGTCCTTGCCGTAGGGGCCGTTGAAGTAGCCGCCGGGCATGCTGAAGCCGAGCCCGGCCCGCTCCTGCCAGTGCAGCTGCTCCGCGTACCCGGAGTCGGGCAGCGGGACGGTCACCAGGGACTCACCGGCCCGGACGTACGACTTCCAGGTCCCGTCGGTGAAGAAGGCGGGGGTCGCCGGGCGCTCGACCGTCTTCAGCGGGGCCGGGATCAGCGGCAGCAGGGCGAGGCAGACGCCCAGCAGCCCGAGGTACTGCGCGCTCCGGTCGCGGGTGGCCGCCAGCCGCTCCACGGCGAGCGCGAGCAGCATGCCCAGCGCGGGCGCGCAGACCATCGCGACCCGGCCCTCGATCACCGACTCGAACAGCGGGACCTTGGCGAGCAGCGCCCAGGGGCCGGGGTAGACCTCGTCCGTCATCGGGATACGGAATCTCGGGCCGAGGGAGAGCAGCGCCGCGCCCACCGCCGTCACCGCCAGCGCCTTGACCAGGGCCCGCTCCCACAGCCGTACGGCGATCGCGAAGGCGAGGGCGACCAGCGGCCAGCCGTAGAAGGCGTTCTGCTCGGTGGGGTTGAGGGAGAGGGAGTTCGCGCGGTCCGCGCTGCCCGCGACCAGGGAGCGCTCGGCGAAGGAGAGCAGCGCGAGGGGGCTGTTGCCGGCGTCGTCGCCGTGCAGGATGCTCTTGTAGCTCTGCTCCCCGGTGAACTGCCAGATCAGGGCGTAGGCCACCAGCGGGAGACAGACGGCGGCGGCCACCCCGAGGCCCTTGAGCAGCGGCCGCCATGCCCGCTTCGCCACCTCCCCGCGTACGACGGCGTAGGCGCCGGCGAACAGCGCCATGCCGATCGTCGACAGGAGCAGCGGCTCCTCCCCGAGGAAGATCTGGTACGTCGCCATCAGGCCCAGCACGACCCCGTCGCGCACCACCCGGCCGCCCTCCTCGCACAGGCGCAGGGCACGGTCGATGATCAGCGGGATCATGAACAGGATCACGAAGTTGGGGTGCGCGTTGGCGTGGCTGACCATCGGCGGGGCGAACGTGGCGAGCGAGGCGCCGAGGAAGGCCGCGGGGCGGTGCTGGACGACCCGCTTCCTGATCAGCCAGTACCAGGCGACGCCGGTCGCGGCCAGACCCAGGGCCATGGCGGTGCTGAGCGCGACCGCGGGGCCCGCGAGGAGGGTCAGCGGCGCGAAGGGCACCGTGACGCCGAGCATGACCGTGTTGGCCATGAGGTTGACGCCGTCGGGGAAGCCCTGGAGATCGGAGAAGAAGGGGTTGTTGAGGTGGGCCAGGTTGTGGGCGGTGACCGCGAAGAACCACTCCCACTGGTTCTGGTCCTGGAGGGAGTCGGGGAGGTAGCGGTGGTCCGGGTCGAAGAGGCGGCCCGAGTACAGGGCCATCGCCATCAGCAGGAACAGCAGGACCGCGAAGAGGTCGGCCGGGCGCAGGGAGCGGGCGCGGAGCATGGCCAGTTCCACGAGGACACGGGGGTAGTCGAGGGTGCGGACCTTGGAGCCGGCACGGTGGGACCAGTGGACGGGGACCTCGGCGATCCGCAGATCGGCGCGGTGGAGGTGACGCAGCACCTCGACGTCTATGCCCCAGCCGTCGATCCGGGAGGCGGCGAAGGCCTCACGGGCGCGGTCGCCCTCGAAGAGCTTGAAGCCGCACTGGGTGTCGCGTATGCCGGGCAGCGCGGCACGGCGTATCAGTAAGTTCCCGGCGCGGCCCAGAAGCCGCCGTACGGGACGCTGCCGCTCCCCGATGACCGCGCCCGGCACCGAACGGGAGCCGATCGCCGCCGAGTTGCCCTCGCTGAGCGCCTTGTCGAGCTTCTCCAGCTCCTCGATGGGCGCGGCGAGATCCGCGTCCGTCACGAGCACGCGCCGGCCCCGCGAGGCGGCGACACCGATCCGCAGCGCGTTGCCCTTCCCGCGGTTGCGGGGGCTGGAGATCAGCCGGATACGGGCGTCGGCGTGCGCGGAGACGTGCGCGGAGACGTGCGCGGAGACGTACGCGGAGACGACGTCACGGGTCCCGTCGGTGGACCCGTCGTCGGCGACGACGATCTCCCAGCTGCCCCAGTGGCCCCGGTTCGCGGAGAGGTAGCGGGTGACCGCGTCCAGGGTGGGGCCGAGGCGGTGCTCCTCGTCGTAGGCGGGGATGACGACGGAGAGGTCGACCGGGCCGTCGGGCGCCGGGAGCTCCAGCGCCTCGGTGTCCGTGGCGCTCATCGCTCCGCCATTCTTTCGATCAGGGCCAGGGCGTGGGCGTTGTAGCCGTCGACGATCGCGCGGGCCCGAGGGGTGTCGCGGTGGGAGAGGGCGTCGACCAGGTCGGTGTGGCCGGACCACAGGGCGCCGCGGAGATCGGTCAGCCGGCGCAGGTGCTGGACCGCGCAGACCCAGGACTGGACGCGCAGCCGGTGCAGGAATTCGGCCAGGTAGAAGTTGCCGAAGAGGATGCCGAGTTCATGCCAGAAGCGCAGGTCGTAGCCGATCAGCACGGTGAGGTCGCCGGCCAGCGCGGCCCGTTGCGCCTCCTCGCCGCGCCTGCGCACCCCCGCGAGGGCGGCCCTGGCGCGGGCGTCGTCGTGCGGCGGGAACCGGCTCTCGTCGCCGTCCAGGGCGCGGAACATGCCGTCGCTGATCAGGCTGCGGGCCTCGACGATGCCGCGGTAGTCGCCGACCGAGTACTCGCGGACGTGGAAGCCGCGATGCTGGTCGGCGTCGAGCAGCCCCTGCGCGGACAGGTCGACCAGCGCCTCGCGCACGGGCGTCGCGGAGACCCCGTACTGCTCGGCGATCTCCTTGACGGTGAACTCCTGCCCGGGCTGCAGCCGCCCCGCCAGCACCTCGTCGCGCAGCGCGTCGGCTATCTGTTGTCGCAGGGTGCTTCGGGTGACGGCGCCGCTGCCGCTGCTGGCGGGCATGGAATGGGCGTCTCCTCGTCGCGGTCGGGTGGCGTGCACGGCCATATGTACGAGCACGCCACCTTACGCGTTCGGGTTCCCGCCGTTTACCCGCGTAGCGGTGGAAGGGCGGTACGGCCGCCGAGCGGCCGCACCCCTGCGCCTCCGTGCACTCCTCTACTCCTCCGTGTACTCGTCCGCCACGCTCAGCGCCGCGTCCAGTGCCGCGAGACCCTCCTTCAGCTCGGCCTCGGACACGTTGCAGGGCGGCACCACATGGGTGCGGTTCATGTTCACGAAGGGCCAGATGCCGTGCTGCCTGGCCGCGGCCCCGAAGGCGGCCATCGGGGCGTTCGCCTCACCGGCCGCGTTGTAGGGCACGAGCGGCTCGCGCGTCTCCCTGTTCCGCACCAGCTCGACCGCCCAGAACATGCCGACCCCGCGCACCTCGCCGACGCTGGGGTGCCGCTCGGCGAGCTCGCGCAGGGCGGGCCCCACGACGCTCTCCCCGAGGAGCTTGGCGTTGTCCACGACACCTTCCTCCGCCATCACCCCGAGGGTCGCCACGGCGGCGGCACAGGCCAGCGGATGCCCGGAGTAGGTGAGCCCGCCGGGATACGGCCGCTTCCCGAAGGTCTCGGCTATGGCACCGGAGATGGCGACACCCCCCAGCGGCACATACCCGCTGTTCACGCCCTTGGCGAAGGTGATCAGGTCCGGTACGACCCCGAACAGGTCCGCCGCGAACCACTCCCCGGTCCGCCCGAACCCGGCCATGACCTCGTCCAGGACGAAGACGATCCCGTACTTGTCGCAGATCTCCCGCACACCGGCGAGATAGCCGGGCGGCGGAACCATGATCCCGGCGGTCCCCGGGATGGTCTCCAGGATGATCGCGGCGACGGTGGCCGGCCCCTCGAAGGCGATGGTCGTCTCCAGGTGCTCCAGCGCGCGGGCGCACTCCTGCTCCTCGGTCTCGGCGTAGAACCGCGACCGGTACAGGAAGGGCGCCCAGAAGTGCACCACTCCGGCGGCGGCACCGTCGGAGGCCCAACGCCGGGGATCGCCGGTGATGTTGACGGCCTGCTGGGTACCACCGTGGTACGAGCGGTACGCCGACAGCACCTTGGGCCGCCCGGTGTGCAGCCGGGCCATCCGCACCGCGTGCTCGACCGCGTCCGCGCCCCCGTTGGTGAAGAAGATCTTGTCCAGGTCCCCGGGTGTCCGCTCGGCGATCAGCCGCGCCGCCTCCGACCGCGCCTCGATCGCGAAGGCCGGCGCGAAGGTGGCCAGGGTCGCGGCCTGCTCCTGGATCGCGGCGACGACCTTCGGATGCCGGTAGCCGATGTTCGTGTAGACGAGCCCGCTGGTGAAGTCGAGGTAGCGCTTCCCGTCGTAGTCCCAGAAGTACGACCCCTCCGCACCGGCGACGGCGAGCGGGTCGATGAGCTCCTGCGCGGACCAGGAGTGGAACACATGCGCACGGTCCGCGGCCTTCACGGCGGCGCCGGCCTCGGGGGTGGGGTGAGGGGTCATGCGGGGAGCGTAGGAGCCGGACATGACCGGAGGACATCGGCGTCATGTCTGCGGTCCGACCGTTTCCGCGACAGGTTGTCGACACCCGCTCGGTCCGGCCTCCCGCCGTGGAACCGCTCCCGCCCGCACGACCGCTCCCCCTGTTACGGAATCGTAGACACCACCCCCACCACCCCCCGCCACCTCGGCTTAAGGCCGCACTATCGTTGGGATGTTGCACAGGCGCGTGGCGGGGGAGTTCGGGGGGCCCGGGATGGAGAAGCTGGCGGGTGGGGATCCGCGGCGGATCGGGGCGTATCGGCTGCTGGCGCGGCTGGGGGCCGGAGGGATGGGGTACGTGTACCTCGCCCGGTCGGACCGTGGCCGTACGGTCGCCGTGAAGCTGGTGCGCGAGGAGCTGGCCGCGCAGGAGGAGTTCCGGGCGCGGTTCCGGCAGGAGGTGCAGTCCGCCCGGCAGGTCGGCGGCTACTGGACGGCGCCCGTGCTGGACGCGGACACCGAGGCGGCGGTGCCGTGGGTGGCGACCGGGTATGTCGCGGGGCCGAGCCTGCAGCAGGTGGTCGGGCACGACCACGGTGCGCTGCCCGAGCGGTCCGTGCGGATCCTGGCGGCCGGGCTCGCGCACGCGCTGAAGGACATCCACGCCGCCGGGATCGTGCACCGGGACCTCAAGCCGTCCAATGTGCTGGTGACCATCGACGGGCCCCGGGTCATCGACTTCGGGATCGCGCGGGCGCTGGAGACGGTCACCGACGGGGGACTGACCCGCACCGGCGCGCTCGTCGGGTCGCCCGGGTTCATGGCGCCCGAGCAGGTGCGCGGTGACCGGATCACGCCCGCCTGCGACGTCTTCTGCCTGGGGTCCGTCCTGGCCTACGCGGCCACCGGCGCCCTCCCCTTCGGCACCGCCGACAGCGGTGTGCACGCCCTGATGTTCCGTATCGCGCAGGAGGAGCCCGACCTGGAGGGGGTGCCCGAGGGCATCGCCGACCTCGTACGGGACTGTCTGCGCAAGGACCCGGCGGCCCGGCCCACCCTCGACCAGGTCCTGGAGCGCACCGGCGCGGAGGACACCGTCCTGGGCGGACGCTCCCGCGACCCGTGGCTGCCCAGCGCCCTGGTGGCCCAACTCGGGCGCCACGCCGTGCAGTTGCTGGACGCGGAGGATCCGGAGCGGACGGGCGAGGTGCCCACGGGGACGCCCGCGCCCGAGACGTCCCCCGAGCACGCCTCGGTGCCGGAGCCCGGCACGGGGGCACCCGTCGGCCCGCCCGGCCGGCCGGGCACCGGCGCGCCCCCCGCCCACCTGCCGACCCAGATCGCGGGCCAGGCGCCCGCCCCGACCCCGGCACCCACCCCACCGGGCCCCGCACCGACACCCCCGTCCGGCCACCCCGCCTACGGCTACCCGCAGCAGCACCCGCAACAGGCGCCCGCCTACGGCACTCCCCAGCAGCCGCCTGCCTACGGCACTCCCCAGCAGCCGCCCGCCTACGGCACCTCCCCGCAGCCGCCCGGCTACGGCCAGCCGCACCAGCCGCCCGCCTACGGCTACCCCCAACAGCCCACCGCCTACGGCCCCTTGGGCTCCACCCCGCCCTACGGCCCCGCCCCCTACACCGGCCCCCTCACCCCCCCCCCCCAGGGGCCGGGCCCAAGAAGCGGCCGCTCCACCATCGCCCTGATCGCGGTGGCCCTGGTCGTCGCGCTCGGCGCCGGCGGCTCGGTCTACGCCCTCATGAACGGCGGCGGCGACAGCAAGGACGACAACAAGGCCGGGCCGGGCCCGAGCGTCACCGGATCTCCGACGACCGGCCGGGGTCAGAACAGCCCGCAGCCGTCCCCGACCGGCCCCTCCGCCTCGTCCTCCGCCTCCAGTGCCTCCTCCGACGGCGCCGTCCCGACCGGCTACCTCGGTACCTGGACCGCGACCATCACCAACAAGGACGGCGAGAACACCCGCCAACTCACCATCCAGCAGGGCAAGGTGGGCGACGGGGTGCTGTCCCTGGTCGCCGACGGCCCCACCTCCAGCGGCACCTACCACTGCGTCTTCCAGGCCCGGCTCACCCAGGACCCGGGCGACAGCGGCCCGTTGGAGCTCGGCCCCTCCACCGTCACCTCCGGCGACCCGGGGTACTGCAAGCCCGGCGACCCCACCGAGATCAGCCTCCTCGCGGACGGCAGCCTGCAGCGCGTGAACACCAGCAACGGGGAGAGCCTGAAGTACACCCGGGAGTGACCCCCTCCACCGACGGGCGCACGGGCACCCTTGTGCGGTGATCGCGTGTCGCCGACGATGAGGGGAGCGCGTCCGTATCGGCGGCCCCGGGAGGACACATGCGTCCCACCGGAAGAACGGTCCTGACCGCGACGGCGGCGAGTGCGGCAGCCCTGGGGACGGCGGGCCGCGCCGAGGCCGCCCCCTCGCCTGGCGGCGGACGCCCACCGGCCACGGCCCAGCGCCCGAGCCAGTGACCGTCGGTCGTGGCAGTCGTGTTCCAGGGGCTCGCTGCCTGCCCCGGACGTCACCTCATCGTGGCTCCGGCGGCCGCTGCCTGGGCATGTTCGGGCGGCCGTTCGTCCCCGGCGGCACCGTGAAGCGGCCCTGGGGGCTGGACGGCTCCTGACGTACCGCGCCCGTGCCCGCCGACTGGATCCCCATCGGGGCCGAGCCCGTCCGGAACTCCACCATCCAGTCGGCCGTCTCCGTCCGCACCAGCTCCGTCACGTCCTCCGAGAAGCGGCGCAGTACCGCCAGGCACCGCTCGGCGGCCTCCCCGGCCGTGCCCTCCGTCGGGCCCAGCACCTCCCGGACGCTCTCCGTCGCCCAGTCGAACTGCAGCACCTGCAGCCTCCGCTGCACCGCCTGCGCCGTCGCCACATCCCTTATCCACCCGGACGTCACCCCGAAGAACCGGTCCACGGCCACACACGCCACCGCCAGCAGCAGCGCCAGATACCCCCACGCGGCGACCCCGCCGACCACCCCGGTCAGATCCAGCAGCGGCAGCGCGGCCCCGGTCACCGCACCCGCCGCCGCCCCGCCCCGCAGCACCCGCGCGCCCCGCCGCTTCCACACCCGGTCCGCGAGATACCAGGCGGCCGTCTCCAGCGCCCCGCGCTCCACCCACCGGTACAGGTCGTACAGCCGTTCGGCCGGCTCGCCCCAGTCCCCGAGCGGGAAGGACCGCCCGACCAGATCGCCCGGCCGCACCCCGGCCGCCCCCTCGCCCCGACCGTCCTGAGGCGGACCCTCGGGCTGCATCTCCGGCTGACCCACCCGGCACTCCCTACTGATCACGGCCGCTCACGTTGCGTGACATCGGATCCTGCCTCGATGCCGACGCGGGACCTTCCTACCGCCCAATGGGTGGCGGGGGCGCGCCTTTCGCCTCTTTTCCGCCCGCAAGAGGGTCTTGATCAGGTATGGGAGTCACGGCGATCTCACTCGAAAGAGTGGCGGGGCGATGGCCGCACGGACCACGTAGGCTCGTGCACAACGGAATCGGTGCAGGAAGCACCATGAAGCACAACGGATGAAACGACGAGACCAGGAGCTGATCGTGATTCCCGGTGGTGGCCAGCCCAATATGCAGCAGCTGCTCCAGCAGGCCCAGAAGATGCAGCAGGACCTGCAGCGGGCGCAGGAGGAACTGGCACAGACCGAGGTCGACGGACAGGCGGGCGGCGGCCTGGTGAAGGCCACCGTCACCGGCTCCGGCGAACTGCGCGCCCTGAAGATCGACCCGAAGGCGGTCGACCCGGAGGCTGCATCCGTTGAAGAGACGGTCGAGACCCTCGCCGATCTGATCGTCGCCGCCGTGCAGGCGGCCAACGAGAACGCGCAGACCCTCCAGCAGCAGAAGCTCGGCCCGCTGGCCCAGGGCCTGGGCGGCGGCAGCGGCATCCCCGGCCTGCCTTTCTAAGAGGGGCCGCGGCCAACTACCGTACGTACTGGAAGACTCCAGAAAGGGCAGTCCGTTGTACGAAGGCGTGGTGCAGGACCTGATCGACGAGCTGGGACGGCTGCCCGGCGTCGGTCCCAAGAGCGCCCAGCGGATCGCCTTCCACATCCTTCAGGCGGAGCCGACGGACGTCCGGCGGCTGGCCCAGGCCCTTCTCGAAGTGAAGGCGAAGGTCCGTTTCTGCGCCATCTGCGGCAATGTGGCGCAGGAGGAGCTGTGCAACATCTGCCGCGACCCGCGCCGGGACCTCTCCGTCATCTGCGTGGTGGAGGAGCCGAAGGACGTGGTCGCCATCGAGCGCACCCGTGAGTTCCGGGGCCGCTACCACGTCCTGGGCGGGGCCATCAGCCCGATCGAGGGTGTCGGACCCGACGACCTGCGTATACGAGAACTTCTCGCGCGGTTGGCCGACGGTACGGTCACCGAGCTGATCCTTGCCACGGACCCGAACCTGGAGGGCGAGGCCACCGCCACCTACCTCGCCCGCATGATCAAACCCATGGGCCTCAAGGTCACCCGCCTGGCCAGCGGCCTCCCGGTGGGTGGCGACCTGGAATACGCGGACGAGGTCACCCTCGGCCGCGCCTTCGAGGGGAGACGACTCCTAGATGTCTGACGCCACGCTGCACGACTCCACGCAGGACCCGGACGACTTCGCGGTCCAGATCGCGGACCAGGTGGAGAGCTTCCTGGTCGCCGTCACGGAGGTGGCGAAGGGCGACGAGCCCGCCTCGGCCGTGCCCTTCCTCCTCCTGGAGGTCTCCCAGCTCCTGCTGGCCGGCGGCCGCCTCGGCGCGCACGAGGACATCGTCCCCGACGAGCGCTACGAGCCCGACACGGGCCCGGACGCCGACGTGGACGAACTCCGCGAGAACCTGGCGCGGTTGCTGGACCCGGTGGACGTGTACTCGGAGGTCTTCGACCCGTACGAGCCCCGGAAGGCCCCGGTCCCGGCCCGTCTCTCCGACGACCTCTCCGACATCATCACCGACCTCCGCCACGGCATGGCCCACTACCGCGCCGGCCGTGTCACCGAGGCCCTGTGGTGGTGGCAGTTCTCCTACTTCTCCAACTGGGGCCCCACCGCCTCCGCCGCCCTGCGCGCCCTCCAGTCCGTCCTCATCCACGTCCGCCTCGACCAGCCCCTCCAGGAACTGGACGGCCTGGACACCGACCAGCCCCCGATGGGCGACGAGACCCTTGAGTTCGAGGCGGGGCAGGTGATGGCGGAGGAGATCGGGGGGCCGCTGGGGATGCGGCCGGGACACTAG
>Ga0182008_10002601_pt1 | contig 11214 bp, 9 predicted proteins | sample Sormic07211129_1_FD_120482 | JGI IMG/M metagenome (GOLD analysis project Ga0182008, IMG submission 120482) | Rhizosphere microbial communities from Sorghum bicolor, Mead, Nebraska, USA - 072115-129_1 metaG | ecosystem: Host-associated > Plants > Roots > Rhizosphere | place: USA: Nebraska...
ACCGGCAGCAGCCAGGCCCGCGCGCATCTGCTTCATGTAGAAGCTCGACGGTTTTTTCGCGGACGGTTTCGAGCGCTCTCCCTTTGGGCTCTCTGACGCAACAGTGGGGGAGCGGCTTTTCATGGCAATGACTCCGTTATGAACATCTCACGCGTGAGCCACACTACAACCAATTCAAAGTGCCATCAATGGCTCACGCGTGAGATTTTCATGACAGACGAAAAACGCCCGCAACGTGGCGGGCGCAAGTTTTTACCGGGTGTGTCGTGATGGATCAGCGCCCCAGAAACTCCTCGGCCGAGACCACGCTGGCGTAAGCGAAACCCAGTGCCGACATGAATGCCGCGTGGACCTGAGCGGCAGGCACCGTGACCCCGTTGAATTCCAGGTCACGGCAGGCGCAGGCGTCGTGGATTACCGTGACGCCGTAGCCCAGGTCCGCCGCCGCACGGCTGATGCCGTCGATGCACATGTGGCTCATGCTGCCGACAATCACCAGATCCCTGATGCCTTGTTCATCGAGAATCGATTGCAGCGCGGTCTCCCGGAACGAATTGACGAAGTGCTTGAGCACCACCGGTTCGTCCGGACGATTGAGTACTTTGGGATGCAGTTTTGCGCCGTCCGAGCCCGGGGTGAAAAACGGTGCGTCGGCCGAAGTGAATTCGTGGCGAATGTGCACCACCGGATCGCCCGCTTCGCGGAACGCGGCGAGCAGCCGTGCGGCGTTGTCGGCGGCGGCTTCAGCCCCCACCAGCGGCCACTTGCCTTGGGGGAAGTAGTCGTTCTGGATATCGACTACGATGAGCGCTTGTCTGGTCATGGTGTGTCCTCGATGCATGGGCTGGAAGTGGATTCAGTATTGGCGCTGGCCGACGTTTCGAGGATTGGCCGGACCGACAATAAGCAGGGGAAAACTGACATGGGCGCAGAAAGGGCCGCCACGGTGGAACTGGGCGTACTGATGTACCCCGGCGTACAACTGGCGGCGGTGCATGGGCTGAACGATCTGTTTGCGGTCGCCAACCGGATAGCTGCCGAGCGTCAGGCGGCGCAGTTACCGGTGCTGCGCGTCAGTCACTGGAAAGCCGACGCCGGGCAGGCGCCGCAGCGGGTGTACGACAGTCATCCCGGCGCTGACAGTCATTTGCTGGCAGTGCTGATTCCACCGTCCCTCGGCAGTTTTTCTGCGGCCAGCGTTTCAGCGCAATGGTTGCAATGGCTACGTGATCAGCATGCCCGTGGTGCAACCCTCGGCGGTGTCTGTGTGGGGTCGATGCTGCTGGCCGAAAGCGGCCTGCTCGACGGGCGTAGCGCCACCACGCACTGGACCTCGGCCAAGGCGTTTGCCGAGCGTTATCCGAACATCCGGCTCAAGGCGGATACGCCGATTGTCGATGACGGCGACTTGATCACCACCGCCGGGCTGATGGCTTGGTCGGAGCTGGGTTTGCGCCTGGTCGACCGGCTGCTCGGGCCGAGCATCGCCAGCGGCACCGCGCGCTTTCTGGTGATGGAGCACAGCGACAGCGCCAGTGCCTGCGGGAGCAATTTTGCACCGATCCTCAGTCATGGCGACGCGGCGATTCTCAATGTTCAGCATTGGCTGCAAAGCACCGGCGCCACTGATGTTTCGCTGACCTCGATGGCAGAGCGGGCGGGGCTGGAGGAGCGCACGTTTCTGCGTCGTTTCCGTGCGGCGACCGGGTTGAAACCCACCGAATATTGCCAGCATCTGCGGGTTGGCAAGGCGCGAGAACTGCTCGAATTCACCAATGGAACCATCGACCACATTGCATGGACGGTGGGCTATCAGGACCCGGGAGCGTTTCGCGCGATCTTCAAGAAAATCACCGGGCTGACGCCAAGTGATTATCGGGCGCGGTTTGGTGTCTCGGGATAGTCCAGACACGCCATGACCTGTGGGAGCAAGCCCCCACCCACATTGAAATCTGGTGCTGCTGAAATCGTGCAAATTACCGGGCGCTGACGCCCGGTCGTGCAGATTGAAACGGGCCTGATGCCATCACGTTTTAGGCAAGCATTTGATTCACCGAAGTTTTCCACAGCCTCCCGATTGGCCTGATCTCTGCACCGTTCATCACTCCATTCACTCATCCGCTGCAAGGGGGACGCATGACCCCGACGCCAGGCAGAAAAATCGTCGTCGCGCACTCGGTGCGCGCTGGCGCGCCACACCATGAAGTGCAGACCAACAAGGCGCTGGCCCGTTGGCTGGCGCAGATTCTCGGGCTCAGATTTGCTGGCAGCTACGACCCGGAGAAACACCGCGGCCGTGATCTGTACTGGCTGCCGACGCAAACCATTGTCGGCGCCGGACAGGCACAGGCCTTGGGCATCAAAAGCGCGGATGATTTATGGGGCGGATTCGTCGAACACGATTTCATCTGCACCAAAGCCATCAGTCACGGCCTGCGCAGCCATCTGGCCCACGCGCCGCAAGGCTGGGCGCCGCAGTTCTGCGAGCGTGTGCGCGACGTGGTGCTCGATGGCTTGACCGTGTTTGCCCTGGAAGACGCGCGGCCCGCCGCCGAGCACTTGCTGTACAGCGGCCCCATTCGCCTCAAACCGATTCACGCCTGTGCCGGTCGCGGTCAGGAGGTTATCAACAGCCTCGACGCGTTCGACGAGGTCCTCGCTCGAGTGGATGCGGCAGCGTTGTTCCGCGATGGCGTGGTGCTGGAGCAGGACTTGAGCAAGGTGGTCACCCACAGCGTCGGTCAGTCATTCATCGGCGGCAAGGTGCTGAGCTACTGCGGTGATCAATACTTGACTCAGGACGCCCATGGCGAGGACGTCTACGGCGGTTCGAATCTGCTGGTGGTGCAGGGCGGTTACGATCAGTTGCTGGCGCTGGATTTAGCGGATGACGTGCGGCTGGCCATCGAGCAAGCTCGGGTGTTTGACCGGGCGGCAGACGAAGCCTACCCGGGTTTCTATGCCTCGCGGCGCAACTACGACATCGCTCAAGGCCTGGACAGCAATGGCAAACCGCGCAGTGGTGTGCTCGAACAATCCTGGCGCATGGGCGGTGCCAGCAGCGCTGAACTGGCCGCGCTGCAGAGCTTCGTCAACGCTCCGCAGATGCGGGCGATCCGTGTGTCGACCGTAGAAACCTACGGTGATCAAAGCCTGCCGGCGGACGCCATCGAAATCTATCGCGGCCCGGCCGAGAACAGCGACTTTCTCCTCAAATACGTAACGGTCAAATCCTATGACGGCTAGAAGCGAAAGCATTCAGATCGACATTGATGACGAACAGATGAGCGGGACGTTTCTCAGTCCCAAATCGAAAGTCCCCGGCGTGTTGTTTGTGCACGGCTGGGGTGGCAGCCAGGAGCGTGATCTGGAGCGCGCCAAGGGCATCGCCGGGCTGGGTTGTGTGTGTCTGACCTTCGACCTGCGCGGACACACCGGTGGCACCGGCATTCCACTGACCCGGGTGACGCGCGAAGACAACCTGCGTGACTTGCTCGCGGCTTACGATCGCCTGTTGGCGCATCCGGCGCTCGACACCTCGGCGATTGCGGTAGTCGGCACCAGTTATGGCGGCTATCTCGCGTCGATTCTCACCTCGCTGCGCCCGGTGCGCTGGCTGGCGCTGCGAGTGCCGGCGCTGTATCGCGACGAGCAATGGCATACACCCAAGCGTGATCTGGACAAGGCTGATCTGCGTGACTATCGGGCGACGCTGGTGCGTGCCGACAGTAACCGCGCCTTGCACGCCTGTTCGCAGTTCACCGGGGATGTGTTGTTGGTGGAATCGGAAACCGATGACTACGTGCCCCACGCCACGATCATGAGTTACCGCGCCGCGTGTCAGCAGACGCATTCGCTGACGCACCGGATCATCGACGGTGCTGACCATGCGCTGAGCGACCCGGTTTCGCAGCAGGCCTATACCTCGATTCTGGTGGACTGGATTACCGAGATGGTGGTCGGGGAGCGGTTGAGCATCATTCAGTCCACTTGAGCACATCCCCCTGTGGCGAAGGATGACTAGGGCTTCTTCTCGATCCGCAACGCCTTCGCCTTGGCCTCGACCAGCAGATACATCACCACCGTGATCAACAACGGCAAAAGAAAATAAATCGCCCGATACGCCAGCAATCCCGCTACCAGGCTGCCCCGCGAAACTTCGTGTTGCAGCAGCGCGACGAATACCGCTTCCAGAACCCCGAGCCCCGCCGGAATGTGGGTGATGACCCCGGCAATCGCACTGATCAACAGCACGCCAAGCACCAGCGGATAATCCAGCTTGCCCGGCAGCAAGGTGAAAATCACCGCCGCCATCAACGACCAGTTCAGCGCACCCAGCAGCAGTTGCAGGACGGCCATGCGCAGGGACGGCAGGTTGATTTCCACCCCGCGAATCGACCATTCGCGGCGCTTGGAGAACTGGCACGCGGCGAGGTAACCGGCACTCAGCAGCAGCAACAGCACGCCAATGCCCTGCAACGCATCGCTGCTGATTTTCCAGCCCGGCGGCATGCTCACCAGGCCGCTGCTGAACACCACGCCGGCAATCGTCATGTAGCCGAACCAGTTGGTGGCCAGGCTCAGACCGAGAATTTTGGCGATGTTGCTTTTGCTCACCCCCAGGCGTGAATACAGCCGATAGCGCATGGCGATCCCGCCGACCCAGGCGCTGAGATTGAGGTTGAACGCATAGCTGATGATCCCCACCGGGAGGATCTGTTTCCAGGTCAGGTCCTGGCGGATGTAGGTGCGCCCGATCAGGTCGAAGCTGGCGTAGGTGAGAAAGCTCAACAGGGTCACGCCGGCGGCGATGAGCAGTGTGCGCACCTTGAAGTCGGCCAGGGTCTGCAGCACTTCCGCCCATTCGATGCGGGTGGCAAACATCGTCAGCAACACGATCAACGCGAGGAAGAACAGCAGCGTCAGTGGGCGTTTCCAGCGACTCCATCGAGAATGCACGGCGGGCGCTGCTTGCGCTGGGGAATGGCTCATGACATGTGCCCCCGAAACGGCTTGAGCCGTGGTTTGTGCGCCGGCAGCCAACCGGCCATCGCCGGAAAATGCCGCAGGAAGTGGAACACCAGAAACCCCACGGTCATGTGCCAGATCCGTCCGCGTGGCACCTTGCTCGGGTCCATCGCCTTGCAGTGGTTGTGGCTCAGGTCTTCGAGACGCTGGAACAAGTGCTGATTGAACGCGCGATCACGGATCAACACATTGGCTTCCAGGTTCAGTGACAGGCTCAACGGGTCGAGATTGCTCGAGCCGACCGTGCTCCATTCCTCATCCACCAAGGCGACTTTGCCGTGCAGCGGGCGCTGGCAATATTCGTGGATCTGCACCCCGGCCTTGAGCAAGTAGTCGTAGGTCATGCGCGCCGCCAGTTTCGCCACCAGCATGTCCGGTTGACCTTGCAGGATCAGCCGCACCTCGACGCCACGGCGCGCCGCGTTGCGGATCTCGCGCAGCAGGCGGTAGCCGGGGAAGAAATAGGCGTTGGCGATCACCACCCGGCGTTTGGCCCGGCGCAATGCGTGCAAATACACGTCTTCGATATCGGTTTGGTGCTGATCGTTGTCGCGAAACACCAGGCGCACCTGGCCGTCGTGATCGTTGAAAGCCATGTCTGCCCGGCGCTGGCGCCGACGTTGCCACCAGAAGCGTGCACGGCCTGGCCGACCACTTTGCAGCAGGGCGAAATGATGGATGTCAGCGACCGCCGGCCCCTGAACCTGCACCGCGTAATCCTGTTTCGCTTCGGGGCCGAAGTCGGCCAAGTGATCGCCGGAAAAGTTGATCCCGCCAATAAACGCGATCAGTCCGTCGACCACCACAATCTTGCGGTGCAGACGGCGGAACCAGTTGGTGCGAAAACCCAGGTGCTTGGGCGCCGGGTCAAACATTTGCAGATGCACGCCCGCTTCGCTCAGCGCCGCGAGATAACCGGTGGTCAACTCGCCGCAACCAAAACCGTCGAGGCTGACAGTGGTGCGCACGCCACGCCGCGCGGCGTCGATCAGGATCTGCTGCAACTCTGCGCCGACCTTGTCTTCGAAAACGATGAAGGTCTCCAGCAGGATTTCACTCTTCGCCGCACGCATGGCGTCAAACACCCGGGGGAAATATTCCTCGCCGTTTTCCAGCAACTCGACGCGGTTGTTGCCTTGCCAGCTGTACTCGACATCGACAGGCCCGGGCTCGCGTACCGGCGGGTTGATGCTGATCGGTTCCACGGCGGATTTCTCCAGCGGTGCGCTGCTCATAATTCAATCTCCACCGATAACGGGGCGTGGTCGGAAAGGTGTGACCAGGGCCGGTTGGCCAGGACTTTCGGTTGGCTGGCCTTGAGGTTGCGTACATAAATACGATCAAGCCGCAGCGTCGGCAGACGCGCCGGAAAGCTGCGCGCCGGTTTGCCGTGATGCTCGGCGAACACCTCGCGCAGGCCGCAGGGTTCAAGCAACGCGTCGGCGCGCTGGCGCCAGTCGTTGAAGTCTCCGGCGACGATTACCGGTGCGTTATCCGGCAGCTGGGCCAGGCGCTCGCCGAGCAGTTTCAATTGCGCATTGCGATGGCTTTCGCGCAGACCCAGATGCACGCAGATCGCATGCACTTCGACGCCATCGCCCGGCATGCGCAGCACGCAATGCAGCAGACCACGGTTCTCGTGGCCGCTGATCGACACGTCGAGGTTATCGTGGCGGATGATCTGGAATTTCGACAGCAATGCGTTGCCGTGATCGCCCTCCGGGTACACCGCGTTGCGCCCGTAGGCGAACTGCGGCCACAGGCTGTCGGCGAGGAACTCGTACTGCGGCATCGTCGGCCAGTTGCTGTAGCGCTTGGGATGATGTTCGTGGGTGCCGTGAACTTCCTGCAGGAACACCACGTCGGCGGCCACGCTGCGCACCGCTTCGCGCAACTCCGGGAGGATGAAACGTCGATTGAGGGCGGTGAAGCCTTTGTGCGTGTTGACCGTCAGTACGGTGAAACGGCGCACCGACACTTCAACGCTGGTCTGCTCGTCGGTGAATCCGACCGGCTCTGGAATACTCATGCCAGCACCCCTTCGGCAACCGGTTCGCCTGGGGTGGTAGCGAGCGTTTTATCCAGCTCGAATCGGTGAAGCAAACTGCGCGCGTCGTAGGGCGCGCGGACTTTGATGTCGTTGTCGAAGTAGCAGAACACTTCGCGGGATTTACGTGCCCGAGGCTTGAGGCGCGGCGCGATCAGGTGCGCATCGCCGGGTTGCCGGCCGTGATGCCAGGCGTCTATGCGTTCGGCCCAGTTGTTCAACGCGGCGTCGGTGTAGCCGCTGGCATAAAGCGCCTCGGCACCGTGCAGGCGCAGGTAGACAAAGTCACTGGTGAGGTCTTCACGGTACGGCCATTTGCCGGCGGTGTCGGCGATCACCAGCGCGGTGTTGTAGCGTTTCAACAAGCGCACGAAGTCGGGATCGATGAAGCTGTCGTTGCGAATTTCGACGGCATGGCGCAGCGGCTTCTTGCGCCAGGCTTTCAGGCTGGCGTGGCCGTGCAGGTGCGCGTCGTGCTGACGGGCGAGGGCGGCGGCCGCCTCGGTATCGTGGGGCAATAATGAGAGGAAGTGTTCGAAGCGCTCGGGGTCGAATTTGAAGTTCGGCGGAAACTGCCAGAGGATCGGCCCGAGCTTTTCCTTGAGCTCCAGCACCCCGGAGGCGAAGAAATTCGCCAGCGGTTTTTCGATCTCGCGCAAGCGGCGGACGTGGGTGATGAAGCGCGGCGCCTTGACGCTGAACACGAAGTCGTCCGGCGTTTCGCTGTACCACTGCGCATAACGTTCGGGCCGTTGCAGGGCGTAGAACGATCCATTGATTTCGATGCTGTTGACCGCCCGTGATGCGAATTGCAGTTCGCGCTTCTGGGCCAGTCCCTTCGGGTAGAAATCCCCGCGCCACGGAGCGTAGCGCCAGCCGGAAATACCGATGTGAATCGTTGCCATGCCGCCCTCCCGTCGTCAGTCCTTATACAGCCTGTATTTGTTGATGACTGTGAGCGGTTGGGGAAAGTTTCGGTGGCGTTACGGACGGTAGCCTGGAGACAACATCATCCCTGTAGGAGCTGCCGCAGGCTGCGATCTTTTGATCTTGAAAAGCAACATCAAAAGATCGCAGCCTTCGGCAGCTCCTACAGGGGGATATCGTTGAGACAGCTATTTGATCAGTGACCGGTGACGACTCGTGTAGTGCTTTCGGCATAGGTCGGACCAAGGCGATCCAGTCGCCCGCTCCAGGCCGTCAGCGCGAGCGCCACCAACACCACCAGCCCGCCGATCCACGCTGTGTGAATCAGGCCAAGGTGTTCGACGATCAGCCCGCCGCCCCATGCGCCACCGGCAATCCCCAGGTTGAACGCCGCGATGTTCAGCCCCGATGCCACGTCCACCGCCTGCGGCGTGTGATGTTCAGCCTGACGCACCACGTACACTTGCAGCCCCGGCACATTGCCGAACGCCACCGCGCCCCACACCAGCACCGTGGCCAGCGCCAGCCATGGGTTGCCGGCGGTAAAGGTCAGTACGAACAGCACGGCGGCGAGCAGGGCGAAGATGATTTTCAGGGCGCTGATCGGCCCACGCTTGTCCGCCATTTTACCGCCCCAGATGTTGCCGGCCGCCACCGAGACGCCGTACACCAGCAGCACCAGGCTGACGGTACCGGCGCTGAAGCCGGAGATGTCCTGCAGGATCGGCGCCAGGAAGGTGAAGGCGATGAACGAGCCGCCGTAACCGATCGCGGTCATGGCGTACACCAGCAGCAGGCGCGGTTGTTTCAGCACTTGCAGTTGTTGCAACAGCGACGCCGGTTTGCTGTGGGCGATGTTGTTCGGCACATACAGCAGGCTGCCGATGAAGGCGATCACACCCAGCGCCGAGACCGCGAGGAAGGTTTCACGCCAGCCGAAATGCTGGCCGATGAACGTGCCCAGCGGTACGCCGGTGACCAGCGCCACGGTGAGGCCGGTGAACATGATCGCAATCGCGCTGGCGGCTTTTTCCTTGGGCACCAGGCTGGTGGCGATGGTCGAGCCGATGGAAAAGAACACCCCGTGCGCCAGGCCCGTGACGATCCGCGCCAGCACCAGCGATTCATAACTGGGCGCCAGCCAGGCCAGCAGGTTGCCGAGGGTGAACAGCACCATCAGCGACAACAGCAACAGTTTGCGCGGGACTTTGCCGGTCAGGGCGGTCAGCACCGGCGCGCCAATGGCAACGCCCAGGGCATAGAGACTGACCAGCAGGCCGGCGGACGGCAGACTGACGCCGAGGTCGGCGCCGATGGTGGGTAGCAGGCCAACGATGACGAACTCGGTCGTCCCGATGGCGAAGGCGCTGAGGGTCAGCGCGAGCAAGGCAATGGGCATGACAGCACTCCGGTAGAGGTTGAATGGAGCGCAGTGTCGGGGTTTGGGTTGTGCGGAAAAATACGGGGTTGGGCATTTGATATTTGCCTTGGACGCAAAGGTCAAAAGCGCTCCCCCTCACCCCAACCCTCTCCCCCAAGGGGGCGAGGGGGAAGGGAGCTGATCTCGGTTGCACTCAATATTGAGTTCGGCTGGATATTTCAGGTCGATGTAGCTCGAGAGCACAACTCGGTCGGCTCCCTCTCCCTCGGGGAGAGGGCTGGGGTGAGGGTGCTCTTGAACTTGCCTGACAATTACCGATCAGTTCCTTACAGGTTCAGCCAAGAGGGATCGCAGTTTTGATCAAGTTCAGGATCGCCATTCTGCTGGGAGCGCTACTGTTTCTCGGCGCCAGCGAACTCGAAGCCGCCGCGCTGCCGGGGGTTCCGGCTGCCGCTGAAGAGCCGGCCAAACCCGAGCCGATTGTGCAGGGCGGTCTGCTCGGCGCGATCAGTTCGAGCATCGACGACGTGCAGGACAAACTCGACCTCAATGAACATCTGGTCGATGCCTGGCGCCTGCGTGCCGACCGCGCGGCGGACGAAGTCGACAAACTGGTCAACCAGCCGTCGAACCGATCCGGCTGGAGCGTCGCCGGGGATTTCCTGATGTTGTCCGGCGTCTGGCTCGGCGCGTTTGCCCTGCTGACCGTGCTCGGCAGCCTGCTGGCCAAGCGCCTGAGTCAAGGCCGTTGGCTGCGGACCCGCCAGCGCAGTCAGGACCTGGTCGGCTACCTGCTGCCGTACACGCTGCCGGCGCTGATCTGTCTGCCGCTGACGCTGTACGTCAGCCATTTTCTGCAAGCTTCGGTGGGACGGGCGCTGGCGCTGTGTCTGGCGTATGCCACCAGCAGCGGTATTTTCTCCACCTCAATGTTGTTGTGCGTGGTGGTGATGTTCAACGTCGGACACAAACGGCCTGCCGCGCGGATCATCCGCGACTACTGCCCGAAACCGCTGTTCCTGATCGGCTTCCTCGCGGCCCTCAGTGACGCGTTGACCAGTCCGCAGATCGCCCGTCAGTTGGGCGGCAACATCACCAGCAGCGTCGCGGTGTTCACCGGGCTGATTGCCTCGATCATCTTCGGTCTGCTAGTGATTCGCCTGCGCCGGCCGGTGGCACATCTGATACGCAACCGGCCACTGGAACAGCGTCTGAAGCAGCCGTCGTTGCAGGAGTCGCTACGGATTTTTTCCGGGCTCTGGTACTGGCCTATCGTGTTGATGGTGCTGGTTTCGGTGGTCAATCTGATCGGCATCGGCGAGGACAACCAGAAGGCCCTGCGCTGCGCGTTGTTCACCACGGTGTTGCTGATCGGCACGGTGTTCCTCAGCACTATCCTCCAGCACCTGTTCAAGTCGCGAAAAGCCGAGGCGATCCAACGCAGCAGCGCCTACAAGGAGCGCTTTCTCAGCCTGTTGCACGCCTTGCTGCGGATCGTCATTGCGATCGCCTTCATCGATATTCTCGGGCGGATCTGGGGCGTTTCGCTGCTCGATTTTGCCCAGAGCAGCACCGTCGGCCGGGCGATCAGCAATGCGTTGAGCAGCATCGGCCTGATCTTCCTCGTCACCTGGCTGTTGTGGGTGGTGCTCGACACGGCGATTCAGGAAGCGCTGAAACCACCGGTCAGCAAACGCTCGTCGCGCCAGCCCAGCACCCGGGTGAAAACCATCCTGCCGCTGCTGCGCAACGCGATCAAAATCATCCTGGTGGTGATCTGCGCGATCACCACCATGGCCAACCTGGGGATCAACGTCGCGCCTCTGCTGGC
>Ga0182008_10002603_pt1 | contig 11208 bp, 9 predicted proteins | sample Sormic07211129_1_FD_120482 | JGI IMG/M metagenome (GOLD analysis project Ga0182008, IMG submission 120482) | Rhizosphere microbial communities from Sorghum bicolor, Mead, Nebraska, USA - 072115-129_1 metaG | ecosystem: Host-associated > Plants > Roots > Rhizosphere | place: USA: Nebraska...
TACTTTAATAAAGGCTTCCTGAAATATATCTTCTGCCAAATACTGGTCTTTCACCAATAAATAAATAGAAGTATATATTTTGGATTTATGTCTTCGAAGAAGTTCTTCCAAAACAGATTCCTCTCCATTAAGATATAACTTCACCAATTCCTGGTCACTATTTAATTGTAATTTCATAGGAGTATTAATACTAAATCCTGCTGTTTGCTTAAAAATATTTAGTAGCTTTTTATTCGATAGCGTTTCTCCTATGTGTAAGTGTGTACGAAATGTAATGGTTCAATTGTTGTGGTTAATTCTTTCAAAAGAAGCATTTTTTTATTACAATTCAATAATAAAAGTGTTAAAAAATGATAAAACTGTTCTGAGCGCCTTATTTTTGCGCTCCCGAAAAATGCCAGGTCTATTTAATTCGTGGTATATTTGCAATTCTATCCCATAATAATGAGTAAGGAAACAGAGAAAGATCCACATAATAATATTATCATAAAAGGTGCCAGAGTACACAATCTTAAAAATATAGATGTTGCTATTCCCAAAAACAAGCTGGTAGTCATTACCGGTATGTCCGGATCAGGGAAATCGTCTCTTGCTTTTGACACCCTTTATGCTGAAGGTCAACGCAGGTACGTGGAAAGTCTTTCTTCTTACGCAAGACAATTCATGGGCAGAATGAATAAACCCGATGTGGATTATATTAAAGGCATTGCCCCGGCCATTGCCATCGAGCAAAAAGTAATTACTTCAAATCCACGTTCTACCGTGGGTACTTCTACTGAAGTGTATGATTATCTGAAACTCCTGTTCTCCAGAATAGGCAAAACTTATTCCCCGATTTCAGGACAGATTGTAAAAAAAGATACAGTGAGTACCGTCGTTGATTACATTTCTAAACTGGCCAACGATAGTACCGTTACGATCCATTGTCCGCTTTTTCCGCATAATAACCGGACCATTAAGGAAGAGCTTGCCGTATTACTGCAAAAAGGCTTTCTAAGGGTCTTGTATGACGGAAAAATCAGTAAAATTGAAGCCATTCTCGAAGATGAGGATTTTAATGATGTAGCGTTGACTGATGAAAATACGGTAAGTATTTTGATTGACCGCATCGTTTTAAATGAGGAGGAAGAAACCCTCAGCCGGATAGCAGATTCTGTTCAAACGGCATTTTTTGAGGGTAAAGGTGATTGTTATGTAGAAAATGAGGGTAAAACCCGCCATTTCTGTGATCGTTTTGAATTAGATGGTGTTAAATTTGAAGAGCCTACGCCTAACTTTTTCAGCTTCAACAATCCCTATGGTGCCTGTAAAAGGTGCGAGGGCTACGGCAACGTCATCGGTATTGATGAAGACCTGGTTATTCCTGATAAAAGTAAAAGTATATACGATAATGCCATTGCGCCCTGGCGAGGGGAGAAGATGCGTGAATGGCTGAATAAACTCATTAAAGTTGCAGATAAATTTAATTTCCCTATTCACCGCCCTTACCATGAACTGAGTGAGGAACAGCAAAGGTTACTCTGGACCGGAAATAAGCATTTTAACGGTTTAGATGCTTTTTTCAAAGAGCTGGAAACGCAGACTTATAAAATACAGTACCGGGTAATGCTTTCCCGTTACCGCGGTAAAACCAAGTGTCCGGATTGTAAAGGCTCACGCCTGCGCAAGGATGCTTCTTATGTGAAGATTGCAGATAAATCCATTATTGATACGGTATTGATGCCGCTTTCTACCATGTTGGGGTTTTTCGAAAATTTAAACCTTTCTAAATCCGACCAGAAAATCTCCAAGCGCTTGCTGGCAGAAATTCAAAACCGGGTAGAATACCTTAATAATGTTGGCCTGGGTTATTTAACCTTAAACCGTTTATCAAATACCCTGTCCGGCGGAGAGTCACAAAGGATTAACCTGGCTACTTCCCTGGGCAGTAGTTTAGTAGGTTCTATTTATGTGCTGGATGAGCCAAGCATCGGCTTACACCCTCGTGATACCCACAATTTAATCAGTGTTTTGAAAAGCTTAAGAAACGTTGGTAATACCGTAATTGTGGTAGAACATGAAGAGGAGATGATGAAAGCCGCTGATCATATCATCGATATTGGTCCGGAGGCCGGAACTCATGGTGGAAATATGGTTTTTAGCGGTACTTACAGCCAGATCCTCAAAGATAAAAAAAGCCTGACCGGTAAATACTTGTCCGGCAAGGAAAATATTGCCATTCCAACTTCCAGAAGGGCATGGCATGACCACATCCTGGTAAAAGGCGCAAGGGAAAACAACCTCAAGAATATCGATGTTAAATTCCCACTGGGCATTTTCACTGTAGTGAGTGGGGTGTCGGGCTCCGGAAAGACCAGTTTGGTCAAAAAGATCCTTTTCCCTGCTTTACAAAAAGCCATCGGTAATTATGCCGGAGAACAAACCGGATCTTATGATGGTATTTTTGGTAACCTCGATTTGGTGAGCCAGGTGGAAATGGTGGATCAAAATCCGATCGGCAGATCCTCAAGGTCCAACCCGGTCACCTATGTCAAAGCATGGGATGATATCCGTACCTTGTTTGCTGCTTTGCCTGCCGCTAAAGCTTCAGGACTTAAACCTTCAGCCTTCTCCTTTAATGTGGAGGGCGGTCGCTGTGATGTATGCCAGGGGGAAGGGGAGGTGAAGATAGAGATGCAGTTTATGGCTGATATCTATTTGCCTTGCGAAGCCTGCAACGGAAAAAGATTTAAACAACAGGTTTTGGATGTAACCTACCAGGATAAAAATGTTTCTGAAATTCTGGATTTAACAATCGAAGATGCGGTTGAATTTTTTAAAAATGACAATAAAATACTGAACAAGCTGCAACCCCTTGTGGATGTAGGGCTGGGTTATGTGCATTTGGGCCAGTCGTCCAACACTTTATCCGGTGGTGAGGCTCAGCGGATCAAACTTGCTTCTTTCCTGATTAAAGGTAATAACGCCAGCAAAACCATGTTCATTTTTGATGAACCGACCACCGGTCTTCATTTCCACGACATCAAGAAACTGCTTATTGCCCTGAACACCTTAATTGAACAAGGCAATACCATTTTAGTGATTGAGCACAATATGGACATGATTAAATCTGCTGACTGGGTCATTGATATTGGTCCTGAAGGTGGCGATGGGGGCGGTCAGCTGGTGTTTGAAGGAACCCCTGAAGATCTTGCTTCAGCCGAAAATTCATATACTGCTAAGTATTTAAAAGCACATTTGAAATAATTGTATCTTCGCGCATGCTTTTTTTAACTTTTATATTAGGGCTCCTGTTGAATGCTATAGGTTACATTCCGCCGGGTAATATTAACCTCACCGTTGTACAAATCACCATCAACAGGGGCCTCAAACAGGCACTTTCCTTTATCGCTGCTTTTGGTTTTGTAGAAATCATTTTTACGTTGCTGATGATGCGTTTTGTACAGTGGTTAGCACTCACCATCGAACTGGATAATATCATTGATGTGGTGATGATATTTTTATTCCTGATCCTGGGCATCGTTACCTGGAAATCGAGGAAAGCTATGCCCAAGAACGATTATTCACATCGAGATAGTATTAAATACGGAATGCTACTGGGTGCATTAAACCCCATGCAGGTGCCTTATTGGCTTTTTGTGGGTACTTACCTGATATCGCATGAATGGATTGAGATTGGTTACCTCTCCCTGATTATTTTCAGCATAGGCTCTGGAATTGGTGCAGCACTCGCTTTATATGGTTTTGCTCGTTTTGCCTGTTATGTCAAGGGAAAGTTCGACTTAAGCAGCTATATCATCAATAAAAGCATTGCACTCTTGTTTTTTGGTTTATCAAGCTTCCAAATCTTTAAGGTGATGTATGTACACTTGATCAAGGGCTAAGTTATTCAGCTGCAGGGCTATTTTTTTAAGAATTCCAGGTTCCAGATTTTTTCAGCTCTTTTACCAATAATCCAAAATGAAGCCGCCAATACACAAAAGAACAAGGCTTTATGCCAGCTGTCCCAAAAATATTCAAAGTAGCGGGTATATAAATTTAAAAAGAGGAAAGTGATGCCGAACTCCCGGGCAACATCATCGCGGTATTTTAAGCCCACAAAAATGCTGACCACACAGGCCGCGGCAGAAATCAAAGCCCAGTAAAACAAACTGATTTGTTTTACACCATACCATTCTTCGATGGTGCCATAGTTTCCAAATATGGAAATCAGCCATAAAGAAATAAACAGGTAAACCATGCCGCCAATATAGGTGGTGCCATAAAAAAGGCCGAACTTTGGTTTGTTTTTTAGAAGCAAAGCAATTGCGGTGAGTGTCAACCCAAAAAACACGAAGCGCAGTGGATAGTTAAGGCCCACAAAATACCAGTTCCACCGGGATAGGTAACCCGTCTCCGTGCCAAACCAAACGCCAAGGGAAAGGATCACAAAGGCCCATATTAACCTTGATTTAAAGACAAAAGCTAAGATTCCATAGACGGCCACTGAAGCTAAAATAAGGAGTGAAAAGTGTGCATCTTTTGTGCCTATTGATTTACCCAGATAAGCAATCGCATTTGCCGTTAACATCACGGCCGTAAATACAATGGCATCATTGCTGAACACCTGCATTTGGTGGGTCTTGCTCCTTTTAAAGCCTGTGTAATATAATACACCAGCCGCAACGGCCGAGAACAAGCTGATCAAACTGTCTGGGGCGTCATATATCTTCTCCAGGTAAATTAAGATATCTTTGTCCACCAGTAAGGCACCAAGCGATATCACCCCACAGGCCATGGCAATCCAGAATGAATATTGAGCTAAGCGGCGCCAGTCAAAACTTTTTGCCTCATAACTTTCCTGTAATTTTTTAACCTGTTCTTCCGTAAGCAAGTTTTGCTCCTGCCATTGGTTAAGCATATCATCTAAAAAATCACTTTTTTCCTGGTCTAATTTCATAGTGTCTCAATTGAGTATGGATCTAGGGTGGATCTACCATGGATCCAACGTATCGCCATCTTCATTTATATATACCTTGTTTTCATGGTCAGGAAGACCTCAGTAATCCTGCTGCTTCAGCTGTGCTTTCAGGTCCTCACTTTCTTCAGCAATTCCGGGATTTTTTTGGTATTCCCAACAATCCATACAATATCTTCATTTTCAAAAACAAAATCTGAGTCAGGATTTAATATCCTTTCTCCTTTGCGTTCAATTCCAACCACCAGTCCCTGTGTCATTTCTCTTATCCCCGAATTACGGATACTGTTCCCATAAACCGGCGACTTGCTGTTGATGACGACCTTTTGGAGTGTCATGTCGTTTTTAGGGAAATCGGATTCTTCCACATCCGCTGCTGATGCCGTAAACAGATCCTCTACGGCTGCCAGCTGTTCGTCTGTACCGATTACTAAAATTTTATCATAAGGGTAAAGGCGCTCATCCCGGCCGGGGGTTGGAATGATGATCTTTCCACGCTCAATCATGGCAATGTTTACGCCAAATTTTTCTCTGATAGAAAGGTCCACCAATGATTGCCCCACCAGTCTGGATTCCGGTGCAATGGTTAATTCGGCAAGGTGCGTATCCCAGGGTAAAATCTGCGGCTGTGCCTTTTCTGTTTCCCTGGCATTTAGATTATACAGAAAGCGATGTTCCAATCGGTTATAGAAGGCCTGTAGCTTGCGGGAAAAGATCACCATCACCGCGAGGATCAACACGATTGCAATAGCCAGGGATACTAAAGTATTGGTGAACTGGAAGACCAGGAAGCCGACAAAAAAGACAGCCAGGCCAATGCGTAAACTTTCCAAAGCCACCAGTGGGCCACGGGTATATTTCTTATTGAGCCATAAATTGCTGTAAGCTCTTCTTTCCAGTCGTCGGATAGCCAGGGCCCACAGAAATGGCATCATAATGCTCAACGTGAGCAGCAAACTGATGAGGGTGCCTCTATTTCCATTAATCAGGTTTTCTTCAATAAATGGCTGTAAAAACCTTGATCCTAAAAATACGAGTGCAATTAAAATTACCGAGTGAATGATGATGTTAAAAGTATAGGCCCTAAGAAATACTTTCCAGTCACTTAAGGTGGTGATCCCTTCCGTACTGGATCCGTACCTGTTAATTCCCTCCACCCATTTTTTCGGCAGGTTGCGTTCCATGAAATTTGCAAAAGGTTCTGAACCTTTGATCAGATAGGGGGTTGTAAAAGTGGTGATCGCTGATACCGCAACTGCAATGGGATAAAGGAAGTCGCTGGTTACTTTTAAGGATACCCCAAGTGTAGCAATGATAAAAGAGAATTCTCCTATTTGCGAGAGGCTTAAGCCCACCTGTACAGAAGTTTTTAATGACTGCCCAGAGAGTAGTGCACCTAAACCGGTACTTAAAAATTTACCCAATATGGTAGCGATGGTGATCAGGATGATCGGGCCGGCATAATCTACCAACACACTTGGATCGATCATCATCCCTACAGAAACGAAGAATATGGCTGCAAAAAGGTCTTTTACAGATTTTGTTAAATGTTCGATGCGCTCTGCCTGCGTGGTTTCTGCCAGGATGGAGCCCATGATAAATGCACCCAAAGCTGCAGAAAAACCAACCTTTACAGCCAGTAAAACCATAATTAAACACAAGGCCAGGGAAACGATGAGCATCGTTTCGTCGTTCATCAGTTTTCGTGTCGCTTTAAGGAAAGTAGGAATTAAAAAAATGCCGCCAATAAACCAGAGTACCAGGAAGAAAGACAGCTTTACAATAGAAATCAACATTTCAGTACCTGCAAACTGCTGACTTAATGCAAGGGTAGAAAGGAGTACCAATAACAAGATGGCCACCAAATCTTCCACGATGAGCACGCCAAATACCAGTCCTGCGAATTTTTTATGCTTCAGGCCAAGCTCGTCAAAAGCCTTGATGATAATGGTAGTGGAGGAAACCGACAGTATGCCCCCCAGGAAAATGCTGTCCATATTAGACCAGCCCATCAGCTTCCCGGCGAAAAAGCCGATTACACTCATGAATATAACTTCACAGCCGGCTGCTATAGAGGAAGTGCCGCCGACTTTAACCAGTTTTTTGAAACTGAATTCAAGTCCTAAACTAAATAGTAAAAATATAACACCGATTTCTGCCCAGATGGTGATACTTTGGTGATCGGTAACAGTTGGAAGAAAGTGGACATGCGGCCCTACGAGCAGGCCTGCTAATATATAGCCAAGTACAATGGGTTGTTTGATTTTCTTGAATAACAGCGTAAAAATTCCTGCAGCTGCCAGGATCAGTCCTAAATCAGTTATCAGAACGGGTATATGTACCATTGGCTTTAAATAATCTTTCTAAAGAGGAATTTATATAGCGTTTAACTATACCTCATCGTGATAAATATACAAAAAAGCCGGTATTCTAACTGAGATTTTTAAAGTAATTGAGGGTGTTTTCCTTGTCTTTCTGCAGCTGGTCTTTCAAAGCATCCAGCCCCGTAAACTTCACATCTTTCCTCAGGAACTCCAGGAAGGTCATTTTAATGATCTGTCCGTAAATTTCTTTATTGAAATCAAAAATATTCACTTCAATATTCCTTGTCATTCCATTAATGGTTGGGCGCTGGCCAATATAGGCCATGCCTTTATAGGTTTCTCCGGCCATGGTGACAGTCACGGCATAGATTCCATCAGAAGGAATAAGCTTGTAAGTTTCTTCCACAAAAATATTTGCGGTAGGGAAGCCGATGGTACGGCCAATTTTATCACCTTTGATTACACGTCCTTCAATAGAGAAATGATAGCCCAGGTATTTTGCTGCCAAGGCAACATCACCTTTGAGCAAAGCCTGACGTATTTTGGTAGAGCTCACCGCCACATCATTGATGTCCTGCTCCTGAATTACTTCAATCTGATAACCATATAGTTTTGCATATTCCTCAAGTTCTGGCATACCTCCTTTGCGGTCTTTTCCAAAACGGTGGTCATAACCCACAATGATAAACTTTGTGCCCAGGGTATTCACTAAAACGCTTTCAATGTATTCTTGTGCACTTAAGTTGGAGAAATCCCTGGTAAAAGGGGTGATGATCAAGTGATCTACCCCAAGGTTTGCCAGGGTTTCTGCTTTTTGAGCAACGGTATTGATCATCTTCAAGTCCTGGTTTTCGGGATCGAGGATTAACCTGGGATGAGGGAAAAAAGTTAAGATCACACTTTCTCCGCCAGTAGCCTTTGCCAGTTCGCATAAGCGTTTAACAATCTTCTGGTGCCCGTAATGCACGCCATCGAAAGTGCCAATGGTCACTACGGCATTGTCTAATTTTTTGAAATCGGATAGGTGATGGTATATTTTCAAGATCTTAAAATTAACTTAAGGAACCTGCGCTGACTGCATAAAGTTCTTCTTTTTTATTTTTCAGATAAGCGACCAGATCGGCAACCTCCAGTGCATCCTCAATTCTAAAATCACCACTTCGGGTTCTGGTTAATTTAGATAAATAGGCACCATTATTCAGTTCCTTGCCGAAATCTGAAATCAGTGACCTGATATAGGTTCCTTTGCTGCAAACAATTCTGAAATCCACTTCGGGCAAATCAATTCTGGTGATTTCGAAAACGGGGACTGAAACAAAACGCAAGCGTAATTCCGTTTCTTCACCTCTTCTGGCTTTTACATATAAGCGCTCTCCATTTACTTTAACGGCAGAATGTGCCGGAGGGTATTGTTGTATTTCCCCGGTAAAAGGAGCTGTAGCTGCATGTATCTTTTCTTCGCTCAGGTTTTCCAGCGGAAATTCCTGGTCGATCACCGTTTCCATATCGAATGATGGGGTAGTAGCCCCTAATATCATGGTTCCTGTATATTCTTTTTCCTGCGCCTGGAAAGTGTCAATCTGCTTGGTCAGCTTTCCGGTGCAAATAATTAAAAGGCCTGTGGCCAATGGGTCCAGCGTACCTGCATGACCCACTTTAATTTTAAGTGGCTTCAGCGAATTCCTGATTTTTCCCACCACATCAAAGCTAGTCCATTTATAAGGTTTGTTAATCAACAAAAGCTCCCCTTCAACAAAATTAAATTCTCTATCTCTCATTATCCAACGGTAAGTGGTACATCAGCAAAGTATAATGCCAAAATAACCACACCAATTATTATTCTATACCAGCCAAACACACGGAAGCCGTGTTTCGACAAAAATCCTATAAATGATTTAATGGCGATAATAGCTACGATAAAAGCAACTACATTACCAAAAAGCAATAATTTTATATTTTCTTCATTCAGCAAATGATAGCCTTTCAGGAGTTTGTAGCCTGTGGCTGCACACATGGTTGGCACGGCCAAAAAGAATGAAAACTCAGCGGCAGCCTGTCTGGTTAGCTTTTGCTGCATACCACCGATAATGGTAGCTGCACTTCGGCTTAAGCCCGGTAAAGCAACGGCCAGCACCTGGAAACAGCCGATTTTAAAAGCGGTTAAATTGCTCATCTCCTTTTCAGAATCTATGGTAGGATGGTTGAAAAACCTGTCAACAAACAGCAATACAATACCACCTAATAACAAAACAACAGCAATAAAAATAGGGTCACCCAGGGTATTGTCGATGAAATCGTTCAATAAAAAGCCAAAGAACAAAGCAGGGATCACAGCGATAAGCAACTTTAAATAAAACTGCCACTTGGTGAAATCAAAAAACTTTTTCCAGTATAACACCACCACGGCAAGTATAGCCCCCAACTGTATGGCTACTTCAAATAATTTTACGAACTCATCTTTACCGATACCCATCAAAGAACTGGCAATCACCATGTGGCCGGTAGATGAAACCGGAAGGAACTCTGTTAACCCCTCTATGATAGCAAGGATTAAAGCTTGGATATAATTCATGAAACGCCTACTTTTTTAAAATAGCGTAAACACCAAATCCAAATCCGAAAAGTACCACCATTGGTGCCAGTAACGTTTTTCTGAAATCGTAAATATCCGTATCTCCCATCATTAACAGGAATCCAACAATTACAATAGCAATACTGATCAAGAGCAATTGGTAATTTGCTTTAGTAAAGACCAATTCGCTTTTTCTTTCCTGACTTACAGGTGCAGTTTTTTTCTCTGTCATTATCTATAAAGATCGTAAATTTTTAAACGTAAATATCTGTTCACTGCCATAGTTGTACTGATTGCTGTAATGAAGATCCCTACACCTAACAAAAACAACAATACCATACCAAATTCTGTATAGTTTCTCAGGATCACGATTTCAGGAATCTGTTTTTGTGCATAATATAATATGCCCAGCAGACTGATCACCGCAATGATGGCAGAAATTAACCCATGTAAAGCAGCCATTAAAATGAAAGGCTTGCGGATAAAACCTTTTGTGGCACCAACAAGCTGCATACTTTTAATTAAAAACCGCTGGGAGTAAATGGCTAGTCTGATGGTGTTATTGATCAATGCAATAGAAATGACCAGTAAAATCACGGCAAAGGTTAAGATAATCAAACTGATGGCATTAATATTTTGATTCACCATATCAATTAAAGAACTCTGGTAAATTACTTCTTTTACCACCGGGTTTTTGCTGATTTGTGCTTTTAAGGTTTCAATGCTTTTGTTATTTGCATAATCTGCCTTTAAGTACACATCAATTGTGGACAATAAGGGATTGTAGCCAAGGAAATCTACAAAATCTTCGCCAAGGTCCTGGGTTAAGTTTTTAGCCGCAATTTCTTTATTTACATATTGCGTGTTCTTGATAGCCACATTGGCATTAAGCTCTTTTTGAAACTGTAATATATCAGCTTCCTTAGCGCCTTCATCTACAATGATGTTGAGTACAATATTTTCCTTAACGTAGGTGGAAAGATTTTTGGCGTGTACCAAAATTAAACCCAACAGGCCCAGCATTAATAAAACTAAGGTAACACTAAAGATGGTGGATATATAAATGGTCTTCGTTTTCTTAGAAGCATCGCTAACTTCAAATTCTTCCATGTATTTGTATTTATGTTTTGCGAAAATAAAAAAATAAAAGCAACTAAAATAAATTACTTGCCTTTAAGCTGCTTTAATCTCAAAAGTACAACGAATCTTTCAGTGAATTAGTTTATATCCAGCTGTTTTAATAAACTTTCGATTTCTTCTTTCCAATGCCTGTTGTTGCTGACGGCAAACTTTTCCAGCTCGCCGTTGCTTGTGGTAATCAGCAGCGCATGGTGCAGCACTCCCAGTAATTTACA